>Ga0208966_1000001_pt1 | contig 304936 bp, 238 predicted proteins | sample GreLakmeHU45MSRF_FD_187701 | JGI IMG/M metagenome (GOLD analysis project Ga0208966, IMG submission 187701) | Freshwater lentic microbial communities from great Laurentian Lakes, MI, USA - Great Lakes metaG HU45MSRF (SPAdes) | ecosystem: Environmental > Aquatic > Freshwater > Lake | place...
AAAGGTACTCCTGCCGACGCAACATATCGCGCGTCGGCGCACCACCCCAGGTCCACGGCGGGACAATATTCTTCTCATTCTGCACCTCACCGGCCAGACACTTCACAAGCGGTGTGAAACGGTTATAGTCGGATTCGGCCAGCGTCTTCTTGCACGGGTAGTGAGTGCCCTCGTAATCGTCCGACGAGGTACCCTGGAGAATCGGCATCTCCATGTCCGGGTCGGCAGTGCCCGGCTTCAGGTTCGGCACGCCCTGGAAAACGCGCTCGTAAAGCTGAATCTTGCACTTATCACGAGTCAGCTGCGCGGGGTCGTTACGTAGCCCAGAGTAGGTGTCAATGGTGCAGCTATCCGAAAGGCCATAACCAATATTACCGCGCAGATTCGGGTGGTCGAACTGGAAACCCGGAGTCCGCATCACACCGGTATTGCACGCGACCGGTAGATAATTATAGAGCTCGTGGGACACAATGGCTGCATTCTGATTATCCTTGGCATCCTTCGCGCAGCAATCAGTCCGGTAAGTCGCGCCATCCAAAAACATAGGGCGAGAGGCCATCTTATTACACATAGAGATTAAAAAAATAAAACACACGTGCTCTACGTTGCTGAAGAGCCGTGGTTATTGCCCAGGCCACCTGTGAGAGGGCGGAAGGTCGACCCCCAGCACTGCTCACCATTCCCTTCCTTGCACGTCGGGCCGCTACCATACAGGAATTCAGCGAAGCCACCGGCATCGTTGGGAATCGAGGTATTCGGCATCGTATAAAACTCCCGCTGCGAACTCATATGCGAATATATATCGCTCACATCCCGATAGAGCTTGGTATTGAAGTTATTATTCATCGTCTTCTGCACGGTTTTATCAAGTACATTGCAAGCCGGAGGCCGGTCAATCCCCTTGCCGTAATCCGTGGGCGAGACATTCATAAATGGATTATCCACAGTCGAACGCGCGCAAACCTTTCTATCAACAATATCCAGGTTCTCCGAAGCCAAGTATGCCTCATGCTTCTTTTTCGCACCACGGTCTGTTTCATAAACAGCAATGGTTATCAGGGCCACGATAATTGCAATAAATAAGTAATTGACATTGGCCTTTAGAATCGATATAATAACCGATAGATAGAGCGCGAATCGCATAATTGCATTCAACTTCTCATCCATTGGCATCTCCTGTAACGGGATTATTGCCGTAAAATTTGTTAAACTACTCAAATTTTCGTACCAAATCATACCTCCTTACTTTGATTACATATTATATTCTTTAATAGTTACTCGGACGGCTTGCTCTTGCGAGTGCGATGGCTGCGGCCCCGTTCGCGGCCTGATGTCGGTGGAGGCGCACCGGCCCCCATTCCGGCCATGAGTCCTGCCAAGCCCGCAAGGGGATTGCCACCACCCGCACCACCACCACCAAGACCCATTCCCTGAAGCTGGCTGAACATCGCCCCTAGGTTGCTCATATCAGGGAATCCCGCGGGCATTCCACCGCCTGCGCCACCCATCATCCCAGGTAGCTTTGCTGCGAGCGAAATCGCATCCTTCAATAGCGACTCCTGGTTCAGCTCCCCGCTAGTCAGCTTGGCCTGAATCTTGCTTCCAACAGTCGCCACTAGTTTACCGAGTCCCTCGTTATTCGCAAATGCCGAGAATATATCGCCACCGCTCGCTAGATTGGATGAAATCTCCCCAACATCAATCTCGCCCACAATCTCCTTGGCCAAGCGCCCCAGCGATGTCTCCTCAATCGCTCCTAGGGCAGGTCCCTGCTTAGCTGCAACGCGCCCGAGATACTTCTTAACAATCTCATCCTCTACCTCGTTAATTCTATCGAGCACCGTGTGATAGTCCTTCATAATCTCCAACGCCTTTTCGACCTCCTTATCATTGAGAATCACGCCGAAAACAGCCAGAAACTGTACAAGGACATAGGCGGGGACGAACTTCTTCACTAGCCGAAACTTAATGCCAGTGAAGAACTCGGCATCAGCATAAGGGTCATCCGGTCCATCGTTTGCTTTCGTCACTGGAACCAGGGCAGCATCATCGGTATTGTACTGCTCGAAAAAGGGGGACATGGCAGCGACAAATGCGGTTTTGTGCTCATCTGAGAGCTTATCGAAGCTCTGATAGTGGAGCTTAATCATACGTAGTACCTCCGCCGACCCGCCACTATGTTTGCGATTTTTGCAGGCTTTCTTGAGTGTTTTTAGCAGTTCGAGATAGTACTTGTTGAACACTTCGTTGGCAGAGGGGGGAGCTGCGGGAGGGGGAGCGTCCTCGGGCGTTGGGGAATCCATGGTTGTTGAAAAGATAGAACCGACTTCGTCTTAAATACGGGGAACGCCACTCTACGAATTGCGCGCAGCTCTTATTATACCTGGCAGATGCCCATATTCGCAGTGGTTTTGGATGACAGGCCCTATTTTAGAGGCCTGCAATTTTGTCGTCAAGCAGAATGAGTAGATGCAGATACTTCCAAATAAGCACCTTGTTATCCTCATTCAGCTGTGCCCAGCAACCTTTTAGCTTGGCAATAATATCCTCTGCATTACCCCCGGCTGAGTTCACATCATCGGCAATATCCCCGTAGCCGTGTTCCAGGAAGAACGACTCGTCCTTCGCCAGAATCTTGTCCTTATAGGGAACCGCTGCCTTTTCATGAAACACGGTGCGAACAAGGTTCTCATTGGCACACATGGCCATCCGTACAGTAGTGGGGAAAATCTTAAAATCTTGGTCACCGGGGAACACTTTGGCCAGGTCCTTAACGAGGTCCATGAACTTCGTGTTAAACACTTCTTTGAAATTGGGCCGGCTCATCGCGAGGTTGCTGGAGGAGGAAGTTGAGCAGTGTTTAAGTAGTTATTTCGCTCGGTTTCGCGGGCCATCCGCAGGTCTTCGACATTCGGGAGCCCTTTCTTCGACTTGGTGTTAGGCCGCTCATCTTCAATGGAACCAACTTCCATACCAGATGGTGCATCAATGGACGACCAGGAATAGGAGCGGAATGGGTCAGGAAGGTCGCCGGCGACTGCCGCCGCGCCGCCATCTTCAACGAAAGAGAAACTATCCGATAAACTCGATGAGAGGGACAACGCATATGGTTCCGGTTCCCCAGGGGCTGCTGCATTCGCCGCAGCAGCCGATGCCGTCGATCCAGATAGCGGCGGCTCCTTGCCGGCCGATCCACTCACAAGGAACCCTGAACCAGGAAGAAAGAGGGCATCAAATACACTTTTACCAAACACCACTTTCTTATCAGGCATTGTCAGCAGGGCTGGGACACTATGAATCGCCGGGGGAAGGCGCTGACCTTTAGCAAAAAGGGCCTCAATACATACTAGTTTCACCCCCTCCGCCTTCCGACGCTTAATTTCTTCTAGAAGTGTGCGACAATATGGACACGAATCACTATAAAATAGAAACATACTCGGACCGCCACTTGTTTAACAGTAAAGTTTTAAAAAACATCGTTTTATTCGCGAGGCTGCAAAAATTGATTTCGTATTAAACAGTAATACAAGCAAGACGTTTAAAGATGTTCAAGAATCTGGTCAAATCCCAGTTCGGTCGCTATAGCTTTGAGATTCACAATATCGACCTTTCGGTGGTTAATGCCATTCGCCGGGTAATTCTAACCGATATTCCAAATGTGGCATTTCGCGCCGACCCGTCCTCACTCGAGGTGCTGAAGAACACCGGTCCGCTACATAATGAATTTATGCTACATCGGATGAGTATGATTCCGATTCATCTGACGGAGGAGCAAGTTGATAACTGGCAGGAGGATGATATGACCTTTGAGCTGGATGTTAAGAACCCTGGCGAGGTGGTGAAGAATATTACTACTCAGGATATTACTGTTACGAAGGGCGGTGCCGGTGGCAGCGAGACGCCAATTTCAGCGAAGACACTCTTTCCACTGACGACTGTCACTTCGCCGCCATCAGGTATTCTCATTACCCGCCTGCGCCCGAAAGAGGAGCTGCATATCAAGGGTCACGCTGTTAAGGGGACGGCCCGCGAGAATGCCGGCTTCTCGCCAGTTTCCCTCTGCACCTACAGCTTCATTGTCGACCCAACCCTGGCGGCGGCCGCACAAACGATTCTGGATAAGGAGCGGGCATACGTTCGCAATGAGTATGGCGATGCGACCAGCTTCAACTTCGATCTGGAATCCGAATGCGCCCTCACACCGTCATATATCGTAGATGTCGCATTCGGTATTATTCTATCCAAACTGACGACTGTGATGGTGGAACTTAATACCGATGGAAGTAAGAAAGTCACCATTGAGACCGTTCCGAACGGTACAACGTTCACCTTCGCCAACGAGGACGATACTCTCGGTAACCTGCTCCAGTCGACCATGCACAACTACTATGTTCGCGAGAAGCACCAAACGGATGTCACCTATGTTGGCTACTTCTGTCCCCATCCCCTCGAACTAAAGATGGTTCTCACGATTCATGGTGCAGACCCAGTGAAGTCACTCATCGAGAGTTGTAAACGAATTGAGAAGACAGTAACTGATGCTCGGGAAGCGTGGGCGCGGTTCTCAGGAAAATCAAATCCTAACATAGTATAATGGCAGAGAGGTGGGCAGATATAGCAGACGTGGAACTTGAAGTTAAATCGGTTGCCTCTGGTGATGAGGCAGAAGCCCCTCGCCGCAATGTCCGTTATTTGAATGAAGACCTTCCTGAAATTGAGGTGCGCGAGAAAGTTTCGGTAGAAGAAATGCGCCGCGAAATGCCCAATTTTATTGCTTTCACCGACCGCCAAATCGAAGGTAAGATTCGCAGTCTTTTTACCATGGAGGGTGCCGTTTTGGAACGCAAAACAGAGATTCTTGTTAAATTACATAAACACGTGATTGCCGCTGCTGCAGCAGGCCCCCAGGAACCAAGTGGTGTTTACTACTATACTCCTGATATCGACCGCGCCGATAATAGCGATATTTTCGAGATTATGCAACAATATGAGGCTATTGATAAATCGCGGTCGCATGTTGCCAAACAGGTGGCGTTGCGGGAGGCCGCCCTGGGCCTCGTATCTAAGGCGGCCGATGATGCAAGTGGTCCGCTTCCGACGAAAACCACCGAACTGATTATTGATTTCAACCCAATTGATATCGCCACTGTGCTCGCTGGCGATTTAATCCATCTACCTATTCAAGACCGTGTTACCCTTGATGTGCCCACTCTGGAGGAGGCTTTCTTGGCTGAACGGGTGGAAGCCCGGAATAGGTTCGAAGAGATGGCGCCGCCAGTTTTCGAGCGGATTATCTCGAGTTTGAAAGAGCTACCGGATACGCATTTCCTGGATATTCTTATGGCCAAGCATAACGTGGATAGTGTCAAAGCAAAGATGCTGGGTAGTATCTTGCGGCGGCTAGAGGAGAAGGAGGCCGGGGAAGGGATGCCGGCCGCAAGTGGTCGGCATGGTGGCCCACGCAAGCTAAAAATAGTCGGACTCGATGAATCGGGTCAGGCCCTTCTAATGAGCGTACTCAAGAATATTACTCCCATTATTAGCGAAATTTCGGTCCAGGATGTGACTGCGCTAGCACAGTCACAGGCTGCCAATGCCTCGTTTGGTTCTATTACAGGTGGCCTGCCCAAGACCAATTATGCCATTGCTAAGGAGCTGGCCGAGGGACGGCTCACACCAGAAGACCTCGGTGGTGCGATTCTCCGGTTGCGTAACATGGAAAATACTCAGCGCGATATTGCCTTTGTACGGGCGATGGCAACCTTCAATGCAGAACGCTTTAATGCGAAGTTGGCGAAGAAACTAGCAGACTGGTCGCTGGTGCATATGACACTCCGCGACGATATTGGTCAGATACTCGATATTTACAAAGAGGTGAATGAAATTAAGGTGGGAAATGACACTAGTCGCTATGATGGTGATATTCCAGGTGGCGAACAGTTCGATAACAAAGAGTCCGGGGAAGTCTTTCGACCGATGCCCGGCACGCAGAATGGTGGCGTGCGGGTGCTCGACGAAGGTACGCGAGTGGTGTTTGATATTAAGAAACTGTTTCCCGATGAAGTCCCGCCCGGTAAAGAGGAAGTAGTGCTGCCAGTGGCAGCCATGCTTGAGCAGCTACGAAGTGTATCCGGGCTACCGTTTATCCCGAATATGGCGACTCTTTTGCAGCGGGCATCCGAGTCGGTGAATCGGCTATCGCGGCGTACGATTCTCACGACAGCCTTCCCGGATGTTGCAGATGAAATCGTACAAGAGATACTCGATAGCGAGGTCGCTTATGATAACTTTCTACTTCCACCAGGCTTCCAGGAACTCGCCCAGAAAGTGCGCCGGGAATATCAAGAGGATGTGCAAGAGGTGACACTGCGTGCAGTTGCGGGATGGCTGATTGAACTTCAGCTGAGTGCCATGGGCGGGGGCCTGGACCTCGACCTGAGCAGTGCGGCAACATCTTGTCTAATCTTTTGGTCACCCTATGGCGGCGCACCGCTCAACGATTCAAAGACGGGCATTTTGCCTTATCTGACACATGTAATTCAGTTAATTGTTAAAAACGAATATATCGGTATTTGGCCGGCGTTCTTCCCTGCTACTGATGCAGCGGCCCTTCAGCGTTCCCTGTCGACGATTCTAGATGGCCCTGGTTTCCTGGGCGGGCGTGAACGGTTGGAGGAAAGCTGGGTAGTATTCAAGCGCGACCGAAAGGATGCGCTTGTGGATAAGGCGAAAATGGCCGAAATGTCCCTGATTGATGCGATTAATAATAAAGATAAGGCGCGTTTTCTGCCTAACTATATCAAGGCACTCATACTGCTACCACGAGTGTTGGCGGCGCGGGAGAAAGACCAGGCCGCCTTTACAGTACCGGGTTGTTGCTTACAGCGCCTATATTCGGGATTCAAGGCGAACGAGGATTTACAGAAATATGTTTTTACTCAGCGAATGGAGCGCTTACGCGAGGTGTTTGCAAAGAAACGGGTAGGTATGCAGCTGCGCCCTCAGCTCGCTTCGCATCCAGTCGAGAAGAAGCGGAAAGAAGCTGAGGAGGGGGAAATAAAAAAGAAAGAAAAAGCCGAAGTTGAGCGTCTGGAGCCCTTAGGTGTACCCCTGGCCGCCGATTTAGACCAGATTGAATGGTTGCGCAATCTCAATATTCCACCTCTGCATATTAAGCGAGTTCGCGAAGATGTGAAGGAAGCGACTGTGCTCGCTGAGGAAATGTGGGCGACTTTTCAGAAAACGATTCGGTCAAAGTCGGCTGAGGTGACAACCTTTATATTTGGCGAAACCACGAGTACCGAGGACCTTGCTGCCATTATTGCAATGATGCCGAGCGTGTTGAGTGAAATTACCAAGAAACCCGAGGACATGGAGATGATTAATAGTGGTATTCAGCGGGCAATCGAAATTCGCAAGGCAACCCAGTTAACTGGTGTCATATCGAAGGTCGGCGAACGCTATTTCCATCGCGTATTTCAGTATTTGCTAACAACGGCCCTGCTTTTGCCGACACCGATTGCAGGTACTACTGTCAAAGGGTTCTATGAGAAGGCGCTCTCGGCGACGCTAAAGAAGGTGGAAATCAAGATCCGGGCTATGCGGGTGCCAACCGAGGCGGATATTCAAGATACTCTCAATAAGCTACGCGAGTCCGATAAGGTGAAGGCGATACAGATGCAAGATGTAATGCAGGACGACGACCGTAGCGCTTTTAATATGTTGAAGAATCTATTAGCCAAGACAGCTGAAACGCGGGAATATATGGAAGGGCGGGAGCGTCTAGGTGTTGAGGAGGCCGAGGCGCCCCCTGACCCAGAAGTGCGGCCTCGAGGGCGTGTTGAGGAAGGGGAAGTCGAGATTGACCCATTTAAGGAAGGGGACGAAGACTGGGGGACAGATGAGGGCTTCGGCTATGGCGTTGAGAAAGGAGGCGAAGACCCTGACTGGTTGCCCGGGATGGAAGATAGTCTTGACTAACACAGGGTTCCGCCCCTGTAAGGCGTCCACTGCGTGGAGCAGCTCCGCTTGGAAATTTTTGGAAGGGGCGCATTGTTTACCCGCATCCTGGCAAGATAACAGAGATATCTACATATCATTTGTTATCACTAGGAATAGTGTAATTATTTTTACAAGTATATTACTCCAAGTCTAGTAATCATCAAAAAATAATGTAGATATCTCTGTTATTTTGCCAGTATGCGGGTGGATTTGCGGCCATGTCACCCTCACAACCCTCAAAAATCTCCAGCGGAGCTGCTCCACGCAGTGGACGCCGTACTCCACAGGGTGGGGCGGAACCCTGTTGTGGCATCTTCGAAGATGCTTCCAATCATCCAAATATCGCGCACTTTCGGGGAACTATTGCGCACTTCTATCCATGTGCCTATCTGTTTACAGTGATATGCACCCTCACGATAGAGTGTTAAGTCCATGCGAAGGGCAATCCAGCCTGGTCCGAGGATGCGATATTTAATTAGAGTATCGTCTACTATCTGAATATCTTTGTCCAGTTTACGATTAAAGTATTGCAGGCCTGTTGCATACGCATTCGTCACTTCTTTCGGTATGGTCGGGTCGCTTGGGGGGAGGGGTGGCAGATTTATTGCAGATTCGGATATTGTCGGGATTTTGAGGGAAAATGGAGGAATTGGAAGGGGGGCTAAAAGGGATGCAACAGTTGTTGGGGCGACATCCGCGATGGTGGGGGGAAGAACGGACTCCGGAGATTTACTATCGGTAATGGTGACGGTATCAGGAGATTTTTCGTAGGTCGCCGCCGCTTTGCAATCAAGTTCTTTTGCAAACAGAGTATTCAACATTTTCATATACTCTTTGTGACCGAGTTCATAATTACCACTTCTTTTATATTGCATCTGTTCGTCCATATCTATTGGAACGGCATCAGAGAAGTGGTCGAAGATGTCTGTTCTCCTATAAATAGTTACTATCAAAACCCATATTATAAATAGGACGAGTCCAATACTTAGCGCCCATTTATACATTATTACTCTAAGGGGATAAATGATTGGTCATCTGCATAGACATAATCGCCCTTACAACAGTCGGGTGGCGCCTTAGGGCCGCAACCGTGGCAGAATGGCGAAAATGGTGGCGTATCTGTATATTTGCGCCAGCCAAGGCGGCGAACACCAACTGGAAACTTGCAAGTCCCCGATGGAGTGCAGCCACCTGTCTTCGTGCCTTTATCGAAGAATGGGCAGTCGGCGTTGATTTTACAGGGCTTATCCCATACGGATGGGAACTCCTGTTGACGCGGAGCACCGATGACATCGTATGGGGAATTGCAGAGGGCGCGACTTTTTAAGGTAGGGTCGCCATAACAGGAGTATTCTGGGTCATCTTCCGTCCGCGTTATTCGGTTAATAAAGGTTTCTGTTGTCTTGGCTGGGGCCTTAGTTGTTTGAATGCGAACTACATATTGTGGGGCGCAAATTAAAGAGGCGAGTGCTTCGCGTGCCATTACTTGATAGCGCCCCTGGAACATATAAGCCAGATTGACTTCTTCCAGGGTTGGGCGACCAGAAGGAGGGTAGAAGATACGAACTCTGTCCATATCAATCCCTTTAAAGCCGAAAATAGACACATCTTGAGTACCAAGAAAGGATTGCATCTGGGAACCGGGTACGAGGTAAACAATCACAACATCAAATCTACATTGTTTTATCAGGGCATCAATACGCCCCCAGTCGGCGGCAGGCACTTCTTCGAGAGTGAACTCGCTATCTTTTAACCGATGACCGCGAGCGATAGCCTGGGTCATGTGTTTCTCAGTATTCGTCAAATAGCCAATCCTTTTGTTTTTAAAATCATAGCCACATTCCATGTGGTAGGCGACTTCGCGGGCGGCAAGGGCAACGAAGCAGCCGAGTGGGAGCGGGATGGTGTTTTTGAAGCCACCACGTGCAAGATAAGCTGCATCAATTGAATCGGTAACAATGCCTTCCGTTGCACCTGCGCTGGGTGGCAACTTGCCATTATTAAAGGTAGAAGTAATGATGGCATCGACCTCAGCATTGGTTTTTACAATCAATGTGGCGTCTGTAAAAGAGTACACTTTATCATTGGTAAGAAGTAGTGTTTTGGGAACAGGAACCGGTTTAAGCACGCGAAATGCCTCTGCAGTCTTGGGAAATACCAGGATAACGAGTACAACTACGAGTACAACTACGAGTATTAGTAGTACGAGTGCAAAAAATACCGCACCTGCCATTACTATGTTGTCCGGAAAATTTTTCTAATAAACAAGTAGATGCAGGTTACACTCGCCAGATGGCATGTGGCCTTGGCCCTTTACTTGATTGTAGTAGGAGCGATTATCTTGATTCGGCCAGCTTTGATGTTCGACGCTGAAGGTAAAATTAAGCCCTGGGGTCTTAATACCGACGCAGGTGAGAGTGTCTTCGCAGTTCAGGTGATATTCCCCATACTGGCAGTGCTTATTTACTATATTGTTGTCCTATCTGAACTAAGTGTATCTTAGACATTTGTGTTTGTTTGTTTTGTTACTGTTAGCGAGTACTAATTTTTATGTGTTTTTAGAATATGTGTGCTAATAGTCTTGACGGACGTTACCGTCAGCTCATTTTTTCCCCGATAAAATCTTTCCGACAACATATCAAACAAATAACGCCCTTTTTGAAGAAGTTGGCGAGGCTTGGCCAAAGTTGCCAGAATTGTATCAAATATGTTTGATATGTTGGAAAGGGCCTTGACGGACGTTACCGTCAGCTCATTTTCCCCCCGATAAAACTGTTCCGACAACATATCAAACAAATAAGGGCCTTTTTGAAGAAGTTGGCGAGGCTTGGCCAAAGTTGCCAGAATTGGCTCAAATATGTTTGATATGTTGAAAAGGGCCTTGACGGACGTTACCGATAGAGTAAAATTTCCCCGATAAAATCTTTCCGATAACATATCAAACAAATAAGGGCCTTTTCTAAGAGGTTGGCGGGGCTTGGCCAAAGTTGCCAGAATTGGCTCAAATATGTTTGATATGTTGGAAAGGGCCTTGGCGGGAGTTTCCGACAGCCTATATTCTTCCCGATAAAATCTTTCCGATAACATATCAAACAAATAAGGGCCTTTTTGAAGAAGTTGGCGAGGCTTGGCCAAAGTTGCCAGAATTGTATCAAATATGTTTGATATGTTGGAAGTCTATATGAACAATGTTATGTATGTGGGCAATTTTATACTCTTACTTAAATGTAATTTAATATCATTTGTTACTTATATAACTAAACGACATGGCAATTGACAAACACAACCCAATTCTAACCAGTGGCGAAAAAGCGGCCCTAAAAAAATTAAAGCACAAAGAAAACATGGCCAAAGCAAATCCGGAACTTGCTGCCCGTAATAAGGCGGAGTCAGATGCGAAGCGGGAGCGGCGGAAGGAAGCAGGAACATCAAAGTCCTTTGCTTAAAAATTGAGACACGCGGCACTAATTATTTTTAAAACCATCATGACAATTGATGATATCGAAGACATTGGATCCAGCGCCCTTGGACCTGCATCAGGGATTACAACCTTCCTAAAACAATTTACAAACGGCGGCCGCCCAACCAGCGAATACGAGGCAGCTCGCCACGAGTTTATGCGGGAGAATAAGCATACCCCGAGTAAAAACGAACTGCTGGCCGTTTATCGGCAGCTAGGCCAACGCACGCCCTTTCTTGATAAGATTCTTATTACCAAACGAATGCGTAGCCTTTCGGGGGTCCTCGTGGTTGCGGTGTTTACTAGCGCGCATCCGGCTTACACAGACGCCGTCACAGGTGAACGCCGTGTCCAAACGTTTTCTTGCAAGCACAATTGTTCTTATTGTCCCAACGAGCCCGCCCATGCTGGTAATAACTGGGTACCGCAACCACGAAGCTATCTAACCAACGAACCAGGGGTGCTTCGTGCGAATCGCCATGGATTTGATGCTGTTGCGCAAATGTACGCTCGCTTGGACTCTTATGCCATTAATGGACATGTATTAGACAAACTAGAGGTGATTGTCCTTGGTGGGACTTGGTCCGAATATCCACACGAATATCAAAAAGAGTTTATGCGCGACGTTTACTATGCTGCGAATACTTATGCGGGGCGCGGAGGGAGAGAACGTTGGTCCCTTGAACGCGAAATTAGCTATAATGACCTATCGGCTGATATCAAAATCATTGGCATGACTCTGGAAACGCGCCCAGATACTATCAACTTAGAGGAACTCGAGCGAATGCGTTCCTATGGGTGTACTCGTGTTCAACTCGGAATTCAGCATACTGATAATGGCGTCTTGGCGGCCATCAATCGAGGTCATACTATTGAAGACGGAATGGCTGCCATCGCCCTGCTCAAGGCGTGTGGCTTTAAAGTAGATGTGCACCTAATGCCCAACCTGATGGGCGCTGATATTGAGAAGGACCGCGAAATGTTTCGGCAAATGCTGGAAGACCCACGGCTCGCCACCGATGATTGGAAAATCTACCCATGTTCCGTAGTACCCTGGTCGGACCTAGAGGCCGCCTTTGCGCGCGGCGAATACGTGCCTTATAGCGAAGCCACCCTCTTCGAACTCCTAATATGGGTGAAAGAACGCGTTTGGCCATGGATTCGGTTGAACCGTGTGATTCGTGATATTCCAGAGACCTATATCAGTGGCGGCTGCAAGGCGAGCAATATGCGGCAACGATTGGTAGGAAAGGTTGTTTGCAAATGTATCCGATGTCGCGAAGTTAAAGATGGCTTGCTTCGAGATGATGCTGGTTTAACAATTCGTCAGTATCCTGCCTCGTCGGGAAGTACTGAACACTTTCTATCTTGGGAATCCGATGCAGATGGTGACAACATACTCTATGGCTTTCTGCGCTTGCGTACTACACGTGTCGATGACCCAGTGACCATTGAAGGTTTACGGGATTGCTGTCTAGTTCGTGAGCTTCATGTTCACGGTCAGATACAAAAAGTAGGTAGTGGAAGTGGAAGTGGAAGTGGAAGTGGTAGTAGCGAAGGCAGCCAACATAAGGGCATTGGGAAACGACTGATGGCCGCTGCAGAAGATATTGGGCGCCGTGAAGGTTATACAAAGATTGCAGTCATTTCCGGCGTCGGTGTTCGCGGCTACTATAGAAAGCTGGGATATCGCTTGGAAGGTACTTATATGGTTAAGCGATTGACTTAGGGGGGCTAGCGACTTTCTGCATGGTCACTATGTAGTCATTTGGAAGCTGATGTTCATGGGCGAAGTTATGCAAGCCTTGTTCTTTTACACTGATACTTAACTTCATTTCTTTCAATGTTTTTTGCAATGTGTTATAGCTATGTTTTATCTCTGCAAGTGTATTTGCCAAAGTATTATAGCGCGCAACCTCGTTCATATGCATATCCTTTAATTTATCAAACGTGTCCTCTATATCCCCAATCGCGTTGATTCGTTCATTTTCAACAGCGGTCCTGGCGTCCTGTTCCCATATACCTAAAGACTGTCCTCGAATAATTACCAGAGTTGTAGGGAATGAATAGCCCACTTCAACACATGCCTTCATAAAGGTTTCCAGAGCTGTGTTATCAAACGGGATTTCGTTTTTAGTTATATTATGATTAATATACTTCATAATCTGTCTAGTATACTTATAAGTGTTAATATCCGGAATATGTTTTACATCAAATATATTCCGGATATTTTTAATATTAATACTAATACCACAGCCCGCCTCTGCATTATGTAATGCATTCTTTATATTTAACAGCTCGATTGAGGTTTGCTTATGATGCACCTTTAATTCATTCATAATTATACAAAGCACCTTTGAAGTTTTTTCTATCATTTTGTTAACTCGGCGAACAGCCGACATAGCGACCTTTTAATAATAAGCCGGGTTAAAAATAATCACTCTACTTCGAATATACATATAGAATCGATTCATTGGATAGGGCATAATGTTTATTTAGGCGATTCGTTGTATGAATATCCATAAAAGCGTACCGCACCTGAATTGGTCCGCGATAGTTGTGGGGTGCCTCACTTCGAACAGTGAGGGTGGCCTTCTTCGAAAACAGGAAATAAGGAATGCCAGATGGGAAGTTGCATAGTTGGCAATTCGTCATCGTTTCGAGCACAATATCGTGTTGCAAGAGACGCAACTGGTATCGGCTCAGATGTGGGGGACCAGACGGCACCCTAATTTCGCAAACAACGAATCCGGTCCCTTCGGGGAAGGCGGTATGGCCGGGAACCACATAGACACCATTGCTATCAGGGAAAATGGTGATAATCCCCTCAGGGGCATTATTGTAGTAATGAAACCAGTTATCAATATCGACGCACCCAGTGCTAACACCAAGCCATCTGGCGTCGAATATGGCTTTATCGAGGTCCTTCGATGGAATCGGTGCACGAACTGGGCGTGGATGAGCGGCCAAGAGCAATGGTGGGAAAGGCCAAAGTTTGCGCAACCACGACAGAATACAACGAATGCCCAGCATTCTATTAATAATAATGGTTTCCAATTATGCTTAAATATATTTTATCCCCTAGATACATATACAAATACAGATACAGATGCCCCAGGCCCATTGTCTCGGTTGCAAAGTGAAGCAGGAAATGGTGGATGCCGTGAAGGCCGAAACTAAGAAGGGCCAGCCGATGCTCAAGGGCAAGTGTGTGAAGTGCGGACGGGCTATTAATGTTTTTGTGGCGAAGGGCTCTTAGGGCGCTCGCCCTCCGCATTAATCATATCATCTACTGTAGCCGCGCTCAGTTGTTTGATAAATTCTCCGGCCTTGGCATCCTTAATCCAGTGTCGATAGAGCTTCTTATCTTCAGATGTCAAATCATTTGACGAGCTTTTCGGTTTAATATGGTCATTGAGCACGTCCACTAAATCATCAGTAATTTCTTTTTTGACGATTGGAATCCTAATACATTCCTTGATAAATCCGAGTAGAATATTGAACCGGTCCCGTTGCAGCGCTGGCATCGGAATGCGCTCGGTGTGTTTTACTGTATAGTTCAGCGCCCTCCAAACAATATAGTAAAGCGACCAGGTTTGGCAAAAGAAGTCGTTCGTGGCATCACTACTCTTTTGGCACGCGATTGACGTCTTAAAATGGGATACACGGAACCCTTTCCCCCGCCATAGCTTCAAAAACGCTTTTAGAAAATACGCCTGGTATAGTACCTTCTCCCCCGGGTCCATTTGCGCTGGGTCGAATACAATCAGACGCTTCGTTGCCAAATCGAATAGAAGGACGATATAATGAGAGCTTTCGCCAATGTTCGCTGGTTCGGCAATCGTAATAAAAAGCTTTCTCTTATGTTCGCTTACACAGCTCGCAATTAACTTTTCAACTTCCCTTAGAATCTCAGGGGCTTCCTCCCCCGAAATGGTCGCGAACTTCACATCTTCTAAGCCGGCTGTTCTGGACGCGTTTTCGCAAATCGACTTGATGATGATGATGCGAATGTCATCATAGCCGATGACATTGCGGAATGAATAAAACGCCCATGTTAGGCGATTATTGTACTCTTCGGTCCCTAACTTTAATAGTAATTTCGCGCGCTTATCAGTATTGGGGGAGGCATCGCCCATTGCCGCCGGGGCAACAATCGGTGGGCGGCTACCAGGTGATAGCTCCGGGCTATCAGGAGCGAGAAGGACCGGTGGTGGGGCATTGGTCTTCGCCCGCCGAGAAGGTTGCACTCGGAAGGCCATCTTTATGGTAAGGGAATATTATATTTTAAAGTTGAGATGTCTCTAAGTAGTCTTTTTAGGCGGTGGGGCCTTTTTCTTGGGTGCCGGAGCCACCTTGGCAGGTGCACGAGTAGCCTTCTTCCCCTTCGTCCCACCTGGAACCGTCTCGGAGGCGGCGACTTCTGCGGCCGCATCAAGCGTTTCCTTGTGGGCATACCAGGCCTCTTGGAACTCCTGGAGCTCATCGCGCCAGATGGCCTGAATCGGCTTGAGACGCAGGGCTGCGAGCTCCTTGGTCTGCTTATCGGCCTGCTCCTCCAGCGCCTGCTTCTTCTCAAAGGTCAGGTGGTGAATCGGCATACTCGTCAGATAGCCATAGTCACGCGGACCCTTTCCGGAGGATGATGGGCCACATCCAGCAGACGTAATTGCGATAGCGCCCTCAACGACAGTTGGCTCATCATCGGCATCCTCGCCACCCGCACGCAACTTCGGATAGCCACCAGCCGTCAGCTGTTCGTCGACCTCCTTGGCCTTGATGTTCATAATACGCAGCTTCTTATCAATAATCTCCTGAATGAACCGACACTTCGCCGCCAAGAGTCGCAGTGCCGCCTCCAGCTTCTTAATCTGGTGCGCCTTCCGGTCCTGGTACTTCTGGAGGCGAACGCGCGCCCACTGCCGAACAATGTCCTCGGCCGTCAGGAACCGCTGAATGGTGCCATCTTCATTATAAAGGTGAATATTGTTCATGCTCAGGTTCTTCGCGCTCTGGAGCTTGAAGTCGGTTTCGAAGCTATCCTCAATCTTCTCCCGTGCACCCGGATAGAGGCGCAGCACGAAGCGAACCTTCTTATCCGTATAATGGTTCTCGAAGTCCTTCAGGATAGTGGAACCCTTGGCAATCATATCCGACAGGAAGTCCTTGTAGTCTTCCGTCCAGGTCCCCACCGGCAGCTCGGTCACCTCCACCGTCGTATCATCCAGGAACCGATAGCCGCCCCGGCTGACGAAGCTGCCCTCCTTGTGAGGTGTAATACTGCCCGTGAATCCCTGATACCAAGGCTTAATTGATTTGAGCGGGGTTGCATCAATAATCTTGTTCGCAGCCGCCAGAGAACCATCCGTCGTCACGACCGGGGCCGCATCCAGGGCATTCAGCAGGCTGAAACACATATCGGCCACCTCCCCAGGATTATGGCAGGGCACATTGGTCGAGAAACCCGTGCCGATGCCCAGCCCGCCATTGACCAGAATCATAGGAATAATAGGAATGTAGAACTCAGGCTCGATGGGCGTCCCGTCGTCACAGAGGTACTTGAGAATCGGGTTATCCTCCTCGCGATAGATTTTCAGCGCCATCGGCGAGAGCAGAGTGTGAATGTACCTAGGGCTGGCCGCATCCGCACCGCCCTGGATGCGCGTGCCGAACTGGCCATTCGGCGAGAGCAGGTTGATGTTGTTGCTGCCGACGAAGTCCTGGGCCATACCGATAATCGCCTGCTGAAGCGAGGTCTCGCCATGGTGGTAGACGGCCACCTCGGAAATGTAGCCGGAGAGCTGGGCCACACGGATTTCATTTGAGAATAGGCGCTTCTTGAAGCAGCCGAACATAATCTTGCGGGTGCTCTCCTTCAGGCCATCGCACAGATTATTGATGCTGCGCTCCAGATCGCGATTACTGAAATGAATCAAGTCTTTATCGACGAACTCCTCATAGGGCACATTGACATTCTTATAATCCAGCACCTTGCTCCGGTCATAGGCCATCAGCCAGGCCTTCCGGTCATCGGCGCGCTTCTTATTGAATGCGAGGTCTAGTGCCTCGTCAGAGGTGGGGCCGGTGTACTCGTAGACGGTCTTCTTCAGCTCCTTGAAATACTCCTTTGCCTCCACGGACGTCGACGTACCGAGCCCCTTGAAGTACTTCATATGCCAGCCGCTGGTGCCGGCCTCTGGGGAGTCGCGCCACTTGGCGAAATCGGTCAAATTATAGAAAGAATGACCCTCCTTGGTCCGGGAATTGCTAACCTTGACAATCGGTGTCAACATCGAGATCAGGAAGCCGGGGGTGCGTAGCAGGGACGGCCATAGGGAACCGAATACGTTGAAGAGCAGGCCCTTGATGTGCGACCCGTCCACATCCTGATCACAGAGCAGCATAATGTGACCATAGCGGAGCGAGGTGATGTCCTTGTAGTCGCGACCCTGCTCCAGACCGATGATTTTCTTCAGGGCGGTGATTTCCGCATTCTCGGCAATCTTGTCTTTCGCCGCATCCTTGACATTGAGAATCTTACCGCGAAGGGGGAAGACACCGTACTTGTCGCGGCCGACCACGCTCAGGCCGGCGATGGCCATCGTCTTGGCGGAGTCCCCCTCGGTCAGAATCAGCGTGCACTCGCCACTGTTCTTGGTGCCGGCGAAGTTGGCATCGTCGAGCTTCGGGACGAAGATGCGGCTCTGCTTCTTGCCATCGGTCTTCGCCATCTTCTTATCGTCGTGGAACTCCGTCAGGCTAATGGCCCGGTCGGCCACGCCGCTCTTGTAGAGTTTGTCCATAAACTTGTCGCTCAGCTCGCACTTCGAGCCGAACTTCGAGGCCTGGGTCGTCAGCGTCTCCTTCGACTGGCTGTCGAATGCCGGGTTGACAATCAGGGCCTTGACGAATATCATCAAATTATCTTTGATATGCTGCGGCTTCACCGTCCGCTTCTTCTTGGCCGCCATCTCCACCAGCCGCTTGGTAATCTGGTTGGTGATGTACTCGACGTGCTTGCCGCCGCGCAGGGTATTGATACCATTGACGAAAGAGACCGACTCGAACTGGCCATGGTCGCTGTAGGTCGCCACTACTTCCCACCGCCCGTCACCGCTTGCTTCGTAGACGCGCACCCGTTCGGTCTTGCCACCGAGGTAGAGGTCGGAGTACTTCTCGAAGTCCTTGGCCAGGAGTTTGGTGCCATTGAAATAGACGTTGACGGTGGTATCGGTGGTGGCACAGGCATCGTAGGCGCGCTTGCGGAAGAGGGCGTACATGTCGTCGCCCAGCTTCTTCAGACCGAAGCGCTCGTAGTCGGGTTTAAAGGTGATTTTGGTGTACGGGGCTTTGGAGCTGGCGCGCACCGAGGCGGCGTCGCGGGACTTCATATTATCGAAGAACCGCTGGGTGTAAATCTTTTTGCGCCGATGGTCGATGGTCTCCACGATGAACTCCTTGGAGAAGATATTGGTCAGCTTGGAACCGTAGCCGTTCTTGCCACCCCAGAGCTTCTCCTCGGTGGTGTCGTAATTGGTCGACGTCAGGAGCTCGCCGAAAATCAGCTCGGGAATCCAGACCTTGTGCTCGGGATGGCGGTCAATGTCGATGCCGTCGCCGTCGTTGATAACCGTGATGACACCGGTCGACTGGTCGACGGTAATCCACAGATTTTTCATCGGCTTGACATCCTCCTTACCAGCGGCCACCTCCGACTTCAGCCGCATAGACTGGTCAATGGCATTGACGATGATTTCGTCGAAAATCTTGTAAAGGCCGGGCACATAAGTAATTTCGCGCTTAGTCATCAGCTGACTGACATCGTCGTAAAGATAAGTCTCAATCGGCGTGGGTTCGATGGATCCGACATAGGAGTCAGGGAGCACATAGATATGGTCGCGTAGCTCGTGCTTCTTGTACTTTTCGCCGACGGTTTTGCCTGCTGCTGCTGTCGCAACTGCCATCTGTCTGTTCTGTTGTTTATGGATAAAAACATTTATCTTTAGATGGGCTTCAATTTTTGGTTTCTACGGTATTATAGTAATGTACAATATAAATTCTATGTTTTATTAAAAATTATCAAAATTATCAAAATTATTAAGAACATATTAGTCAGAGTAATTTTATAGATTTACAATAATTAAGTAGGGACGAATGCAGGCGCTAACATTTCCCTTTAATACCTGCGAGGAAAGCGGCAAACTTATAGCCCAGCCATACTCGGCCAGCGTGAACGTGCTATCTTGTATTATCTTGCTGATAATGGCGATATTTTACGCGAAAACACCGGCCGTTCGGCTTCTACTGGTATCCTTTATTCTATTCCAGGCATACCACGCTTATTCGCATATGAAGTGGGACCGTTATCAGGCGACAGGGGTTCATCTTCTCTCTTACTTTGCGGCGGGGGCTCTGGTTTTGGGGATATGGTCTGTAACAGGTCATCTGCCCTTCATGCCGGCCGTGATTGTGGTGTTCCTTGTGGACCTGGTCCTATTCTTGAAAATGCCTGGTTCCATTTATAGTGTTTATAGTGGGTTGCTGCTATGGACGGTTATTGTGCTAACTGGTATTTGGGGTACCACGATTTCAATTTCACCGGAGGTTCGTCGACTAGTTCCATTTATATTGGCCCTGTTTGTGGTGTTGCTTGGTTTGATTCTGAACGAAAAATACAATTGTGAGGCTATGATGAAGGTGATGCCACTACCATATCACGTTGCTATTGAGGTGGTCGGACTAATACTGTTTAGTGCTTTCGGTTATCTGTTTCTGTTGCTTGAGGCTGCAGTCCATCGGCTGCGTTTATAGAAGGTTTGTGTTTTTGTTAATACAGTTGCATCTTTACTATTTGTTTTTCTACATTTAATATCTTCGGTTGTTGCACTCCTGGAGTATTCTTCAGTTATTTGATCTGTCTAATGGGGATTATGAGAATATATGATGAATGAGGCTTTGTTTGTCTTGTTTTATCTGTTTTATCAAAATTATAATATATTATATATATTATAGCGCAAAATGGAAAGTTATATAATCGGCACAATTAGCTTATTCGCAGGAACCTTTATCCCAGAGGAGTTCTTGGAGTGTAATGGGGCGGCACTTGACCTGGTGCAATACCAGGTTCTGTATAACGTTATTGGGACTAAGTTCGGTGGCGATGGTATTACTACATTCAACCTGCCAACATTGGCCCCTCCAATTGTGGGCGTTATCTATATGATATGTCTAAATGGTGCCTATCCCGAAATGCCGAGAGATGTGAAATCTGATGCAGAAGTTGCGGCGGTTGTGTCTGGATTAATTGCTGAAGCTGTTTTGCTTTCGCTTTCGGTTAATGAAGATGTTGTCGTATCTGAAGTTGCTAAGAGTAGTAGTAGTTGCAAAGATGACGAATAAATATCGACCAAATATTTTTTTTGATGATATGCTAGTATAAGCAAATCTATTATTCATATAGTTATATTTGTTTGAAATTCGGCTTACTATAAATGGTGTTAATTACCGTAAAGGTTTATGGGTTTTTGGCACTGAGGCGAGATGGATTGGGTGGTTATACAAGTATGTTTTACAGCTCTCCACCCTATATATACTTTTATGGAACGGATGTCCCCAGAAATAAAAAACCTCTCTCTCATATTTTTATAAATCACCCAAGGGGTCAATCACCCAATTTTATGGTCTCAATGATAGACAATCCCCCACATTTATTGTCTTTACTTAAGTGTAGGAACATTAATCCCCCAAAATGAGTAGTATATTTAGATGTATCGATTGCACTTATTTTACAGATATTAAGACAAACCTAACGCGTCACATAAAACTGAAGCATGCTGAAGAAAAAACATTATATGAGTGTCCGTACTGCCAACAACGGTTTGCGACCATGGACGGCTGCAGACGACATATGAGCCATCGTTGTAAGAAATCTCCAGAAGTGACACCAGAAGCGTCTGATGCAGAAAATATGCATGCAATTGCAGAAAATATGCACATTTTAGGGGGTAATTTGGCTGAAACTGCAGAAAATATGCATGTTTTTGCAGAAAATATGCATATTCCGTGCAATTCCGATAATTCAACCCATAGTAGTGAGACAGATGCGCTAAATTTAATGAAAAAGTATGTCTGTAATGTATGTAATAAGGGCTTTACTCGCCGGAATAGTCTTAAATACCACACAGGTATATGTAAGGGGATTATTAATATATTGGAATGTCCTATTTGCAAAAAGGTCTTATCATCAGCATCATCAAAATACGCCCATTTGGCACAATGCCGTTTGAAGGCGATTGCAAAGAAGGAGGCTGATGCCAATGATATAAAGGCTCTTGAACTCAACATTAATGCAACCCAACATGCTGAGACAATTAATAACACAATTAATAATATAAACAACATTGATAACAGTGTTGTAAATAACAATAATATAACCAACAACATAGGCATTTTAGTATTTCCTGGAAACACAAGCAACGAATCCATCACATTCGATACAGACCTCATCAATCTCACTGAAATGGCCACCACTATTAAAACTCTGAGTAAGCTGCAAGTCTCTTATAAGTTCATTGTTGAGCTTCTAAAGAATCCACGGAACCGTTGCATTAAAAAAACAAACATGAGGTCGGACCATTCCAACATCCATGTTGGGGATAATAAGTGGCAGTTGCAACCTGATGCCGGTATTTATAAAAAGTTGGTATCTGAAGTGAGTCTCAATCTAGGCGAGTTCCTTGGAAAGAAAGGGAAGCAAATGAAAATTTGCCCCAATACGTTAAAAGACCAACTTGCGTATACAGACCTTATGTCAGATGAGGGCTATAGTGCCAATGATACAGAACATATAGAGACGAAGAAGGAATACAAAATGCTGTTGCGAAATGCTAAATCGTCTGTTTATAATCAAACCAAGCTGGAATCTATTAAAGAAGATGCCAATGCACCAGGGGTGCGCGGCAGCCTAAAATAGGGGGTTATACAAGTTTATTTTACAGCTCCCCACCCTATATATACTTTTATGGAACGGCTTGCCCGGAAATAAAAAAAACCTCTCTCTCATATTTTTATAAATCACCCAATGGGTCAATCATTCAATTTTATGGTCTCAATAAGTGACAATCATTCATAGTTTTTATCTTTACTTAAGTGTAGGAATATTAATCACCCAAAATGAGTAGCATATTTAGATGTATCGATTGTCCATATTTTACAGATATTAAGACAAACCTAACACGTCACATAAAACTGAAGCACGCTGAAGAAAAAACATTATATGAGTGTCCGTACTGCCAACAACGGTTTGCGACCATGGACGGCTGCAGACGACATATGAGCCATCGCTGTAAGAAATCTCCAGAAGTGACACCAGAAGCGTCTGATTACCAAAATAATACCTTTTTATACCAAAATGATACCCCTCTATACCAAAATGATACCTTTTTATACCAAAATGATACCTTTTTGGACAATAACGATAATGTCGCTTTGGAATGCAGTCAAAATAGTTCATTTCAAGAAGGAAAACATCAATGTACTAAGTGTAAAAAAACATTTTCTAGGGAACAACGGCTACAAACACACACTGATGTGTGTAAGGGGATTGGTAGTTCATTGGACTGTCCACTTTGTAATAAAGTGTTCGCATTTGCGTCTGCTAAAACGCGGCATTTAGTAAAATGCCGTTTGAAGGCTGACGCCAAGATAGCGACCGATGCCAGAGATAAAAAGACTCTCGAGCAAAATCTGAACTTCCATGCAGCTGCGACAATTAATAACAACATTGATAATAGCACCACAAACAACATTGATAACAGTGTTGTAAATAACAATAATATAACCAACAACATAGGCATTTTAGTATTTCCTGGAAACACAAGCAACGAATCCATCACGTTCGACACAGACCTAATTAATCTGACCGAAATGGCAACAACTATCAAAACTCTGAGCAAGCTACAAGTCTCTTATAAGTTCATTGTTGAGCTACTAAAGAATCCACGGAACCGTTGCATTCGCAAAACAAACATGAGGTCCGACCATTCTAACATCCATGTAGGAGACAATAGGTGGCAGTTGCAACCTGATGCCGGTATTTATAAAAAGCTGGTATCTGAAGTGAGTCTCAATCTTGGAGAGTTCCTTGGAAAGAAAGGGAAGCAAATGAAACTTGGTCCTAATACGTTAAAAGACCAACTCGCGTATACAGACCTTATGTCAGATGAGGGCTATAGTGCCGATGATGTCGAACGTATTGAAACAAAAAAAGAGTACAAGATGCTGTTACGAAATGCAAAATCATCTGTTTATAATCAAACCAAGATGGAATCTATTAAAGAAGAAGGTGGAACTGACAAAGCTATAATATGATGAAAAGGTAGATGGACAAGAACAAGAACAAGATACTAAAGACCCAACTATTGCGTTTCGCTCAAATGTACACCAACTTCAACCTATTTTTCATTATTACTTGGTTCCTTTGGCCATCGCTCATTCAGGAGTTCGTCCGTGCCAATAGTCTCATCATTATGTTCGCGATGAGCTACTTCTGGATAACTGGAACAAACTGGGGGCTCTATATGGACTTTTATAGAAGCCTGCCAACCACCCTGATTCCGAAGATGAAAGAAACCGCTATTGTTCCTCTATTTGCAGTGGTCGACTTGGCAGTCCATCTGCTACCAGTGCTTCTCATAGGCCTGCCAATAGTTGGCCCATTTGTTTCGATTATTGCAGCGACGGCTTGTGTACTCGCTTGGTACCTAGTTGTTCGCCAGGACAACCGAATTCAAAAAATATACTTGGAAACGCTCCCGATTAAAACCTACGACAGTGTCATTAGTTGGGGAATCTTCTGTGCTTTGTTGGTGGCGGTATTTTTGGCAAAGGCTTAACGGCACTTGGCAGCAATCCAAAGGGTTATTGAGCCTGCGGCGACGAGGGATACTTCGTCGTGGCGGAGGCGATAGCGAAGGGTGTTCTTGGTGTTGCGATTGGTTTTGCTTTTGTTTTGGTAATTATTAAAGTATGCGGAGGGCGGTAGTGGTGGTAGGCCGGCTGCCTTTGGTGGGGGAAACATGGTTATAGTTAAATCACAAAAAATAGAATAGGGATTTCATTTTTCTTTTACGCGACAACAGCCAGCTTAATCGCCGCATGAACTTCTGCAACAATTGCCTCGACCGTCTTGCCTTCTACGTCAATGGCCACCTTTGGACCAATGACCTTATTGTAGGTCGTTTCATGGAGCTCGTGGAGCCGCTTGAGATAGGCGAGAGGAATGTCGTCTTCGCTTTCGCGGGCGCGATTGAGGATGCGACGGGCGCAGGCGACTGGGTCAGTGCGGAGATAGATGTAGAGGATGGGTTTCCAGATGTTGAGGACCTTATCGTACATTTGCTTTAGGTTACCCACCTCGCGTTCGGTTAGTTTGCCGTTTTCAAGGTTTAGGCGAGTAAATACTTCGCGTTGGAATAGAGGAGAACGCTCGATTAAGGTTGGGTAATTGGGATTGGTTGGAGGGGCGGGCCAGCATCGGTCCAACCAGACGCGAACTTGAAATTCGAAGACGGCTTTCCCATGATGATACATCTCACGAAGATAAGGCTCCCACGAATCCACTGGCTCTAGGTCTATTTCATATCCATGGTCTTTATTTAGTGCGGTGAGAAGGGTTGTTTTGCCCGAGCCGATCGAGCCGTCTACCGTTACGTGCATGGTGGGGATTGGTTTGTGTTTGATTCGTTTTTGGTAGAGACTGTTCAATTTTTTGATATAAAAGAAATTGTGTAAAAATAAAAAGAGGTCTGTGCAAAACAGGGGTCGTCTCGCGTAGGCTCAACGGCTCGACTTTTTGGGAGAGCTCGATAGGAACTCAACGCCGGGTGAGGCCGGGGAAATTACACGAGCTGCACGCTGCGCGCCTATCTTTGGCTGTAAAAGTAGTTGAATACCCATACGAGCAGCAGACTCTTCACGCTTTAAATCAGCCCTGTGTGTCGCATTTAGTCTTCTTCGGTTCTGTTCAACAAGATTTCTTTTTGTAGTTTCTTTAACAATATCGCCCAGGGGCAAACCTAGTTTTCTTTCTGTATTAGCTGTCATATGTTCAGAGGCAGCTTTGTCAATTTCTTTTTGTTTTATTGGGGATATGTGTAGACTATTGTGCATTGAACGCGATGTAGCACGAAGATTCACAAATTCTTTTTCTGCAAGCTTATTTCCAATAGCAGCAAGAAGATGCCCTGGCAGCACATCAAATGCATTTGGGGTCGGGCGAAGGAATTTGATGTACTTTTCAATATTAACTAGCCTTTTACGGATAATCTTCTCTTGTTGTTCTATGGCGCGCAGCTGTTCAATCGCTTCGGAGCGCAGCTTTTCAAGGTCATCTATCATGATAGCAGGACTTAACCACCCTTTTGATTTTCGGGATGCCATATTGCCTAATATATTAGTATAAAAATAAACGCAAGCATATTTTATAATATAGAACGCAACGCAACACCCCCTAATTAAAAACACCATACCGCTTCTGCTTCAGCAGCTTCTCCAGCTTGCTAATGCTGAGGACGCCCTTGCTCATATCATCGAACAAACAGGCCAGATGCTCGTTAATGAGTGCCTCTAGTTCATGTCGCCCGCCAGTAGAAATGCTCACTTGGTGCGACTTGATAATCGGCCGAATCAGGGTGAACGGAATCGCTGGAGGCGCAGGTGCCTTCACGGCCTTATTGTCCTTTTTCCGCGCACCACCACCGATTGCCGGGCGCGCCAATTCCCGCCCAAAGTCAATTGTATTCATCACCGTTCCTGCAGCGCTACTTGTGTAACCACCCGTTTCGAGTCCGAAGTACTCGCCTGGCATTCCGACACCGCCTCCGACTTTCTCCCTCTTTTCCTTTTCCTTTTCCTTTTCCTTGCAAGAAATATCAATGTAGGTTCGTGCCATAGTCACGTGACTATCAGGTAGTATTTTCTTTGAACCTGATAGCAGGGCGACGGTAGCCACAATTGAGCTAATATTATAAGCAATGGATTCGAGGGCATCGCCCAGGCGACTGGTCACTTCCGGGGTTTTGGGGGCGATATTGTGGTCTTTCAGTAACTTTGCTGCGAGCTGGTCCATCTATAAAGGGTTCCGACAAAATTAAAAATAAAAATATACAGCATCATCAAGGATGGCCACTATGCAAAATTTTGCAAGTGTTTACGAAACAGTGGTTGGAGCCGTAAGTAATGTCGCCAACGGTCGCGTGGACCTATTTCACCCGATTATGCTCCAGATTCCGCAATATCAGCTCAAGCGCGAGGATAATAAGCGCTTCGCCAGCGAGGCACTTGTTGGTCAGCTGCAGAAGAACGAGCTCAGCGACCTATTCTTCTCGGCCATGAATATTGATGCACTGCAGTCGGGTCTGCGTTATGGCGTTTTCAAGCAGACGGGTGAAGTAATTGGTCGGCAGTCGGATACCGAGTTGAAGATAGTGATGCGGTCGATTTACTTCCAGTATGCGCGCCATCAGAATTCGGATGTGGTCGCGCAGGTCCGAGTGCTCAATGGCCACGTGCTCGAATGGGTGGTGAAGGAGATTTCCAGTAATGTCAAGCAACAGTACAAGTATCAGAAGGATGCGAGCACGATGCCGGTCCCACTCGAATTCGGCCAAAATACATCCGTGAAGGGAGACAGACAGCTCGAGCCAATGAAAAAGGCACCTATGTAAGCGCATATGTTTTTTATTCTCTATATTCAAGTAGTATGGTTGCCACCCCAGTAGCTAAGTCGCTATCGCCCTCTCAGCAGTCGGCCTATGTCGATACTCGGGCACGACTCTTCCGCGGCACCATCGCTGTCGCGATTATATATGCAGTGGTTTCTCTACTCATTATTCTATTTGCCATGTTCAGCGAGCTCGGGGCAAAGGTACTCACAGCTGTGTATCCATTTACGCTGACACTTGTTATTGGTATGATACTGGTTATCCTAACCCTCGTCCTGCAGGTGACTTCGTGGATGCCTGAGCCTGAACCAACCCTCGTTGGTAAGGATATTTGCCCCGACTATTGGACAGTCCAGCCAACGTCTGATACTATTGTCGCCAAGCTGCCACTAACGCAGCAGCCATATGCCAAAATGCAGTGTATTTCGAATAGCGCGATTTATACTTCAACTAAGCCCATCCCTACCGAGTTTAGTCCATCCAAAGCAAAGGGTTCCGATAAGGCTAATGATCTCATACTGTTGGCGACCGAGGTGAATACCCCTTTAACCACCGACACCGCAGAGAAACTATCCTGCCAAAAAATTTACCCCCAGTATATGGCCCAGTGGGATAGTGAGAACTGGCCGGGGAGCCCGAATGCCGTTCGCTGCGAATGGGCGAAGACATGCGGAGTACCGTGGTCGGGTGTCTGCCCTGCAACTGCCACCATCAACTAAGCGACCTTTTCATTTCTTTTCATTTCTTTTTATTTGCTTTTTAATTTCTTTTTCCCCTTACTTAATTTTATACTTAAGAAAATGAATATGTTATAGACTTAACAGTGAAACAATAGAAGATGCGCGTCCTCAAACGTAATGGTGACTTTGAGCCGGTTTCGTTCGACAAGGTCCTTGCTCGAATTGACGTATTCTGCAAAGATTTGAAGACAATTGACCCACACGAGATTTGCCAGAAGGTATGTGGGCGCATTTATGATGGAGTCCCCACCACGGAGCTCGACGAGCTAACTGCTCAGCTTTGCGGGTCGATGATTACCGAGAACCCCGAGTATGGCGTGCTCTCGAGCCGCATTACGGTCAGCAATCACCACAAGAATACTAGCCCGAGCTTCAGCGAGACCGTCGGCATTCTCTATGCGGCCAAGGACAGCGTTGGTGCGCCTATGCCCCTGGTGAGCGATGAGCTCTATGAGATTGTGCAGGCAAACAAAGAGAAGCTCAATAGCGTCATCGATTACGAGCGCGACTACGGATTCGACTATTTCGGTTTCAAGACCCTCGAGCGCTCCTATTTGCTGAAGGTCGGCAACCGTTCGGTGGAGCGGCCGCAGCATATGTGGATGCGCGTGGCCCTGGGCATCCACAGCACGGATATCAAGGACGCCATTGAGACCTACGACCTGCTCTCGCGCAAGTATTTCTGCCACGCCACCCCGACGCTCTTCAATGCCGGTACGCGTTGCCAGCAATTCGCGAGCTGTTTCTTGATTGCGATGCAGGACGATTCCATCGAGGGCATTTATAATACGCTCAAGCAGGCGGCTCTGATTAGCAAGTATTCCGGGGGCATCGGTCTGCATATCCACAATGTCCGCTCGACCAACTCCCTCATCCGCGGCACGAATGGCAAGAGCACGGGTATCATCCCGATGTTGCGGGTATTCAATGATACGGCGCGCTATGTCAACCAGTGTTTCGCCCCGGAGACCATTGTATATTCGCGCACCGGCCCGAAGCGTGTCGATGAGGTCAAGCCCCTCGACCACCTAGTGACAATTGATGGCACCTTTAAGCGAGTCAATCAGGTGGCAGTCAGTCGGGTTAACAAAGAGATTCTACTAATTCACCCCCGCAATGCCCTCGCACCGATTCGCGTAACCAAAGAGCACCAAATCTATGCGATGAAGACTCGGAGCGCCGCACCCGACTATATCAGCGCATGCGAGCTCACTTGCGATAGCTTCGTTGGTTATCCGATTCCCCGCGATGTGATTGATTCACTGGATAAGACGACCTTCTTCGAGTTCTACGGAATTATGCTCGCCTATGGTGATATTGACCGGGATACCGGTGCGCTATCGATTAACTTTAATAGCGCCACCGATACCACGCGACCGGACCTCGTGATTAAGTACCTGACTCAGAACCGGGTCGCCTATAAACAGGTGATTGATTATACGGGTACCATTCAGTTCACCTTCGATAGAACTTCGGCGATTAAGCTCCAATGGAGCGACCTGTATAGCCCATTAGGGGAGCGTCGTCCCAATCCGGCTTATATGAATCTGAATACCATTAAGATTTATTCCATTCTCTCTGGGATGATGAATATGCAGACACATACCGAGTACTACACTCGCTCTTATGTGATGGCGATGTCGGTGCGCTATCTATTCTTGCGCCTCGGTAAACTAGCGAATATTAGCATGTCCCCAGATGGCCAATACAAGCTAACTGTTGATGAGAGCCTGCAATTCGTCTATAATGGAATTATTTGGACGGGTATCAAGTCGATTGCATCCGATACCTACTCAGGTTGCGTCTATGACTTCAATATGCAGAACAACCACAATTATCTCACCGATATGGGTCTGGTCCACAACTCGGGCAAGCGGAACGGGAGCATTGCGATGTATCTCGAGCCCTGGCACGCGGACATCTTTGACTTCCTCGATATTCGCAAGAACAATGGGGCAGACGAGATTCGGTCGCGGGACCTCTTCACGGCCCTCTGGATTCCGGATCTCTTTATGGAGCGCGTGGAGTCGGGGGGCATGTGGTCGCTGATGTGTCCGGATGAGTGCAAGGGCCTGAGCGATTGCCATAGCGACGCCTTCCGAACCCTTTATACGGGATATGAGGCGGCGGGTAAGTTTCGGCGACAGGTGAAGGCGAAGGACCTCTGGTTGGCGATTCTAACGTCGCAGATCGAGACGGGCACACCCTATATGCTGTATAAAGATGCTGCAAATAACAAGAGCAATCAGAAAAATCTTGGCACCATTAAGAGTAGCAACTTGTGTGTCGCCCCCGAGACGCTGGTGCTAACGTCGAAGGGTCACCTCCCTATTAAGGAGCTGGCGGAGACCGATGGTGGACACGTGGAGGTGTGGAATGGCAATGCCTTTAGCAAGACGATTGTGAGGCAGACTGGTGTGGCACAGCCTCTGCTGACGGTATCTTTCGATAATGGTTCGGAGGTGCGGTGCACGCCTTATCATAAGTTCTTTATTGAGACTGGAAAAGTTCCATCGAAGGGGTCAGTCCGAACAATTGTTGAGGCAAAGGATCTGACAGTTGGTATGAAAATTGTTCGCTTTGAAATTCCTACGATTAATCTCCCCCCTCCTCCAATTAATGAGCGACTAAAGCATCCATATACTCAGGGACTCTTTGCTGCTGACGGGACTTATGAGACGCATACTGATGAGAAGAAGCATCGTTGTAAAAACCAAACGAGTGATGAGCAGGGGATGTTCTGTAAGCGTCACGTGAATAACGTCGCTGCCTATGAAGATGAGGGCGACCTTGATGATCTAGTGCAGTGCCATGCCAATAGCTGGGACGATAAGCCGATGCTATGGCTCTATGGCGAGAAAAAGAAGCTCCTCCCGCATGTTGATTGGCTCTACTTTAATGAGGATGTCAAGAATGACCGGCTCAATCTTGCTCTGCCTCATGATATGGCAAACAAGAACTTTGTCCCAATTAACCATGATATTGATACCAAACTTCGGTGGCTGGAGGGGTACTTGGATGGTGATGGATGTGTTCTCCAAAATAACGGAGCAAAGATTATCCAGGTTTCTTGTATTAACAAGGAATTCTTCAAGGATGTTAAGTATCTGCTCCAGACACTTGGAGTTGAGGTATCTATTAAGAAATCTAAGGATGCTGGGACGAGGATGATGCCAGATGGCCGTGGTGGTAGCAAGGAGTATATGTGTGCGACGATTTGGCGCTTCAGCATTGGTCTGGCCAATCTACTACATCTTGTAGACCTCGGCTTCTCGCCAAAGCGGTTGGCACTAGGAGAACTTCCAGAGAATCAGCGTTTAGGACAAAACCGATTTATCCGCATTGCTGGTGTCGTAGATAGTAGCGATATCGATGATACATATTGCTTCACAGAACCGCTCGAGCATGCAGGGGTGTTTAACGGGGTTCTCCTTGGTCAATGTAGTGAAATAATCGAGATGTCATCACCAACTGAGACTGCTACCTGCAACCTCGCCTCCATGGTTCTCCCGACCTACGTAGAGAACGGCATCTTCAACTTCGAGAAACTCCACAAAAATATGGGTGTGGTGGTGAAGAATATCAACAAGATTATTGACCGGAACATGTATCCTATCGAGGAGACCCGGCATAGCAATCTGCTCCATCGCCCGATTGGCATTGGGGTGCAGGGGCTGAGCGACGTCTTTATGCTCCTCCGCCTCCCCTACGATAGCCCCGAGGCGGCGCGACTGAATAAAGAGATCTTTGAAACTATGTACCATGGTGCCCTGGAGGCCTCGATGGAGCTATCCAAGAAGCGTGCAGCTATGATTACCACTCTGGATACGGCTTCCCCAGTTGGCGCGGAAGCAGGTGCCATTCGAGCCCACTTGGCCCTGATTCCAGAAGAGGCCAAGATGACCCATTGGCGCGGAGCCTATTCCAGCTTCGCCGGCAGCCCAGCCTCCGAGGGACTGCTCCAGTTTGACCTTTGGAAGGCATCGGCAGATGCGCATAGCGGTCGCTATGACTGGACCGCCCTCAAGACAGAAATCAAAGCACATGGCCTGCGCAATAGTTTGCTACTCGCCCCGATGCCGACGGCATCTACTAGCCAGATTATGGGATACACAGAGAGCTTCGAGCCCCCTGCCTCCAACTTCTACCAGCGCCGCACCTTGGCCGGCGAGTTCATTGTTTGTTCAAAGTATCTGGTGGGCGACTTGATTAAGTTGGGCCTGTGGAATACTGATATGAAAAATAAGATTCTTGTCGGGAATGGGAGTATCCAACATATCCCCGAAATCCCCGCCGACCTGAAGGCGCTCTATAAAACCGTTTGGGAGATTAAGCAACGCGTCCTCATCGACCTATCGGCTGGCCGTGGAGTCTATATCGACCAGTCGCAATCGCTAAATCTGTATGTGGAAGACCCCGACTTCGCTAAACTGACGAATATGCACTTCTATTCGTGGAAGTCCGGGCTGAAGACAGGACTCTATTACCTGCGGTCGCGCCCTCGAGCAAAGACGGCTGCTTATAGTCTGGACCCGTCGCTTGTGGCTGCCTATGCAACAGATAAGGCTGCTGCGAGTGCGAGTGCGAGTGCAGCAGCCGCTGCAGAACCGGCACTCTTCTGTACTCGTGATAACCCCGACTGTATGATGTGTTCCTCTTAAAAGTAAAGTAAAGTAAAGTAAAAAAATGAGATGGTTTTCTTCCTTTTTATTAATATGCCTGGCACAAACCTAATGGAACCACCGAGTATAGATAGCTGTCATAACGAAAAAACACTCGCCCGCCTACTTGCCTATATTTATGGCCAAGAAATCCGGTATACTGACTATGCCTGGTGGCAAATTGATACTCGAACCAAACACTGGACCCAAGTTCCGGACACCCAAATCTGGATTCATATAAAAACAGAAATCTTCAATAACTTACAGCCGCTCTTCTTGAACCGAGGCAATTACTGGCTCGATAAATACAATCAGGACTACCTCAATCAAGATGCATTTAGCAAGGCCCACCAGTGCTTTCATGTATGGAACCGTCTCCACGATGCCGACTTTATTACCACAGCACTCTACTATTACAAGAACATACTGACGGGTTAGAATATCTTCTGACGGGTTAGAATATCTTCTGTCTAATTAGAGTATGTTTCCATACATTTTTGTTTTGGACTTAGACGGGACGATTATCGGGGATGTTAAGTTCCAGATAGCCCGTCATACGCTCCATGAGAGCTTGCGAAAGCGCGGAGTCAAATTGGAGGCAGGGGGCGGTAAGGTTCCAGCCGCATTTCATCCATCGCAGAAGCTGATTCGGCCCGGTTTCGCCAATTTTATTAAAGCGATGGCGGATACCTATCCTTGGACAGAATTCTTTGTCTTTACGGCATCTGAGAAGTCGTGGGCGCTAACGGAGGTGCCGTGGATTGAGAAGGCCTGTGGAGTACAGTTTTCGCGACCTATTTTCACTCGCGACGACTGTGTGATTGACGCTGGGGGAAGCTATAAAAAATCGCTGACGAAGATTATGCCACGCATTTGGCGCACGGTGGCGAAAAAACACGTGCTGACCAAACTGGAGCGCACCTATGTCATGCAAAATAATGTGATGATTATTGATAATACTGCGGTTTATATTGATAACCAGGACAAACTCTTGCTTTGCCCTGACTACAGCTATGCGGTGTTTGAAGATATGTTATCAGGTCTACCACCAGATATTATGGAACATCCGACAATTTTATCACTAATGAATGCGGGCCTAGTATGTCCGGCCAACCCAGCTGATAAACGCGACCCAGTGCGCGCTCTTGGGGAAAAGTACAAATGGTTGGCGGCCAAATGTCAGGCGGTGAGCGATATTAACCGAACTTTCGTAGACGATGCTTTTTGGAAATTGCTTCGGCGACTGATTGTTGACAATAACATTACTCAGTTTGCTGGGACAGTGATACCAGAACTGCAGCGCGTTTGTTGGAAGCGGGGGGCTCCCCGCGCGCGCTAGCTCCGCTGGGGATTTTTAGGGGCGTGGGCTATTTTTAATACGCGCGCACATAAATATGGTTCCTTTATTTACACCAAATTGTGTGCAATCAGAATAATAAATACAATTGGTATACTTATATAACACCAGGAGGCCGTCATTACGAATGGCTCATTTAAACTATACGCGTATAATCCGCTTAAGAGTGCACTGAATAATAATACCACAACTTTTAAGCGATGTGTTCCAGAAACAAGCCCCGGAATCATCCAAATTAAAAGATGCATTAAGAAGTTTGCATTAAAGTTTCCCATATTTGCAGTTTGCCATGTCCAGAATAAATGAGATGCTTTTTTGCGAGTACATACTTTGTCGGAAGCAAAAACACTATCCCTCTCAAATGTCTGAGCATTTTCAGGTGTATACATAATTCTTCCTATTACATTGAACACAATCCATAAAATTGACAATACGATACCACACATAAATAACGGTTTTTCCGTGGAGAGTGTTGATGAATGTTGATAAAACCAGGCATTCCAAAGCAATGGCTGTGTAATCACAAATATATATGCAATCTCGGTCAATATTTTATTAACTTTGTCATCGCATTTATTTACATAGTAATATGATACTGTTTGAAGGAGCTCCATTAATGTATAAAAAATTAACAGAATATATACTCTGTCCTTCATTAGTGCAGGAACATTTAATACATATATGAGCGCAATTATTCCTGCTAAAGCAAATGACAGCGAAATTTTCGGTGTGTAACACATTTCTTTATATTTTGGAGCGGGCACCAGTTCACCACGCTCACAGAAACCACGGGGGCCCACTGTCGACAGCGTGGTGGCCGCGATGGCCGACGCCCACGAGCCGTCCCGGTAGGGGGGGGCGCGCGCCTCAGCCCCGAGCCATCCGTTGCTGCTTCAACAAGTCGCGAGGAAAATGTGCAGTATGCGATATAATATAATAATATAAATAAATATAAAGATATATATATAAGATATAAACGACATAATATATAAGCATGGGTGGCAATGCCATTAAACGAAGCAAACGAATGACACGAGCCGAGTACATGCGAGCCACTGAATACGTTGTGAGCGCGATTGGCCGACTTTTTACAGGACCCTGTATTGAAACACGCTGTTTGGATAATAAAGAGAGCTTCGGTGATTTGGACCTTGTGATTGCAGTAGAAAACTATGATGGCAATCTGGTTCAACATATTGCTTTGCACTTACTAGCCGTCGAAATCGCCGGTAACTCAATTGGTGTTCCATTTGAGGGACGCATTATTCAAGTGGATATCAACATTGCCCCACCACAACTGTTTCATCAAGTGGTGACGAATCTCAGCTATGGCGTTTTCGGGATGTATGTCGGGCTCTGTTTGAGCAAATACGACCTGAGTTATGGAGCCAAGGGGCTCTCTATCCGGGTTAATAATAGTTGTCTGCTCTTGTCGACCAATGCCCAAGATATCTTCGAATTTCTCGGATACGATTATCGGCGATTTGAGCGGGGCTTCGCCGATGAAGCGGCTCTGTTTGCATTTATTTTGGAGAGTCCGTTCGCCCATGTGGATTTTATGAAGAATTGTAAGAGGGGGGCTAATGCGGCTAATGCGGCCAGTAGCGCCTCCCGGGCCTACGATAAATACAAGACATTCGACCACAAACTGCTTTCTGTGAAATACCATACTGTCAAAATGTGCCCGGATATTGTGCGGCGGGCTGCGCTGACCTTCTTCAATAAACACAACGACTACGAGGCATATATCAACGAATGCGCAAGGGTGCGGGCGGTGGCCGAGAAGTTTAATGGCAATATTGTGGCGAGCCTGACGGGGCTGTATGGACCGGTCCTCGGCGATTTCATGATTAAGTTCAAGCGGGGCCATGATGTCGAGCGACTTTACGGGATGTCGGGACCAGATATTCGGAGGGCGATTATGAAGGCTCATGCTCAGGAGATTTTGGAATAGTGAAATGGAGCACTTTTAAAGAACATGAATGGTGTGAAAGGGACAGGGACGTCATAAAATCGTGTATCAAACAGGTTATATGCACTGCATTAGATGCATTCTTAAAAACAGGCTTTGTACATGGCGATCTTCAACAGCAAGATTTTACGACACGTCCACCGATGCGAAGGATGTATTGTTATTACTAAGTGTTGTTGATGATATTTAGTAGTTATTCATGAGGTGTGGAAAGAGCAAGGGCCAGAGAAAACGCCCGGTTCTTATTCTTCGGCTGCAACCAAGCCGCCGCCTGACATACGGTGTCAGCCAAATCATCTTTTTTACCATGTTTATCGAACACCTCGAGCAATGGATCCAGTTCCTTGATGGCCGTTCGGGTCAGCTTGATGGCGGCCTTCTTCTTTTCAGCATAAGTCATTTTCGCAGGTAGCTCGGGATAGCCCTTCAGTTTCTGACAGGCATTGACAAAATGGATCTGGTCGACGAGGCCCTCCCAATGCTTGCGGCCAAGGAAATAGCCGAATAAAATCATTTGAATGCTTTTCATAGTCGGGTTCTTCAAAACGGGCTGGAGCTCGAGAAGAACGATATCCGGAGCGGGCTCGTTGGCCGCCAGGAACTCGTCGAGTTTCGCATAGATGGTTTGGCCGATGGCGACCATCTGGCTTTCGGTGCCGGAGGCGATGGCGCTGACGTCCCAAACATCCCACGAAAGAATCTGCATATCAATCACTTGACAGGTTTTGCCATCCTCTGGCACTTCGATAAAGGCGTGGGCGAGGTTCTTAATTCCGATATCAAATGATAGAATCCGCATTTACTCTATTATTCTGCAATATCCTTAACATCGAGTACTATTTAAGCGCGTTAGAACTATCGACAATTATATAGTGTTGTCTTGTAACCATGTCAACCATTATGCTTCACGATAGCGACGAAAACGACGTCATTGATTTAGGTGCCCCGATGCGTAATTTCCAGTTCCCGCCGACGGGGGGTGCTGGACCGAGCCTCGGGGCTGATTTGCTTATTAATCGTCGCAAGGTGAGTGGCGACAGTGGTTCGCTGATTTCCGGTTCTTCCTCGAGCCGTAGTGCTTCCGAGTATTCGGATACCGATGGCGATAGTATTAGTCTGGGTGGTGGGGCACCCTCCCGTCCTTCGCGTCCCCCAGCATTCGGTGGTGGTGGCGGCGATGACGACGATGATGATGAGGAGGATGTGATGGCCGACGAGTACGGTGGCAGCGGCAGCGGTGACCGTGATTCGATGAGCAACCGCCTCCGTGAGGAGAAGGCGCGCATGGAGGCCGAAATGAATGAGAAGCGCGAGATTCTCTATCAGCTAGACCGCCTGGAGTCGAAGGGCCACCGGATTCCCCGCAAGTTCACGCTCCAGAACAGCCTCGATGAGATGCGCACCGAGTACCATCGGCTGGTGCGGGAGAAGGAGGTCGACGCCAGCATTCGCTTTCAGCGCAAGATGCTGGTCGGCCTGGTCACAGGCGTGGAGTTCATGAATACCAAGTTCGACCCATTTGACCTGAAGCTCGATGGTTTCTCGGAGTCTGTGCACGAGAATGTGACCGATTATGATGATATTTTCGAGGAGCTGCACGAGAAGTACAAGAGCACGGGCAAGAAGATGGCGCCCGAGTTGCGCCTGATGATGAGTCTGTCAGGGAGCGCTTTCATGTTTCATTTGACCAATAGTATGTTTAAGGCGCAGCCCCTTCCAGGCGTCGAGGAGGTGCTCCGTTCGAACCCGGACCTTATGCGTCAGTTCCAGCAGGCGGCTGCCCAGAAGGCGATGGGTGGCGCAGCAGCCAGTCCAGGTGGGGGCAGCGGCATCTTCGGTATGCTGGGTAATATGTTCGGCCTAAATAACCCACCTCCCCAGAGCAAGCGCGCCCCGATGCCTATGGCCCGCCCGCCGCCTCCCGGCGCTTCAGCTTCCTTCAACCAGCAGCAGTCGCAGCAAGCTCGTATGAGCGACCCGGGTGATATTGAGAACGTAATTAATCAGATTCAGGGCGAAATTTTGTCGCGCCCACCGCCGACAGCATCCAATCGCTTTGAAACGATGACAGTTAGCGATGAGGACATTACCTCTATTATTGAGGATGAGATTGGTGTCTTCGGTGGCGGCCAGACCGATAAGCGTGGTGGTCGCGCTGCCGCCGCCCCACGTAATCGGGGTCGTCCGCCGGCTGGTGGCAAACAGCGAACTCTTAACATATAAATACACAGGGTCCCGGCCCCGTACTCCGGCCACTGCGTGGAGCAGCTCCGCTTGGGATTTTTGAGATTTTTGGGATTCCCGTACTCCGGCCACTGCGTTGGGGCAGCTCCGCTTGGGATTTTTGGGATTCCCGTACTCCGGCCACTGCGTTGGGGCAGCTCCGCTTGGGATTTTTGGGATTCCCGTACTCCGGTCACTGCGTTGGAGCAGCTCCGCTTGGGATTTTTGGGACTGTGATGATGTCCGTACTCTACGAACTGCGTGGTGCAGCCCCGCTTGTGAGAGTATAGATATAAGGATTATTTTAGTTAAACATATAATAGAAATGGGGTCCAGTTCTTCAAAAACAACTGACCATGATGAAAAGGATAGAAGGGTAATGGATAATTATTTTAATATATTTCTTGAAGATTGTTGTGTTCAGAATGCAAATGAACGAGTGAGCCAAAAAGATTTAATCTGTGCTTTTGCACATTACCTTGAACATACATGTAAAGCTGGTTCTAAATTTGAAATGTTATTGGTTGCAGAGAAACACCTCTTCGCCCTATGTGTATCACATGGATTAAAGGTGCAATATAAACCAAATGAGGTTATTGGTGTTTATATTGTGCGTACTAAGCCAACTAAAGAGTTTACAAGTGAAGGTGGGTGGCTAGCGCACGTATATGGAAAAAGTACTGAGCTCCTAACGAAGGCACAGGAGCAGGGTAATCGTCCTCCCCGGATGTTAGAAGAGCGAATTCCTCAGGGTGGCTTCCTCCCAAATGCCCCTCTCATTACCCTTGTTATTAAGTAGCAGCCGAGCCTCAGTTTTATTTTTCAACTAATAGCAGTTACTATTTCTACAACCTCAGCAACCACACCCCTTTCGCCGAATTTCCAAGAATATGCGGTTTTGCACGCGATTCTGCAAATATGTGCCACCAATATGGTGCGAGAAATAAGCGACATCGCGTGCAAAACCGCATACCCTTGGAAATTCGGCATGGCGGGACCGGCCTTCATTATAGTGTTAGAACTATAGAGCGAAAAATAAACCCTAGCATCAGTATCTTTTATCTTAAATTCATTAAACAAAAAGCAAACGCTGGGAATCCCCTAAATCTCAAGCGGAGCTGCTCCACGCAGTGGACGCCGTACGGGGGCGGAACCCTGTACCTATGCGGTCAGCTTGTTCTTCACCCGGCGGAACTGCTGGGAGAGGGTGGCAGCCGACTTGGACACGGCCTTCAGGGGGTTGGTGGTGTTGGAGATGACCTCGCGCTGCAGGCTACGGATGCCCTTCGGGCTGACCTTGGCCAGAGCGGTGCCCACAATCGACGATGCCAGACCGATGAAGATGGACAGGAACAGAGCAATTGCCAGGATAACCAGCTCCAGAATGGACCAGATGTAGAGCACCTCGCGGCGCACATCCTCGGAGCAAGCGCACTTCTCGCGCACCAGGTAGCGCACGTAGATGATGGCCATCACGTAGAAAGCCACGGTGGCCAGCGCCCAGAGGAGCAGACCGGCACCAACGGCCATGCCGATTGCCGGGTTGGCTGCCAGGTTATAGAGCGGCATGAACATGTTAATTGCAATTACAACAATCGACACCATCATGAAGTACTTCAGGAAGTTCCGGTACGGGTGATCTGCGCAAGGGCAGTTAATCCGCTCCAGCTTCTGGATATAGGTCAGCGCAACAGCGTGGAGGGTGATGCCGATCAGGCCTCCCAGGATGGTTACAACAGCAGGGGCAGACATTATTGCTTGTTATACTCTATACTAAGAGAATTTTTCCGGTGCGCGCCTCCGGGGGCATATAGGCAATCCCCAGAAACGAGAGGATTTCTTCCTCCGTTTTCATAATCGGCGGCTCCGGTACCCCCGGCCGAATTGGCGTTAGTTTATGTTCATTCATTGTGTACCCCAGCTTCGTCGCCTGTGCCCGTACCTGAATATTGAACTTATCCGAACCCGTGAAATAGAGTAGCGCGTATCCGTACTCCTCGGCCGGCGTTAACATCAGGTCCAGTCTGCGGCCCCGCTCTCCCTTAGGTAGCTTGACCACCCCCATAAACTTCTTATCGCCCTCGGCCAAACTCGCTTGCACATAGCCAATTACCTTGAAGGTTGCGATTACCCCGGCAAACATCTCCTTACGCGTTGCCGGTGGAATATTATCCGGGAGTGTCATTAGCACATCGATATCTCCGCTATCCTTCTGTCCCCGACGGTAACTACCGACAATATCGAATATCCATTCGTTGCACATATAGGTCTTAATCAACTTCTTGTGCTTTTCCATCTCGGCACGCGGAATCCGCAACTGAATATCATCGAAGTACTTCAAACCAATGCGCTGCTTTTCATTGAGTAGTTCGTCCTGGCGTTCGCGCAGCTCGACAATGGAGCGGATACCATCGCGTGTTATCAGTTCGCGTGCCTTTATCGGACCGATACCATGGACTTTCAGGAGTTCATCGGCGATATAGAACTTGCTTTCGGCTTTAATATCCTCGGCCGCACCGAGCTTACCGGTCGCGATAATCTCCGCAATTTTCTCAACTGTCCCCTTACCAAGCTTCAAAGGCTCAATATCCTCGATAGTTGTAATCACGCGCGTCGCCTCCGGAGCATTTAGCTTTGCCATTGCCGTGTTGTAGGCCCGCTCCTTAAAGAAATTGCGTTCCTGTCGTGAGTTCCGACGCATTACCTCCAGGGCATCCAGAATAGCAGATTTATAGTTTGGAGCGCCTTGGACAGTGGTCGTGACCGTTGCCGTTGCTGTTGCCATTGTTCTACTTATAGTATCTTATTCTTATTATAGTCTTTAAGAGTTCGTTTTTTTAATTTAACCCTTGCGTGCACCCGGTGCCTTATAAACCGGTGCACAAATGGGAGTATTAACCATATCCTCGAGGTCGAGCAACTTAAACTTACAACGGTCGCGCGCTACGCCCCTAAAAACCAAACAGGCCGCCGCCACCTGTGCATTCACCTGTTTGCGCCAAATTGATGGTAACAGGGTTAACACCGTCGAGAGTTGCTCAATAATACAATCAATCGGAATCGCACTTTTAAGAATATCGTCCAATAACTCCGCCGGCGTCATAGCTAAGCAATCCGCCAAAATCAGACGCATCCAACCAGTCGCCGCCGCCTGTCGCCGACTCTTCCATTTTACATAATCACAGAACAAGTCATAGTTGACATTCGGGTCCGTAGTTAGCTGAGGAATCGGCATAGCAGCCTCCTCCGCGTAGATGGTCTTAAAAATCGCCATCGTTTCGGTCCGGGGGAAAATGTTAAGCACCTGCATATGCAAATGCTGAAAGTCGGACTGGCGTAACATGAAATTCCAGAGGCCCCGTACATAAATCTCGAGGTATTCCGGCTTATAGATTGTTTTTAGGTTTTTAATAATAATGGCATCATTGTTTACAGTCAGTTTGTTCAATTGGGCGAGAAAGTCCTTCTTCGCCTGTTCTTCATTCGAAAGCACCTTCGCGATTCTTTGAGGTGGGAGTACTGGCAACGGCAGTGGAAGGGGCATAGGTGTCGGCAAATGCCGGCTCCGCCATTTCTGCGGTACCCTCGGCTCTTTATCTCTTTCCCGTTCTCGCTCATAAAAGCTAGCGCCACCTAGTATCTTGGCCAGCTTATCCAGTAACACTGGTAGAGGGGCGTTTATTTTTTCAAGCGCCTCAAAAAATTGAAGAGCATCTAGAACTATAGTTGTCACAACCATATAAACAAAAGCCCCTAACTTAAGATAGAGAGAACTTCTTTATATAATAATGAATGCGGATGCAGTTCCCGAGGTACTTGTTGCGCAAGCACAGGCTCTAGAACTAGCCCCTATCATTCCGGAGGAGCCTTTCGTCGAACTCGATAATCTCGATGAAGACGATGACCTATGGCTTGAGCGAATGGATGACGAACGGAATGAGCTGCTATATACTAAGTACCGTGCCATCGATGACCTTTGGTCGGCCAATATTGAATGGGCTTATAAAAGCGTACCACCTTACGTGGCACCCACCCTTGTCGAGTGCGAGGTGGCTCCAGGGACAGAAACAGATACACTTGCCCATCAAATTGAGGTCCTCTATGAAAACATGAATATTAGCAAGATGATTATCTTCAATGGTCCAGATGCCGCCGATACCGATGAAGATTTGATTCAAGCCCTCGCGGATAAATCACATACCGTGATTCATATTACCGAAGACATGCTCGAGGATGAGCGCCCGCGTCATCTCGCCCGTCTCCGTGAGTTCGAGAGTGGTTGGGCGCGTGTGCTCGTTACCACCCAGGATATGTGGTCATCGGTTCTATCGAAAGAGGTTTCCCTCGGTCACTACGAAAAGAATGTTCTCTTTGTCATTGCGGCCCAAGACCGCGCCCAGCTAATGGAATCCGTCGAGCACATGCTCGAGCCGGGAAGCACCAATTATATCTTAGTCGCAAGAACGTAGGGCCCTCGGGCGGTGCCGCCCTTAATTCTTTTTATGTCCTATCAATACAAATACAAATGGCCAAGAAGTTCGGTGGCGGCACAGGCCCCTCCTCGATGGTTTTTTACGCTGTTGCGTTCATTATCCTTATTGCGATTGGTGCGGCCATTTTCTCCACTGTTCGCGAACGGTTCGTGAGCGCTGAGCCGTCGATTACCTTCTATATGCGCACTGGCTGCGGTTGGTGTGAGAAGATGAAGCCGGAGCTGGCCAAGTTCAAGGAATTGGTGGCTGCCGAGAAGGTGGGTGTCAATGTGGTTGAGAGCATTGATGACAGTGCTGCTGCCGATGCTGCTGGCGTCAAGGGCTTCCCGACCATTATTCTGACCGATGGCAAGCAGCCGAAGCTGGAGTTCAGTGGCGAGCGTACAGCTACCGGCCTTCTGGAGTTTGTAAAGAAGAACATTTAGATTCCCAAAACGCCACCATTCGCTCATAGCCATAGGAGTACGCCGCTGCAATGTCGGCCTCCGATAGCACGAGATTTATTTTTGCATCTTCTTCGTTATATTGCAACGGAAATGTCGGTATCGGATTCTCGTCGAAAACGCAGATGTACTTAAAAAGCTTGGCCACACGACTCGCTTCTGGGGCGCGATGAAGGAGGGAAATCGCAAGTACGCGTGCATAGTCGAGGGCATTCGCAATTGGGTCGGCTATCGGGGGCGGGTCGGCACTAATAACATAGAGTCCAAGGATATTAGCGTCTGTATTATAGCAATGAATTGGGAAATTATCGACGATGGCTCCATCCGCGTAAGTCTGTTCGCCAATTTTGACTGGTACAAAGAGCAGTGGGACGGCCATAGATGCCTTAATCGCTTCTAAAACAGATATTCCAGGGGTGGTATCCACTGAAAAGTAGGTCGGGGCGCAGGTATTTAAACAGGTCGCACAAACAGTTAGCGAAATGCCGCGCATTTTGGCAAGTTCAATGAAGGTTATATCTTCCAGGCCAAGAATTTGCTTGAGAAAATGTCGGCCTGGTCCAACGAGACGCGCACCATCATCGACACCAAAAGTCAATAGGAACTGGCCAGGGTCCATTTGACAAACATCGGGGTCCGTGAAATAAACGCGCATATGCGCTTCGACCTCGAGCATCGGCGCCCCAATCGCGAATAGAAAGCCAAATAGGGACCCGATGGAGGTACCTGCAATATGCTTAATATCCGCAGATAATGCGGTATTTTCTTGGAGGAAGCCGAGTGCGCCCAAATATGTTAACCCTCCCATGCCCCCACTGGATAGAACCAGGTGTGACCAAGTTGGAGATATCCTTTTATCTCGCATTATTAAGAGCGACGGAATATATCTATAAATGCCGACGCATATCACTGTCAGCGAATTGCAGGCGATGCATTCGAAGAAAAAGAAAGGACGACGTGAAAGTTTTGAGTTTATTTTAGAGAAATGCCATAGCCGGATGCGGAATGTGGCGCAGAATAATGCTCTCAACTGTTTCTTTGAAATACCGAGTATGATTCTCGGTCTGCCCTTATACAGTGTGGCCGAGTGCACCGAATATGTGGTCGGGTCGCTACGTCGGGCAGGGTTTTTGGTACAAAGTGTACCCAATAATCCAGGGGCGCTCTATATCTCGTGGAATCCGGTGGAAATTAATCCGCGGCGGGCGATTGCCCCGGTGCGACCGTCGGCGCAAGCCCCTGCGCATCCTCCTGTCAACTGGTTTCGCACTTAGGCGGCAACAGGGACCGTCCGCTTCAGCTCCTCCAGACGGGCCAAAATCGGCTCCAGCATCGTCACGGACTGGCGCATACCAATATGGGCCGCGATTTTGAAGAGCTGCTCCATCAGCAAGATAATAATGATACCTGTAATCACAAATAGAAGGAGTTCCATACTGAACCAGGAGCGCGGCGAGGGCTTCTTTATTACCGGGCGGGGCCCCGACTCAGGTTCCTTAAGTACATGCCGTGGGGCGGGCCGGGGCACAGCCGTCTCTTCGGGAACCGGGGCGGCCTGGGGCGCCGGGGCAAAACTACTCGCGAGCCCCTTCGAATGCAGATAGCTCGATAGTTCCTCATCGTGGAAGCCAGAGACACCTGTCATATTGACCTGGCGCATAGGCATCGGGGCAGGGATAGTTCGTGGGTGGGCGGAGTCGGCACTTAGCGATGCCTCGAGGGCCTTGGCCAGCTGTGCCTTTAGCGGCTCACTATAGGCGTCGCCAATATTCGGTGTCTGAAGCGGCGCACAGGCGAAGCCCTCGACATCCGAACAGATGCCATACTTCTCGCAAAAGAACTTGTAATCATTGACCATGGCGCGATAGGTGGCGTCATAGTTGGTGTTTACGTCTGGGTTGCTGCGAGGACGGTTGGCTGGAACTGCAGATGTTGTAGATGTTGTAGATGTTGTAGTTGTTTCATTCGCAAAGCCTTCATACCCGCCGAAAGAGCCTGGTGGCGGGGGGCAAACAGCTGCAGGAAGGAGTTGTCCTCGGCTAAAGGTCGGTTCCGGCACATCCGTTTTCTTCAAAGGGCCTGTCGGGCCATTAGAGGCCTTTGGGCGCCGGAAGCGCGCCGCTGCACCTGCGCCTGCTGCGGCAATTGATGAACCCCAAGCGTCCTCGAGAGAACACATCTATCTTTTCTATAGATTTTCTTTTGGCGACTTAGTGTAAGAATGGAACAATGGCTGCCCATTATACCAGTGTTTCTCTTTCATCTGGGGGCGCGTCACATCGTGTTTGATTTAACCGATGTTCAAAAGAATCTCTTTCGCCAGCCGGTTGTACAGGCCATCATTCTGATGTCCATGTTTTTCGTTTCAACCAAGAGTTTAACCTTAGCACTACTCTTAACTGTGCTTTATTACATTGCGATTAATATTCTATTACACGAAGGTCATAGCTATTCTGCTATACCGTTGCTCGAAAAGGTCGGTTTGCAGCTGCGTGTCAGTTCTGGTGCGCCCCCAATTACTCCGTCTGCTGGCGGTGCCGCACCGAATGGGTCAGCTGCCGTGGCGGCGGCGACTATGAGCGGTGCCCCTAAGATGTTCTAAACATACAGGGTCCCGGTCCCGTACCCCGGCCCCTGCGGGGAGCAGCTCCGCTACAGGGTCCCGCCCCTGTGAGGCGTCCACTGCGTGGAGCAGCTCCGCTGGAGGTTTGTTGGGTTTATGGGGTTCGTTTGGGGTTTATTGGACAGGGCGCAATGTCTACCGGCATCATGGTAAGATAACAGGAATTCCCTATATTATTTTTGATTTATACTAGAATAAGTAATATACTTGATAAAAATAATTACATTATGCCCTATATCACAAATAATATATAGTGAATATCCTGTTATCTTACCAGGATGTCGGTATATTTACGTCTCTATGCTACCAATCTAATAAACCCTAATAAACCCTAATAAACCCTAATAAACCCCATAAACCCAACAAACCTCCAGCGGAGCTGCTCCACGCAGTGGACGCCTCACAGGGGCGGGACCCTGTAGCGGAGCTGCTCCACGCAGTGGACGCCGTACGGGGGCGGAACCCTGTACCCTGTATTTAGCGCATATTAGGCTTGCCCCAGTAAATCTTGCTGCCATCTGTCCGCACCCGACTGGTGGTCTCGAAGATATAGATAAATAGTGCAATGACAAGGATAATTGCAGCAATAACCATTACTGTCATCGATATCCGCGGCGACCCCTCGCCATACACTAGCAGTATCGCCGCAGTCGCAATAACCAACACACAAGTGATATAGAAGTTAATACGGGCCTGGCTCGTCTGGTAGTCCAGATTGATAATGCGAGAGCTTGAGAAAACCTTATTTGACGTATTAAGTAGCTCATCCTCCTTATTGTTATAGTAATTCACCTCCTTCCCCATTGTGTAGTTGACATTATCGTAGCTCCGGAATGACTGTAACTTTAAACCCAAATTAATCGTATTGCTCAGATAGTCAGAGATTTCATCTAAAATGGCCTGTTCATAGAGCTGTTTGGTCTCTGTATTAGCAACTGTCGCGCTTACAAGAACCCCTGTGCTGGTATTCGGGAGAGTCGTACCCGCGAACTTCTCTACCATTCCCATACTCCGCATATAGTAAATAATAACTACCATCAGGATGGCAATAATGAAGATGATTGACGCCACCGGAATCTTCACCTCGCGGCCCATCGGAATAGAAAATAGGACAACAATTGCTAGGAATACAACAATTAGTAAGGCCATAGCTACGTATTCAATATAGCCCGATGTACGGACACCGCTCTTCTGACCACCAAGTGCCGATATATTATCATTAAGCTGGCTCTTATTTTTCTTCAAGTTCTTAGTAAGCACATCAATGTTTGAGACATTTTCGTTGAACTTAGTCACCTGGGCCTTTGTATCAATTAGATTCGTCTGAGTTTTAGCAACGTAGTTTTCCCAGCGCAGCTGGTTAAAGGCGAAATCAAGGGTGACTTTAACACCTGGTTTAGCTGCGTCAGCTGCGTCAACCCATGCTTTTAGTAGTGCCATAATCGTATAGTAGTGCTCCCAGAAAACACACATTCTCTGCAAAACAAACATATCCGTGCTCATACGCGCCATCGTATTCGTGTACAGAGTATCAAATGGAAATACAGCATTTAGAGTTAGTGCCGATGTAGCTAACGGGTAGTAGAGACCGTTCACATCAGCAACATCGCTTTTCTTAGTAGTAGGGTCAATGCTGTATTTGAGCACAAGGTTCTTGGGCATTTTATTTAAAGCGCTACTCTCAAGAAAACGGTTGAAATTAGCGGCTAAAGACCCAATCATTCGCAGCTGATCGGGGCTAAGAGCGGGCTTGGCTAATGTGGTATTTGCTACAAGGCCAATATGGAGTTCTGTTTGGCCACCCGCCTGATTAAAAGTAGTTGGTAATTTGTTCTGCTGCGAGTCAACTATAGTATACACAGCCTTATCACTTGCCCGCTTATGAATAGTGCCTACTGCAGCAGTGCCATCGGTCGCCAAATTAAATGTGTTAGGTGCATTCAGACCAGTAAACGCCTTTTGCACGTCAGCGTGGAAAAAAGTGCTATTGATGTAACCAAGTTGAGTGACTATGTCATCCGAGACAACATCCATCCTCAATACCTACTTGTAAGAATGGGAAGAAAATATTTACTTACATACAGCATCGATAGTAGTCGTAGGTCCCGGATGTATCGTTATGCCGCACAATTTTCACAACATCCCCGTGGCGGAGCCCGAGCCAGCGCGCCATAATATCGGACCGTTGGATAATCGGCAATTGGAACTTGTTTTTCAACTGGTACTGTTCGAGAAGCGCTTTTAAAGCCACTTCGCTGATTTTCTCATGGTGCGGTGTGTTAATATGCGCCGCCGGGTTATACTGCAGATATTTGATATCAAAGAGCTGCAAGTAGCCCCCTGCCGCCATCAACATCCGGTCCTTCTCCTCCAAGATGGCAGTACTCGTCTGCGATGGCCGCTCCACCACAATCAGCTGCTTGGTATCCCACTTCTCGTCAATTTCATCGACATCCATGTCTTTAATTTCCTTGATAAACTCCTTGAGCGTGTCTTTATTTAGACAGAAGAACAGCTTCGTCTTATTGGTCTCGAGAGCAATGAGTTCATTGTAGAAGGTCGCTTTATCCAGGCCAGCCGCCGTTTCGACAAAGTCGCTTACGTCGTCCCCGCGGGATGTCAGCATCGTGGCAATATGCTTCAGGGCGGTTTCAATCTCCATTGTTTGTTGTACACTCCTTAAAATACGCTTATATTCATTTTTTGCCCCTCACTTAAACATTAGCGCCTTACATCCTATAACTGGAAAGCGCCCTGGCACTTTGCACAATAGCAGAAGCCGTAATTACAGAAACAGCAATAGCAACAGAGAATGGCGCACCGTCTCTTGCAACAACCGGTGATGCCCGAGTAGACCTATTTTATAAGTTGGTGCGCAACATTGAGGAGCCCCGCTTAATCGGTCTTATCCGAGATTCTTGGGCCATTAGTTCCCTCGATACAATGCGCATTCTCTTTCATGGTCGCGATTGCCGTGGAGGCAAAGGCGACCGTAGGCCTTTTTTATTTGGCATGCGCTACTTGATGGACACCCATCCAGACTGGTTCTTAGAAAATTTTCGGGAAATTAGCAATTACGGGCGTTTCCTTGACCTGGTGGAGCTCTATGAGTTTGCATCGGAGGAGCACCAAGACTACATTATTGACTACTTTGTCGAAACGTTACGCAACGATATTGATGCCATGGTCCAGAACACGCCCGAACCTGTGTCGCTTCTGGCTAAATGGTTGCCCAGTGAGAATAGGAAGTGGGCGAAGACCGGTCTGCGCCAGAAGTTATGCAAAGCCCTCTTTCAAGGCTATGGTTCTAACAAAACGGGGGCGCTAGAGAAGCGCCTCCGTCGGGAATATATTAGCCCGCTTCGCGCCCATCTCAAAATCGTGGAGGCCCAGATGTGTGCCGGCGAGTGGGATGAAATCGAGTACTCGCATGTACCGAGTGTGGCGATGACTCGGCTTCGCAAGGCATTTAAGGTCCACGATGGCCCGCGCTTCGAGAGCTGGATAGAAGATGTGAAAAACAAGGTGAATAATGCCAAAGTGAATGCTGGCCAGGTTTACCCACATCAATTGGTGAAGCCCTATATGGATGCTGGCAAATATGCCCCAATTGACCTTGTCCTCGAAGAGCAGTGGGCGTCCCTGTTGGCCTCACATAACAGTCAATCGGGCTCCCGTTTCAAGAACATGGTGGTTCTATCGGATGTTTCTGGAAGCATGAATGGTGTCCCCATGGAAGTATCGGTCGCCCTCGGTATTCTTATTTCCTCTTTGGCACCCGAAGACAGTCCATTTCATAAGCGCCTGCTGACTTTTAGCAGGAAACCTACCTTCCACGACTTCAGTTCTCACAAAACCCTCGTAGCCCAGGTAAAAAGTGTGATGAATATGCCTTGGGGCGAATCAACCAACTTTTCCCTGGCCCTTGACCGAATCCTCGAGGTCGTGGTCGAACACGAGCTGTCCTCTGCCCCAGAGGCGCTTCTAATTCTGAGCGATATGCAGTTCGACTACGCCAACTCAGATAGTACCCACTTTGAGCTCGCCAAGAAGAAGTTTACCGACCGTGGTCTGGAGTTTCCGAGAATTATCTTCTGGAATTTGCGTGGGGATACAGATGACTTTCAGGTGTCCAGTAACACCGATGGCGTGGTTCTTCTATCCGGTTTTTCGCCAGCGCTTCTATCTTTGCTAGGCACCGATGACTTTAGCCCACTTGGGATGGTGCGGGCAGCAATAGACGACAAGCGTTATGCCAATATTCGCGCCCCAGAAGAGCCCGATTATGATTCCGATGAAAGTCTCTTTGTTTGGAAGAACAAGGTCGCAAGAACACAAACACGTTAAAAAGGGTTCAGTTTACATCCAGCAACAAAACAACAATCGATAAATGATAATGAAAATGTAGACAGTAGAATTCAACCCAAACCCAACCCATCACCGTGCGGTTTTAGTATAAACCATTCAGCAAAAACACACCCGTAAACAGTGACAATGTGTGAAAAGTGACTGCACCCAGCAAACCATCATGTTAAAAATTGCAGTTAGAACTGGTTCTAGTGTGAACCATCCAGCGACCCCATTTAAACAATTCAACGCGCCGTCTTTGTCTACATCCAGCAACCCAGCCCCTGTACCAACTTTATAATTTTTCTTTATTAATTTACCTCATGGTGATATTATATCCCATTTACCCATTAAGCCGCTAACAGTCCTTATTACCGACACAATGCATTACGTTAACGGTAAATACCCGATAATTGAATGGACCTGGTCGCACCCCTTATTTATTTATATTTTTGATAAATTTTTGATAATGGCGGATAATTTTGATAAAAATTATTTTCTCCTGTATATTTAGAACTATCAAATATAATGAGTTCGCCTTCCCCGCCGCCCCTTGATTACAATACTTTCTCAATGTACGAACGTGGCCGGCGTGCCGAGAACATCGAAGGCGTGGTGCGCGCTGAGGCGACCGGGCTTCGCGACAACAACGACCGTCAGACAAGCACCCTTCGGGAGGCAACTGACCGCGGCTTTCTTAGCAGCATGAACCTGACCAACCGGTCGACGGACCTCCTCCGCGATGTGGCTGAGCGCAACTCGATTGCCGGCATTAACACGACCCAGCGCACCGGCGACCTGCTCCGCGATGTGGCTGAGCGCAATGCCACCGCTGGTGTTCTGGCCACAGTTAACACCGGTCTCTCCCTACGCGATGCCGTTGACCGGGATGCCGACACCAACCTGGTGGCGACGAACCGGGCCTCGGACCTGATTCGCGATACCGTTAACCGGTCCGGCACCGATACGCTGACCTCGATGACGAACTCGGGTGTCGTGCTCCGGAGCGCTATTGAGCGCGTCGGTGATGCCAATCTTGCTGCGACCCATCAGACTGGTGATGCCCTTCGGGATGCGATTGATCGCACTGCCACTGCTGGTCAGACTTCCGGCCAGCAGTATGCGGCCAGTGTTCTGAATGCCATTTCTGGAATGGGTTCGGATAACCGTGCACAGCTCAGCCAGCATCAGCTCGATATGAGCCGTAACTTCAAGGATAGCATGATGCAGGTTGATGGCCGGGCCAACGATATCGTTACTGGTATCTCGACTGGTAATCAGGCGCTCAGCCGCCAGGTTGGCGACTACTTCGCCAAGGGCCAGGTCGACCTGCTCCGCGTGGAGAACTCCCTCAGCCGCCAGGTTGGTGACTACTTCGCGAAGGGCACCGGCGACCTGCTGCGCCTGGAGAACTCCCTCGGTCGCCAGGCCGACCAGCACGCCGCAGTTGGCCTCCTAAGTGCTGAGAAGAACCACGGTGCTGTGCTACTCCGCCTGGCCGAGCTGGGCGGCGACCTGAAGGAGAAGATCTCCACGGCGTCGACTGGTACCAACGAGCTGATCACTCGCCTGAAGAACACCGACAATGTGGCTGAGCTGGCGACCCTCAAGACTGAGAAGTACATGATGGGTATTGACCACGAGCACCACATGGCCGGCTGGCATGGTCACCACCACCACGGTCACCACCGCGGGGGATGGGATTCGGATGATGGTGTCCGGATCTACAACAACACCCGGGTGCGGACCGATACTCGCGACCGCAGACGCCGGGATCGGCGCGATGATGGCAGCGACAGTGACAGCAGCCGCGGGAGCCGCGGAGGCCGGGGCGGGCGCGGCGGCGATTAGCAATTAAAAGGGTACTTGTCGTCGAAGACGCACGAGGGCGATAAGGGCCCTGTAAAAGAAAAGTGCTCGAGCGGCCATAGCAGCTCATCATCATCATCTTCTTCCTCCTCATCTTCTTCATCCTCTTCTGGTTCTAAACACAGACGTCGGCGGAGTCGGAGTAGAGGTCGCCGGGGTCCACGTGGACCCCGTGGGCGTGATGGCCAGGATGGTGCCCCTGGACAGGACGGTAAAGATGGTAAGGATGGTGCCCCTGGACAGGATGGTAAAGACGGTCCTCCTGGACAAGACGGTAAAGATGGTAAAGATGGTAAAGATGGTAAGGACGGCCCTCCTGGTCAAGATGGTAAGGATGGTCCTCCTGGACAAGACGGTAAAGACGGCCCTCCTGGTCAGGATGGTAAGGACGGTAAAGACGGTAAGGACGGAGAAAATGGTCAGAATGGTACTAATGGACAGAATGGCGAGCAAGGTCCTCCTGGTCAGGATGGTAAAGATGGCAAAGATGGCAAAGATGGTAAAGATGGTGCCCCTGGACAGGATGGCAAGCAAGGGCCGGCAGGAGAAATTGGTCCCCAAGGTCCTTCCGATGGTGCAACAGGTCCGCCTGGACCTCCTGGGCCTCCTGGACCGGAAGGTGGACCCAAGGGGGACACTGGCGAAAAAGGCACTGATGGCCAGAATGGTAAGGATGGGTCGACGGGTCCACCTGGTCAGAATGGCGAAAAGGGCAAGGACGGGTCGACAGGCCCACCTGGTCAGAATGGCAAGGACGGGTCGACAGGCCCACCTGGTCAGAATGGCAAGGACGGGTCGACAGGCCCACCTGGTCAGAATGGCAAGGACGGGTCGACAGGTCCACCTGGTCAGAATGGTAAGGACGGTAAGGATGGTAAGGACGGCAAAGATGCACCTGGAAATAGCCAGCAGAGCGTGCAGGATATTATTGGTGGATTACGACAGAAGTTTGGCAGTAATGTATAAAAAGAAGTCGATTCGCGTTATTTATTTTTGGACTTTTGGTTTTGGAGCCACTGCTTTTAGCTGAGGAACAATCACTGTATTCGTTACACCAGATTCATCCTCTTCTACCTCATTATCCTCATCACGGAAAGCCGCCGCGGAATCATCGCCACCATCATCGTCTTCATCATCGCCCTCAGCTGGCTTAATCATAATGCCCTTCCAGCCAGGTGAGTTGGGATACTTGCCATGCAAACGCTCCATATACGCACGCAGCTGAGCCCTGTCCGGTACCTTCTTTCCCTTGACAGCACACTTCGCCACCCAGGCCTTGAAGCTGGTAAACAAGTCGTTGAGTAGCAGACCCTTCTTGCTCTTGACCGGATTCGGGATAATCATCTCGGAGATATACTGGCCGATAATATCATTGTTGCTCTTGTAGCTCTCTGTTGCAATACGGACCTCCGCTGGCTCAGTAATGTTACGCGGGTCAATCGTCTTATGGTGAGCAATCAACATCGCAATGAAGGTCTCCGCCCATCGCTCAAACTTCTCCGAAATCTCAATATCCACCGGAAACTCGTTCGGCTTGGCCGGGTCCGGGCTATCTGCGAATTTCGAGAGAAACTCAATCACACGAATACGCCGCCAGGTACCGCCATCATCCGACGGAACCTCCGGCAGCTCATTGCAGGTCAGAAGCATCTTGAACTGCGGCTTAAACTCAATCGGCTCCTTGAACAGCCCACGCGCCTGAATAGTATCACCGCCTGTCAACTCTTTCATCAGACCAATGTTCAGGCGCTCATTTTCACCCGGCTCCTGCATGACAGCGAAGCGCCTCCCCTTCGTCCGCTCCAGCTCCGACTGCGCCGAGTTCGACGCCGCCCGCTTCTGCGTCAGAAGCGCAATCGGCAGAATACAGAAGTACTCGCCGATGGCCTTCTGCAACAACTCTATAATCTTCGATTTACCATTCGACCCCGAGCCCGTGCAGATATAGAACTTCTCATGGCGAATCCCGCCATCGATAAAGGTCGCAAACAGGTCCTTAACATAGCGCCGCACATTCTCATTAATGAACACTTGAGCAAAGAACGCGTCAATTTCACGCGCCTCCGGTGACGCTGGATTATACGGGAAATAGTGCATCCCCGTCCCGAAAGAAATATAGTCATCCGGCAACCCCTCGCGAAACTCATGTAGACGCAGGTCATAGACGCCATTCTCGAAACCGAGCAAGTGTGGGCGACTATCGAGCATCGACTCGAACTTTTCATCGACGAACTCGCCCTTGCATTCCCGCATCACGCTTTCTTTGTAACCCGATGTCTTCAGCTTGAGCGCAATTGCCGCCAGCTTCTTGAATTTATCTTCGCAAACATCCTTCGTATCATCATTGAGCATCGACTGCTGATTCCAATGACAGCCGCGCTCGAGGAACTTCGAGCAAACATCGCGCGATAAGTTCGAACGCAGCTTGAGCCCCTCCTTCGAACGCGCCCACCGATGCCGCCGCTCGTCGTAAATATACCAGGTATCATTGGTCGTGAAACGATACTTGTCTTTAAACATCGTATGAACCACCAACGCCACATCGAAATGCGCCCCCTCCGAACCAACACACTTATCAATCAGAGTCAGCACACTGGCACCGACCAGCTCATTATAACGCGTCAAATTATCCTGTTTCGCCCAGAAACGCAGGGTGCCCATGCCCAGGCTGTCTGTCCGCATTTTTTCCCAAATATTCTGGCACTCGCCCTCGATGTACTTGCTCGAGACTTTGCTGAACTCGATAAAGGTATCGAGCAGCTCGCAGTCGATATTACGCAAACACCAACCGACTTTAATCCAATCATCGTAGCGTTCGGCGCGGTCGGGCTTCAGACACTCGAGCGTCAGCGCACGCGCCAGTTGTCGCTCGTCCACCGGTGAGTGATTGACAGTCTTGTTCGTCGATTTACCGAATATCTGAGCATGCAAATTACTCTTCTTGCGGTCATCGATGGTCGGTAAGACATGACGCGTATACTGGTCGACTTCGTCGCGCTTGGACGATAAGTACGGCACCGCTTCGCGCGGACTACGCATACTCAGCAAGTCTACCAACCCGAGCTCCTCCGTCGGCGACAACGGCGGCAAACGCGATGGCTCCCCGGAATCGGCATCGAACTCGTAAACGGCTGTCACCGCATAAGTCGAGCAATTCGGCTTACAGCTACCGTACATCTGCCAATTACTATGCTCGATAATCGCCTCATCGACGACATCCTCGTAATTATTGCAAAGCGGCATTCCCGCGAAAATCTCGAGGGCGGCATCGACAATCTGCTTCCGCACGAGATGCTGAAACGCGGCGCTTACGGCGAGGTGTGGGAAAATAATATGCAGACCATCTTTGAGTTTTCCACGGTATTCAGACGGAGTCGGCTTCTCCATCAAATATGCTGTGAACGACTCTGTCGGGGCATCCAAGTACGAGACCAGAATGGTGTAGTACGCCCGCAGAATACTTTCGACGTGCTCCCGCGTATAAAGCCGTGGAAGCGGTGTCCCCGCCGATGGCATCACGAAACGGAAATCCAGGTCAATACGCATACAGCTGATTGGCGCCGGCTTTTCCGTTAAATGCAAGGGGACCTTATTCAACATTGCATGCTGATACACTTTGATAAACTCGGGAAGCCTATCATCAGGTACAAGGAGACGCGCTTTGGGCGCATCAATACTCGTATGAGTGGCTGGTTGGCCCTTTTCACACCTAAATCTAGACAAGAATTTACGGAATTCGTCAACAGTTGCCATCCTGTGCGTTCCCTTGTCTATATTTAAGTTACTACTTTTTAAGTGATAAACCTTACACATCGTGTGTCTGTTCTGCTAATTTCATTTTTTCTTTCGCACTGGTTCTGGTCTGAGGCGCCAGATGCGGTACGGACGGGCACAAGATGCGGATAGCTTTTATCTCAGATACTATTAAATGTTTTGCTCGCCAACTGGTAAGAAACTCTTGCAAAAAGTCGACGGTGGAGTCAAAAGTTGCCTGACATCTGCAGCTCTCATGCGGATTATAGATGCCTATAATGCCACGCACCCGACTGTTCGCATTTCCAAGGGGGGTGGCAAAGCAGCCATGTGGTCAGCCATTAATGAACGCATGCTCCAGAAATGCGGTCAGGCTGCCGAACATTGTTGGGTGGATTCTATTCCGGGGGCGGCCGGTTCGAAGGAAGTTGAGAAGCTCTTCATGCCTGCGACGCCCAAGGCGTGGAAAACGAACGAATATACTTGGTTGACGAACTTCGATATCGAGAAGGGATTGATGCTCTATGATGCCGAGCCATCCTATCACTATAAGTTCCTCGGAGTATTCCCTATTGATTTTGCAAAAGCCACCTTTGGTGGATGCCTATATCAGGAAATGTGCAATATCGATTTTGCCAAAATGCTCAAAAAGAAAGTTCGCTATATGGGGGCTGTTTTGAATACCGACCCACAAGACGCCCCTGGCCAACATTGGATATCACTATTTATGGTGATTGATCCTGCCCATAAGGCTTATGGGGCCTACTTCTTCGATAGCGTCGGCGATGCGCCCCCAAAGGAAGTGAAGGAGTTTATGTATAAGATGCGCGAGGCGGCGGCGAAAGTCAGCCCGCGAAAATTTCGATTGGCTTTCTCGCAGAAGAAGATGCAATTCAGGAATACCGAATGTGGCATCTTTTCAATCGCCTATCAAATACGTTGGTTGAATCTACTCAACTCCACAACACTGGGGGCAGCCAACGTGGATTTCAGAGATATTATTGACCAGAATATAGACGATTCTATTATTCATGAGCTCCGCAAAGTACTCTTCCGTCCTGGCCCCGCTTAAGGACTAATGCGGTTAATGGGACAATGGATTCGCCAGCTGATTTTTTGAAAATTGCGAATGTTACGCAGCTGATAGGAATGGTTGGAAGTTTTATGGAAAGCAAGTTTGGCATCCGGGTGAACGAACGTATATCTGAAAGCGCTTTGATGGGACTATTTATCGAGGCGATGCAGAAAATCAGCGCCGCTCGTGCATCGGATGATACACTAACTACTTTGAATTTTCGGGCCATGTCGACTATCAAAGACCAATTGAAAGGTATATTCCGGATTGATGGAGGAGGGCCTGTTCCTGGACCTGGACCTGTGCCCATTCCTGTTCTTGTCCAGCAGCAAGGTCCTTTTAATATACTCGAATCCCAGGATACCTTGAATGACCAACGGACCATTACTAGTATGGCCGCCGCCCAACAAGTTCGCGATGAAAGCCAGAGTGCGATGAAACAGGACGACTTTTTTAAAAGAATTAAAGAACTCGACGACCAGCGTCGACATGCTCAGGAAGCCGCTGCGGCTGGTTTTGCACCTTTGGCGCCACCGATGCCACAACAACAACAACAAAAAGCTATGCCAGCTAGCATAGCTACATCTGTCCCTCTCCCAACACCATCTTACCAAATGAAGAGTAAACAGGTGGTCATTAATAGTGCCGACCGCAAATGGACTTTCTCGCCACCACGCAACGTATTCGTCTGGTCCGGACCACTACCCCGTGGAACCTTTGAAATGGTTTGCGCTTTTCTCCCAGCGCGCGCTGCCGCCACCGCACCTTATATTAACCTGGAAATTCAAGGGGCTGGCGGCCAGAACGATACCTTTGTTCTAATTTCCGATATTCCGAGTCCGCCCCAGGGCCGCTGGCAGAAATACATTCCTGTGGCCGAAGCCGCTATCCCACTTTCGTGTCCGTGGACCATTAAACTCAAAGGGCATGACCATGCAGGGCTGCCTTTGGGGGATGATGGCTATCTTATTACTCAAAGCAGCGAACGGTCGGCTACGGTCGGTGGTGGCGCCCATGTCCAGGTATCGGGTAATATTACTGACTTCACGGTGGGCGATATTCTTTCTATCATGGTTGAAGGCGTGGCCGCTGCGCTGAGCGCCACCATCGTCGGTGTGGGGCGCACAGGGCGTCCTGATACTTGTTTCCTCGACCTGAATACTCTCGAACTTCCGGCTATCGGTGGGCGGATTATGAATATGAGTCACCAGGTATCGCTGATTTTCCGATTTATTTAAGGGTTGTGCAAGAAAAGAAACGAAACAAAACCAATAATGCATCTTTGTTTTGTAACCCACGGCTACGCCCCACAGCAAGGCGGCACCGAGACGTTTGTACAAGCTATGGCCGAAGAGGCCGTAGGCCGCGGCATTACAGTCACCGTTTACACGCAAAACGGCGAACCACGCGCGCTAAACGGTGTTCAGATAGAGACATCGCCGAACTGCCTGACGACTCGCGTTTATAATCTAATTATCGTGCATTCCGCAGATGGTCGCCCTCAGTGTACGACTCTGACGAATGCTGCCATTATTCCATCGCCTATTTTGTATCTTATTATTCATCCCCAAGTATACGCGGGAGTGAGCGATGTCGCCCTCGCGCACGTCGCCTATGCAGGTTGCTCTACGACAGCCGACTGGCGTTTTCTCGAAACATGCGGGCAGCGACCCAAAGGTCGCTTTGTTCGCCATAGTGTATCACTTGCATCGTCGATTGGCACTCCAGGCGTCTTTCGCAAAAAATTTGGCATTACAACCCGAAAAATGTTCCTATCATGTGGTGGCTTCCAAGAACACAAGGGAATGTCCGTGCTAGCGCATGTATTCCGTGCCATCCCGTCTGCGCTACGAGCGGATGTGACTCTTGTGTTGACTGGATATCGCACCGCCCCAATAATGCCCGAAGAGGGCGATGGCGTTCGAGTGCTACACTTGGCTGATAAAGCGGATGTAGCTGATGCGATGGCCGATGCCGACCTATATATAATGAACTCAGCCTACGAGGGCTTCGGACTCGTTCTACTCGAATCAATGTTAAATAAGTTGCCTTGGTTGGCACGGTCGAGTGTTGCAGGGGCAGTTGAAATGCGAGACTGGGGACAGCTTTTCGATAATGCAGGGGAACTCGATGTCTCCCTGCGCTCAGCTATTAGTATGAGTATTAGTGATGGAATAAGAATAAGAACAAATGCAGATGCATTCGAATATGCGGTTAATAACCGGTTAACAAAAAATACAATAGACGATATTCTAGCCATCATCTCTTAGATAAAGATAGTGACCGTGGTCATAATACCCCAAATAATCATAGATAACATTTCAATGCGATACATCAGATTGACTTGGTCTTCCTCGGTCAGCACCGATACCTCGAAAGTTAGCGCAAGGGGGATGTTAATGTTCCACATAATCATATACACGAGTCCAGCGAAAATCCAAAGGGCGGCAATATGAGAAAGAACGCGACCTGCGTTGGTGTGAAAGTTGACGTAATTGAATACAATTCGCATCCGATAGATATCGAAGTTAACAAGAACCACCATGAGTAGGAAGATAAACGTGTAGATTGCGAGATAGAAGGTCAGCACCTTGCCGACGGTGAGAATATATCCTTTTTCAATCATCCATTCAACGATGGATAGAGCCATCAGACGAATGAATAGAGTAATAAAGATGAAAATAGTCCTGTCGGTAGTGGTGATTGCGAGCACTTCTTTGGGGTCGAGGTGGTTAGCGCGCACAGTCTCGGCTAACTCGATGGCGGCGAGCTCAGGATTATCTTCGCGCTTATCGATATACTTGCGATAGATACTATTAAAGATGGATGGCACCTGCTGGCCGGGGGCGCCTGTTGCAGCCGATGCACCACTGCTTTCTTCGATACTGGTTTTGATAAACTTATCCAGAATATCTACCACATCGGTACCAATTTTCTTCAAATCGGTCTGAATTTGGGTTAGCTGGGCATCGATATCGGGGTCGGTAGTTCCGCTGTCACCTGGTGCGCCGCCGAGAACTGGACGGCCATAAACATCCACGCGCTGCGCTTTTGCTTGTGCTTCCTTCAGAGCCTGTTCGCGTTGTTCGCGAATACCGGAGGCAGCTTTCTTGGTATCATCGCGGAACTTATTGAAACTAGTTGTTACAGCATCCATTAGTTTCTTATACTCAATGGTCAACCCAAGACCGCCCACTGCCTTTACCGCATCGTATGTTGCCGAACCTTCGAGGAGTTCCTTCAATAATATACGCAAATTCTTGAATTTCCTGGATTCTTGGTCGAAGTCGAGTACCTTGGAGACCTTGTTCATGATGGGCCCAATATTTTGCTCTTGTGTGGCAACAGTCTCCTGGAATTTCTTTAGAAACGCAGCGCCCTCGTTATCGATATAGGTGGACTGGCCCAGGATTTCCTTTTCATCACTCCCAATTTCAGAGACGGGTCTTACGTTATTCTTGAAGCCCTTATAATCGTTTTTAAGCGATTCGGATGTTTCAATCATCCCGCGGAGGAGCTTCTTTACGTCATCGAGGTCCTTGAAGAAGCCCTTAAGGACATCTATTTCCTCTTTCTTGAGCGCACCACCAGATTTGGTTGTTTGCTTAATTGCAGCATCGATCTTAATAATGTCAACCCCTAATTTGTCAATGCGCTGTTTTAATTTTAATTGTTCTGCTAATTTAATTCTTAGATTATCTTCGGTTGTCTTTAGTACGCGCTGAGCACTAGCCATCTCTGCATTAAGTTTCGTGGATGTCTCACTACGGGCATCCGCCTCAGCTGTCGTTTTGGCAGTTTCAGCTGCATCGCGTTGTGTTTTAACTAATTCTTTTAAAGTGTTCACTTCGATATCAATACTGCTCTTATCTGCCGTGACAGTTACTAATTCATTGTTAAGAAGCGCCTTTTCCTCCTCTAATTGCTCAAGAGTTAGTTTACTCTTTGTCTCCTGCAATCTTGCTTTCTCATCCTCAATTGATTTATATTCCCCTTTGTAAGCCTTCTCTTCCGCATCACAGTCGATTGACATCTTATATGCCTCTAATTCAGGCGTTGCTTTTAACAAATTATTAAATTGTTCGATGTAACGCTGTTTATCGAGTTTACAAGATGTACCGGATGCAACGAGCTCCCCCAGCGAATCAACGAAATTGAGGGTGCGAGTTTTGAGGGCCAAGTTTTCCTCCGAGAAATCACCAATAATGGTTTTGAGGGTGTTCCATAGACCACGGTCTTTGTCTTGGGCCGTCATAATACGATAGCGGGCAGGATTTAACCCTTTCTCGAATTCAGCAACCATATCGGTAAGGGCATCAACCTTCTTTGAATATAGCTGGTCCAGTGTTTTGTAGGTGAGTAAGAATGTGTTTATGGTAGCATCGTTAACATCTGTAGGCCCCGGCTTTTGAGATTTTAAATATTTTAAAAACGTATCTAGGATTGCTCTATCTTCAGCAGCTTCTTTTTCAAGTACAGTTTTTAGGTTGTCTATGCCTGCTTTTGAGCCATCTGTAGATAAGAATATATTTATTGCAGCTTTTATTGCATCGTTATCAGCGTTTTGTTTAATAACTTCAGCTAGGGAGTCGAAAAAACGCCCGGTTTTAAGAAAAACTTCTACAGCCTTTGCGGCTTTTTCAGATACGCGGGCATATTCTGGTTTACCTGGAGCGCTTTCATATTCAGTATAGGCTTTACTATTATTGTTTAGAAGAACATATGTATTAGATGATATGATCATATTTTTAGCAACCTCAGTAACCTTAGCAACATCATAAGCAGTCTTAGCAGCATCATAAGCAGTCTTAACAGCTGTAGCATCCTTAGCAGCAGTAGTAGCAATATTGGCAACAGCCGAAGCCGAAGCCGTAAATGCAAATGCACCAGCGTCAAGGGAGGGAACAACAACAGTTGGAGCTGCTTCAGCAGCTTCAGTAACTTCAGCAGCAGTAACGGTAAGGGTATTTAATATGGTACCTTTTAGTGGTATGTCGTTGTATAAGTCGATTAGTTTTTTTCCTAGAGCATCTCGTGTGGTTAGTTCATTAGATTTCACTTCTAAAGCCGCAATATTTTTTGCGTCATCTATTAATATCTTTAACCGGGCCGTATTTTCATCAACTGTAGTCATTATTAATAACCCTCCTTACCTGATATGAATATTTTTCTTACGCCATCGCACACACTTAAGCGACGAGGGCGATAAAGGACACAAATACCCAAACGAAGAATGAGAAGTTATTCAGGCTCCGAATAAGGGCCCGTCGCTGGCTAAACGTCAGTTCAATAGGTCGGTTATCTACGTCCGCTTGGTAGCCAGATGAACTATCCTTTACTAAGAACGGAATCGGGAGGAGTACCAGCTGAAGGACTATATGGAGTAGCGCCCTAAAAGGACCTACATCCTGCAAACTCAAGTAATAGAATGACATGCGGAATACAGTTTGGTCAGGAGAATTCACGAGTGCTACGATAAGTAGGAAGAGAATGACGTAAACACCAAAGTAAAACCCGAATGCTGTCTGGAATGTATTAATCAGCTGGGTCTGAATACTCCATTCAACAAGGAATAGAGCAATGGCGCGGAGAATGTAAGTGAGTGCGATAAAGGTTACTCGGTCGGTCATATTAAGTTTGCTATTTTCTGGGGAGTAGAGCGGGTCATTATCGAGTTTAAAGATAATGTCCTCGCGTTTTGCTGAATCTTTATCCACACCAGGTACCTGGGAATCACTGAGTAAATTGGCATAAAATGCAGTTGGATCGGTGGGTGCACCACCTTTTTTATTTGCCCCGCGAATCCTGTTTTTATGCCTCTCTATCGCAAGCTTTTGCCGATCTATCGCAAGAGCTTGCTTATTATTAGGTATAGCTGCATTTTTGGCAGGGGGAGGGATATCAATAGGTTTACTAGTGGTAACAACAGTATTCGCTTGAGCAGCCCTAGCAGATGCCTCAGCAGCAGCCTCAGCCTCAGCGACAGCCTTAGCCTCAACAGCAGCCTTAGCAGATGCCTCAGCGGCTGCCTTAGCCTCAGCAGCGGCATTTGCGTCAGCGACAGCCTTATCCTCAACAGCAGCCTTAGCAGATGCCTCAGCGGCTGCCTTAGCCTCAGCAGCGGCATTTGCGTCAGCGACAGCCTTAGCCTCAGCAGATGCCTCAGCGACAGCCTTAGCCTCAGCAGCAGCCTTAGCTTCAGCAGCGGCATTTGCGTCAGCAGCGGCCTTCTTCTCAGCAACAGTGTCAGCAGCAACAGTGTCAGCAGCAACCTCTTTAACAATATTAGTTTGTTCTTCAGCAGTCTTAGTTGCAGAAAGGGAAGCGACTTCAGTAACTGTAGACGGTGGTGCTTCAGACGCAGTAGGTGGTTTAGTCTTTTGAATAACAGTCACAGCTTCAACCGCTTCAGTTGGAATCGCTTCAACGGCTTCTACAGTATCCTCAGCTTTAGCATTCACAACAGCTTTAGTGTTAACTTCTTCAGTTGCAACAATAGCAGGAGTCGCTTCATCAGCTTCCGCGGCTTCAACTACTTTAGCAGCATTAGCAGCATTAGCAGCATTAGCAGCATTAGCAGCATTAGCAGCATTAGCAGCATTAGCAGCAGCTAAAGCTGCAGTTGCTCTAGCATCAGTAATAGTTTTAGCATCAGCCTTAGCCTTAGCATCGTCCCCACCACCCACCTTCCCACCACCCCCTTGAATAGTAACATTCTTAGTATTCGGATTCGCCTTCAATAAACCCTGAATCGTGTTTATAGTAGCCGTCTTATCTTCAGCATCTTTCGCTTTACTAACCACATATCGCAAACTATTCGCAGCCTTCTCAGTCAGCTCCTTAATTTTTGCTACCCGCGGCCGTATGAGATTCGTGGTACCAAACACAGTCTCAATCAGACGCGGATTCGGGTCCATCATCGCACGCATAAACGACTGATAAAACTCATACCGCCCAGGGGCGCTTGTATCACTAAACTTCTTCGCCTGGTCATCTGTCACAATTGATAGTGGAAGACCAGCAGGTAAATTGAGCCCTACCCCTGTTAAATTAGTAACGTTATATCGCCTCTGTAGCCAAAGCCGGTCAAAGGACTCCATTACCTTTTAACTAGATATTTTAGCTGAGACGACGTACTTAGACTTTTGAAAAATAAAAACGCGCTCCTTCACGATTTACTTAGCACCTCCTTCTAGCAGCTTGAGTGCTCTCAATTGGCTCGCCAATGCATTAGGTCGACCACTGGGCTTAACAGACGCTGATGATGTACCACGTGCTTTCTCGAGTTTTACAACCTCCTCCAACGTGTTGGCATAGAGCTCACGAGCCTCTTCCAGGGCCTTTTGGGCTTCGGCACCCATTGCAGCTGAAACACGGCGCGTTATCCGACCAGTGTAAAGCGCATCAATTCCCTTCATTACCGCCTCAGCCTCGGCCAACTTCTTATAGAGGCCTTCTGGGATTTCCCGGGCGCGTAACATGTAAGGGCTGCGAACAGGGTGCGCGAGTGGTTTCTCCACAGGAGGTATGTATGTAGGTTCAACTCCCAGTGTTGCAGGTGCAGGTACAGGTGCAGGTGCAGGTGCAGGTAGTTGTTCGATTACAGGGTCCGCAACACCTTTATACCTAAATAAACCGGATTGCGTGTTCGTCGCCACAAGTGCTTCAACCCGTTTTAAAAGTTCCTTAATATTCGGTCGCTTATTCGGATTAAATGACAACATGTCCCTAATAATCGCGAGGAATTCCAGTCCAATATCTTTTTCCTGGGCGCGCGGCATCGGATAAATTTTGTAAAATTCTACGATAATTAAACCCAATGAGAAGATATCAGCCTTTTCGGCAAATGGTTTGAACCAGGCAGCTTTTTCATTCATAGCAGCAATTTCAGCCCGGTCCGCAATGATGTTGGCCTTATTAAAGGCTCCTTTAGCGGCTCCAATTTTCTCTGAATCGTCAGGACGCTTTTTTTTTAATTCATCTAAATTCCATTTTTCGAAGTTTGCCAGCACCCGCTTTTCGGCTGCGGCGTCCATTAAAGTCTTCATTGAAATAGTCGTGCCTTCTGCAGGCGTATTATACAAATCATCTATCAATGCTTTATAGTCGTTATATTGTTCAGTCCCTGGTGTCATTCGAAAATAAAAGTCGAATGATTCCTGATTTAATGTATGTCTATATACATACCGTTCATCGATAATCGCGGCCTCTACGCTCTTGTAATTGCGCTGCATCAATCGGTACTCGGGTGGATTAACATAGTAGCCGTTCGGAAAGGTTAGGTTATCGTTTTTCACGTAGTTAGCAAAATCGTCAAAGCCCACCATCAGTCCAAAGTCGATTAACCACATACCTTTTTCGTTGGCAACAATATTGTTCCATTTCAAATCTTGATGTACCAGTCTGGAACTTATTAATTTATCGAGCGCCCGGAAAGCCGGTAGAAAAACGCGCGCAAGGTCCACGCGAGATGAGGCCCCCAAAGGCAACTTGCCCGACTGGCTGCGGAAAAATGGCACCAAGGTCTCCCCCCTGTTCGGCATAATAGTCTGTTCTAGCTCATAGAAACGACGTTTCGCGAGCGTGACGTCATTAATGCACTTAGAATAGTCTTTGGCTCTCTTAAAGTCCGCCACTTCAACCTTCGTTTTAAGTAATGGGTAGGCGAAACTCACACTTTCAGGGTCAATTTTATAAAGGCGTTTGGCCATTTTCCACTCATCTTCGACCTCCTCATTATTTTTATAAACCTTACCCAGGGCTCCTGCCTTCATTAAAATTTCTGTCACTTTCGCGTTCACTTTCTTCGCATTCACAACACCGCCCAATGGGTCTTTAGTATCGAGAATATAGGGCACTGGTGGGGAAAACGCACACCCATACGTCCCCGCAGCCATAAATACAGACTGTGGGCGTGTGGACATAATGTATACACTACATACTAGCAACAATTTCTTTTATCTTACGTTACGTTACGTTACGTTACACAACACCTCCGTAAATTTCTCCAGTAACCCAAGTATAGATTGCTGTGATGCAAATAAGGAAGAACATTCCAATAATACTCACCGTTGTCGCCCAGAAGGCGGATGCTGTATAGGCAATATGCATGGCGGCATATAAAATGGCCAATACGAATACTCCGATTAAGGCCCACGAAATCTTCGAAAGCACCGCCACGGTACTCGTAACTGGTGGGCGCACTGTCGGGTCAACCGGTATATTCGACGTATCGAGCCGTTCCATTTCGCGCATTTTGCGAAGTGCTGCCTTAACCACCGTTTCCGTTTTACTCGCTTCAGCGGCATCCCTCGCCGCGGTCGGCGTTAAAAACTCGCCCAGCCAATCCGGTTCCTTACCATCGGCGTGTTCGATAAACATATGCAGGCGGTCCGAATAAAGCGCCAAGTCAGGGTCGCCACGGGTCTTCGCGCTGCCATCGTTTTCGTTAATTTCAACGCGCTTAATTTGATGGAGGAAATAGTCGACATGGCGTTTGCGAATGGCCGTTTCTGTGTCGTTACTGGGGTTATTTGCAGCTGTTAAAGCAGTGCCGAGCCGTGTTACTCCACCGGTTGCGGTCGTATCTATGATAGCCACTATCCTGGAGTTAATGGTTTTCGCATAATCCTTGTATTCGGCCATCTGTTTCTCGAATTCTTCAATAGGCGCAGCATATAGTTCCTTAAATATAAGCAACAGAGTGTAGGTTATAAGAATGATGCCGATTTGAGTTATGTCGGGGATAAACCAAAGTGATGCCTCCCTAACGCCCTTTGTATTCATAGTATAGTAAATGCAAATCAGGAACAAGTAGGTGAACGTGTACATAATCGCCTTGGCAGCGGCACGCGACGCAGGCGCCCCTGCGCCAAGTGGGCTATATTTTGCGACTACGTCATTCGCCGCCCCTGCGCCAGCGTAGATAGCGCCGAAGGTCAAAGCGTATCCGAGCGCAACACCGATTAGCAAAACAATAGATGGTACTCCATACCAGTAATTTCCATCTTGGAACCTATCGACAGTAAATCCAATAATAATTGCAATAACAACAAGGAATACAAAGTAAATGCCAACCGCGTATAGCGTTAACCCAGCATCCAATATCGCCTTATTTCCGTCGGTATTAAGAGATTTGAATATCATACCGCGCACAGAATCACCTTCGAATATTTGGTTTCCACAAACATCCTCTTGGCGATGTCCTTTCAATTGTGCAGTTTGGACAGCCATTGAACCAGTGAGTAAGAGGATGGTACCGACGGTTAGTAGTAGGATTGGGATAGCAGGGAAAGCGATGTTTAGGGCGTATTTTTTGTATCGGGCTTTGTGTGTGGTATCAGTATTTATTATCCTTTGTCTGGTAGTATCTAATTTAGTTTTAGTTCTAATATAGTTTGTGTTTGAAAACAGATTATCACTATTAAGCTTATTATACAATTCAATTAACTTTATCGCTTCTGTAATTGCGCTTTCTGCATCGTCGTCCTGCTTGACGCTTGATGCACTTTCAACAGCCTTAAACTTCGCATTTGCATATTTGATTGCAGCCCCAACGACATTATTGGCTTCACCATTAAGGTACTCAAATAGGGTTTCTTTAACTTTTGCTAAGTATGGACTAGTAGCATTCTCTGTTTCAATATAGGCGCTTATATTGGCGTATTTTGTAATCGCATCCTCTAAGTTTTTACTATTAATGTTAGCTGGCAATTGATATGTCTGCGTTGTTAATCCTATTAGTTGGCGGAGAAGTGTGTCAAGTGAGTCTGTATTGTCATTGCCAAATCCAAAGAATGAGCGTTGTTTAGGTTTTGAAACAAAGAAATCTAATGGTTTAGATATCATTAGCGCTATTTTCTGTAACTTTTCCCAACCTTTGTAATATGCCGCGTATTTTTCTAATTTGTTTATTTTTATATCGCTAATATAATTTACTTCTGCAAGAGGGTTCGTTATAGCCAAGCCATCTTTTGAAACAAGATTCTTTATATCGTCTATTATTTTTGAATGGGCGACTTTTTCAGCAGTATCATTAGTATCAATATATTTATTTAATCCATTTAATAATATTAATATTTTAGGTATACGCTCGTTAAGCTCCCCTTCTGTTATAGTAAAGTAGATAGTAGCAGGAGTTTGATTAAATACTAATTCAACTACTTTCCAAAATACAATACTAACGATGTCTCTCTTATACGCTGAATATGCAGAGTCGACGAGGGGTACAGCTGGTACAGTTAGTTTTTCTATAGCATCTTTTATTCTGGCTTTGGTAGATTTCACCACCTCATCGCTGTCATACGCATCTAATAAACTATATATATAGTCTACATCACTCGTTAATTTGTTTATTTTGTTAACTTCACTAATATCATCGGCATTCACTTGTTGCTTTGCGTTAGATTCTGCGACAACATCAGGCACTTGCTCAGTCGGTGTTGCAGGTTTTTCGGCAGGTTTATCTTGCTGCATCGTTTTTTCGGCAAGGGAGTCCGGTGCCATTTCAGCACTATCTACCACTTCATCAGTTTTAGCAGCTTCAGCAGTTTTAGCAGCTTCAGCAGCTTCATCGGCATCAATTTGTGCTTTAAGGCCGGCGAGGGACTTCGGTCCACTTAGTGGTGCATCAAGTACATGAAGCTCTATATCATCGAGTTTAGCTATATCTATGTTTTTAGGTGCAGGTACTGCAGGTGGCGAATCAGTAGCACTTCTATCTCTAAGGTTGGCGAGTATTTTCTTTTCGAGTTGGGCATTAGCATCAGCTGCCGCAAGAGGTGCTGGCGGAGGTGCAGGTGCAGGTGGTGCAGCTGGTACAAGTGCTGCAGGTGGTGGGGAAGTTGGTGAAGGTGTATGTTCTTCAGGTGCTGCAGGTGCTGCAGGTGCTGCAGGTGCTGCAGGTGGTATCTTCATAGGCGGTAGTTGCATGGCCCTCCCCGTAGGTGTCCTATTCATAAGTTCAGCATGAGCTCTCTGTTTTGCTGCTGCCTCTAATGCCGCAGCAGCTTCTAATGCCGCAACAGCTTCTGGCGAATCAGGAAGTGATACAGGCAGTGGTTCCATGGCATTCAAAACATCCCCCTCAAGGTCTCTATTGCTTTCGTCAGTTGCTGGTGGCCCTGCAGGGTTGATGTATTCGGCCATTCGGGCTCTACGTTTCGCATCCTCTTCGGCAGCCATACGCATTTCCCTTTCCTGTTTTTTCTGTTTTTCCTGTTTTTTCTGTTCCATATTTAAAAACGCCTTAGCGGCGTCGGCCGCATCTGATGCCGCTACACCAACACTAGTCGTTGGCGGAGTTCCTACGACTTGCTTTCCCGGAGGATGGGTCGGATTATTTGGATTTCTATTTGCGAATTCAGCTAGGGTCTTCAGCTGAAATTTTTTAGATAGGTTGGTGGCTGACGTAGTAGGCGCTTCCCCTTCTGGGAACGTAAACGGGGCCCCTCCCATACCCCGTTTACGTTTAACACTCTTCTGCTGTTTCTTTCGAACCATTATACTTATAAGGTACCTCTGTAAAAATAACAAGATAATTACTACGTTAAGCCAGACCGCTCCCACTCATCCAAGTAATCGTTGCCGTAAGACCAAGTAGAACAAACATTCCAATAACCGATACATAGGTGGTTATCATTGGATTATAGCTGTAGCCGATATGCATAATTGCATACATAATGGCCAATAGTATCGCCCCAAGCAGCAACCAGGCCTTGAGTGCCAACTGTTCCAGGTTTTCGGTAACCGGTGGATTCGGTGCGACCCTCGGCAAACCAGCGCGTTCTTCCGGAGTCCGTTCCATCTGCTCCATCTGTTTCAATATCGCCAGAATCTTGGGGTCATGAGAGCCAGGCGCTTTGTTCCCATGTTCCATATAAAGATAGTAGCGCCCGGTATACTTCGGGTCAGTTACAACCGGGTCCGTTCGCGAGAGGTCACCATCAACGCGTTTAATATTCCGCTGCAAATAGGCGGTGTAAAAATCTTTGTATGTCGGGTCATTCAAACTCGCCGCAACTGCCGCATTCAGCCGTGTTTTGTAATCTTCATATTCCGTGTTGAACTGCTTGCCGAGGGCCTCAATTTGTGGGGAATAAAACTCGTGGAAAGTAAGTGTTAATGTGTAAATCACCAGGATGGCTATAATTATTCGGTAATCTATTGGACATTTGAGAGTGTTGGCGTCATCACCCGTTGTCCGAGGCCAGAGAATATAAGCCAAATACCCGATTAAAATCACGTAAGTTGTAAAGTACATTATGGTTTTCGCAATAATTCGCGAAGTCTGGAGTGAAGCCGGTCCCTTCGATATAACACTGTATTTTGCAACCACGTTCTGGTCGGCCGTATAGATATAGCCGAATGTTAGGCCATAGGCGAGACTCAAACCAATGAATGCGATGATTGCCAGGACCATTGGTACAAAACCGCCCCAATCCGTAACCTCATAAAGTAGCGTAAAAGTAGCCAACACCGTTACAAATGCAAATACCAACGTTAGCACAACCATCAGCGTTGCCGCCCCTCCCTTCACTAGGTTCTGGGTGCCATCTGTTACATATAGTTGATGGGCCATTCCACGCACAGTATCGCCCTCAAATATTTGCTCCCCGCATTCGTTTTGCAAACGGCGCCCTTTGATAACGGCACCCTGCATCTGCAGGCCTGCGTAAACAATTAAGATTAAAGCAACAACTAATAGAATTATCGGTAGCCCGATAATAGACGGAGAAAATCGGTTCACAATATTGTTAAATGGTTTAATGTCGCATGCAGTTGCGGCCGCCATTTCTAGACCAGGTAATATTACAACTTCAGCCATTTCTTCTAAATATTACGGAGTTTTTTACGCAGCAAAGCTAATCGCAATCCAGAAGAAAACCATGGTAATCATAATAACCGCGAATACAGCCATAATCATTCCCGCACCGTAACCTGCCACGTAAAGAGGATGGAATACCAAATAGGCGATGGCAGCCAGACCCACCCACGATGCAAATATTAGTGGATTGACAATATTGTTTACTTGAGCGTATACATTCGGCACATTCGGTATATTGCCAAAGCTCCTCTGAATATCCATTGCTGGGATATTCACATTAAAGGTAACATATTGCAATAGTTTCTCTCGTTGAGCGGGCTTGCCAAGGAGACTATCGAAATACTTTCCGAGGTTGCCTTTCTGTTCGGCAGTAAGCGTGGTATCGGCCTTCATACGTCGCTGAATATTATCCCATTGACTTGCATCAACATTTTTGTGACTCTTCCACTCCCCCACGACATTGCCCGCAAATAGCTGACTTACATCCTTCGAACTCGCATGAAAAGAAAGATAATCCTTTAATGGAATATGGTCGGCCGTTTCGCCCGAATTGAGTAAACGCTGGACACCATCAACAGTATTCAAGCCGGGATTCTCGGATAATACTCGGTGAGTAATAATCTTGGCCAAGTTACTTGGAATTTTGTTAATATCCGTTTTATCGTTTGTTCGCATTTGATTGAAAATATCCTTCAGTTGGCCAGCAAACATCCCATCGTATTCGGTCATTAACGGCTTCGCTATGGCCCCAACGCTAACAGCCGTAATACCATCGATAAATAGGAGAACCAAACAAATGGCTATGATAATCAAGTAAGTACCGTTCTCAGCAACTTTCCACTCAGTCCCCCAATTCAAAATCAAGAAAGCGAGTGCCGCCAATAAGACGAAATAAAACATAAACCCGAAGCTAAAGACGGATGGCCCTGACGCATTCAAGAAATACGATAGATTATATCGCACAGTTTCTTTTTCCATCGGATTCTCCTCACATCCACCCTCAATTGTCTTTTGACTTCCAGATAGTTGGCTAATTGTAAATGTATATCCAACGAAAATGGAATGAGCGATAATATAGCCAACCACAATCGCAATTACGAGGCCGAGTTTAATATTTGGAATAGTATCCGAAGCAACTGTTTTTTTAATCCAAATACTAAGCCCAAGCACAATTAAAAATGCTATTGGGCCGACCACAGATGCACCCACTACATATGGACTCGTGGCCATCTTCTACTGGAAGAGTAGATTTTTCTATCTCCTAGAAAAATATCAACCTTAGGTAAGGGTATGAAAGACAAGAAGCACCACCGAAAGAGGCCCACATCAGGTGGAGCCTTGGGTGGTAAGACGTTGTATAGTTCGTACACAACTGCAACGCCTTACGAGAAGAAGCAGATTGTACGAAAAGTTGCCAATTTTCTGATTGAACGCGAGAATAATGTTGAGGACAAGGCCTTTTACATCGAGCTATATCGGGCCGGGCCAGGCGACTTCGATACGGATATTGATAAGGCCCCCACATTCTTTCAACGTATTTTAGAATGGTATCTCGTTGCTCCCATTTTAGGTGTGATTTATGTGATTCTATCGATTATTCCTGGCACAGGAGTTCACGTAGATTTATTTCCATCCATGGGCGGTGAGATTGAGAATATTATGACTAAAGTTGCTGACTCGGGTGCATCGGCAGCAAAGGCGGTTGCCAGTGTTGCGCCAGTTGAAGTCCGCGAAGGTGTTCGAGGGGCCATTGCAAGTGCTAAAGAACTGGGGACAGCTGCTGCGACGAGTGAAGGTGCGCGGAGTGCACTCGCTAATGCGAAAGAGATTGCAACCAATGTTGGCGAAGGTGCACGCGGTGCCCTTGCAAGTGCCAAAGAATTGGGTGCCTCTGCGATGTCTGCTGCAACAATGGAAAACGCAAGTGCCGCGATTGCTAAGGCAAATGCCATGGGAGCCGATGCATTAAATGTTGCTGATTCGGTTGTTGGCCAGGCTGGTAAGAAAATGGCTAGTGTTGCTAAAGCTGCGGAAGAAGCCGGAAAAGCCGTTGAAAAAACAAAACAAACGGTTACCGATACTGTTGAGGCAGCCGCCGCTGCTGGAAAAGAGATACAATCCACTATAACAAATACCACAGCCGCAGTTAAAGACCTCAGTAAAAACGCTCAAAGTTGGGCAAACAGTTTTTCCAGTAAACTTAAGCGTGCTTCTCGGGGCGGTGCAGCTCCCCCCGGTCCCCAAGAACTCCTCGCCAACTTCCCTGCGCGCAATGAGCCCGTTCGAACTGATAATATTTTCAGATTAGTTTACCCCGACCTGCCCAAAAACGCCCAGGAGATTATCGATAACGCCGACAAATACATTCAGGGGCGCGGTGCAACCAAGTATCGCGCCGCCCTCGTTTATTTGACCGCCCCCACGGATAAGGTCGATGAGTTCATATTCACTTTCTACAATCCCATCACGAACACTGCCGCCCCGGAAGAGGTTATCACTCGCGATTACGCCGATTTCGGTGGCGCTACTCTCAACGTACAAACCTTCTTCGACAATATCCTCAAGAGTTTAAAGGCCGACGATGACTCGCCCTTCGTCACCCGGGTTCTCGCCGCAGCTCGTGCACGTATCAAGAACATCGCGGTATCTATGCAAGAGGTCCTCGAAAACACCGAACATGGCCGGCGTGCGGCCATTATCGAGAACCAAGTATCCGAAATTCTCGAGATTAATGCCGCAGCCGCCGCTGCTGCAGGCCGTGGGGCGGCATTCGGGGTTTTGAGAACGGTCGCCAGTGTAATCCCCCAGACGCGCGGCATCAGTCAAATCTTCGAGAAGGGCCTAAAAATCGGTAGCACCGCGGCCAATGAGGCCAAAGACCTCGGCATCCTCGCCGAGGCGCCGCCCCCGAAATACACAATGGTCCAACGCATTTACAAAGTCTACCTCGCCGCCATCGTGAACGACATCGCTTTCACTCCCCGCGCCGTCCAGATTTTATTGGCCGTTTGCATCATTGCCATCGCATACTCAATGTACTACTCACTATCGATGATTTTCGACGTATTCGCCAATATTTCTTTCAAAGATGGCTCTGCCGTTCCCCTTAATAAGAACACCTTCAACTATACCGTTGCCAGCCGCGAAAACCAATGGCGCGCTCGCTATCCGTTCGCTTATATCCTGGTTGCGAACTTTATCGCACTTCAAGCGCTCGCCCTTGCATTCGTCTATACTTACCGACGCCTTCACCCGAACTGGATATTTGCATTCATACTACCCATTTTAGTGCTGGCCCGCTTCAATGCCATGAAACTCTGGAATTTCGAGGGCATTAAGAGTTCCACTTATTTACCGGTGTTCTTGGCAACATTCTATTTTGCCATTATTCCTCTCTTCGTCGGCGCTTGCACCGTCCCCCGTGCCCATGCCAATATTTACGGTGTTACCTGGACCATTTTCCTCATTGTAGGTATTCAAATCATCATCTCCCTAATTGGCACATTCTACTATTATAGCAGTGCCTATAACGAAATCTCGCAGGCGGCCGGTTCAGTTGGTAAGTTCAATAACTTCGTATATGACCGGATTTACAAGAACACCGCCTTCCTCAACGACCTAATGACCGATTACAATCCCTACGACGTGGAAGCGAGCATCCAGCGCGCCCTCGATAATCTCCCGAAAGAGGGCATCTCTACCGTGGAAATCGAAGAACAGTCCGGTGACCTATATCAAACTCTGATGGCCCGTATTAACAAAACCTTCGGCCTCAAACAACCTATAAAGGTCCGCGCTGATACTGCCAAGGTATATTTCACCCTCAATCTATTTAAAACGCTGGCGGCCACTCATAACGCCGAGGCCCTGAAAATGTTCCTCCCGGCAAACATTGTCCTTCGTTCGAATGTTATGCCATCCGATTATCTCCTCAATGAAGGGGTTTACATTAACGACTATTCGACCGATTATAGCGAAACGCTCCCTCTGAACGCCGATGCCCAGGGCATCCTCCTCGGCTATATGAGCGAAGTCAATAATATGGCGAATAGTTTCACCACCGATAGCGCTATCGGACCCTTTATTACAATGTCGGTGGGCGTAACCATCTTCCAGTGGATGCCTGTGCTATTGGTGCTAGTTGTCCTTGCCGCACGGCGGCGCTATGCGGCCGCAGCAAACTAGTCGCCGAATTGCAATAGTATCCTTTTTTTATTAGGTAGGTATAAGGATGGCTGGCGGTATTAGCGAAGCTTTTAATGTTTTGTACGTCATATTTGGAGCTGTCGCAGGGATTATTTTACTCGTTGTCCTCGGCCTCGCGAGCAGCGATGCGATTTCCCTCACGCTACGCGATGCCACACAACGTGCCCAAATGGCCGCCAAGGTTCTCCAGGGCGGCGGAATGTTAATATCGGAAATTTTCGATGTCCAGCTGCTCCAGTATTACTCAAATAATGCCAGCAAAGAACCCTATAATGTCTATCAGATTCAATCGGTGATATCCTATATTTTCGGGCTATCCGGCTTCGTATTGGTCGTTTTCGGCGCCGAAATCGCATTCTTCGTTTGTATGATGATTTACGCTCTCTTCGCCGGCCAGGCACTCGACCAGCTCCTTTCATTCCCTTTCCAGAGCATTTTCGGTATCATCGTAGTGCTCGGGGCGGCCATCATTATTAACCGCAATTACGCATATTCATTCACGAAAATCATCCAGGCCGATATTATCAAATATCGCAAGAAGGTTCGGGATATTAACAACTACATTTATGACCATATGCCTCTGGAACCGGCTTTCTACGATAGCTTGGCAACGCCACAAAAGGCCAAGGCGTATATGCAAACGCTAGCCGCCTCGAATAACCTTGCTTGTCTGGGGAAATCAATGTTCGCCTGGAGTCTACGCGAGAGCTTGAAACTCAATAGTAATGGTAATATGGAACATATTGATGTCATCTTTACACTGGAGAACGTGGTTGAGCGTAAGGCCGGCTTCGAACAGCAAATGCGCTACGGGGCTTCCAACTTCGTACGGAATATCGCATCCGACCAGGGGACGACCAATGGTACAATGAAACTGGTATTCGATTCTTCGAAGACCTCCAACGAATACCAGGTAATGGTTGACGGATATTTGCGTGACCTAAATAGTAAGCTGCATATATTGAAAAAAATAAATACCATCAAGAAGAGTCTGATTAACTATATGATTTTCGTGATTATGATAGCGGTCTTTGCTCTAATTGGTGTCGGCATCGTTTACGGAGATAAGGTGATGGGAATTGTGCAGTCAGTGCGGGGAGTAGTGAATTTCACTAACCCATCGCTTTAATCAGCCATAGTAGTAGGATAACAATCACCGGATAGCTCATCCGCACAACGAGTTCGTTCATCGGGGTCAGGAAGCCACGGTTAATGTAGGAGTCGAGGTAGTGGGTGCTCACCTTATCAATTGATAGGGCGAGAACGACGATGAGAGCCAGGACAAAGAACTTGACCATCTCCCACCGCTTATTGGCCAGGCGGTCCCAGAAGGTCTCCTGGTATTCCATCCTGCTACGCGAGCCCGAACCCGACTGCTGTTGGTACATCGCCGAAGGGGGTGTGTACAGCTGTGTCGGCTCCTGCATTGAGCCCGGAGAGGGTGGCGGTGGGGCCTGGTTCTGGCGCGGCCCCTGGTTCTGCAGCTGCTGCATAGCAGGCGGCGCCGGGGCAGTCTGGGGAGAATACTGCTGGACCGGGGCGGCCATAAAAGAGGGCTCGTCTAATTGGTAAGCTAGGGAAAGCTCGGTCATTGCTACCCAGTGTATACATATTTTTTTCCGCTGGCATAGACAGAATGCAAGGCACCACTGAAACTCGCAAAATTATTGCGGCAGCGGCCAAAAAGCAGGCGCTCCTTGACGAAGAGAATTGGGGACGTTATCATCACTTGTATGATACGGCCATTGAAGTTCTTAAAACCCAAGATGTGTTGCTTTACGGGGGATCAGCCATTAATAGTATTATGCCCAAGAAATATCAGTTCTATGGCAAGTTCGACTTACCCGACCTGGATATGTACTGCCTCGATGGACATAGCATCAGCCAGGTCCTGGTTGCCAAGTTTAAGGAACGCGGTCACGCGGCGTCAGTTCAGTCGGCGCTGCACGTGGGAACGCTCAAAGTCATGGTGGATGGCGCTGCCGTTGCGGACCTATCCACTGTTTCTCCGGTAGCTTTCGCCCAATTGGCGAAGGACGGTCTCCGTGGCGGCCTGGGCCTCAAAACGACCAATCCCGAGTACCTGCGAATGACGCTTTACGAGATTATGTCCAAGCCAGTGGATTCGCGCCGATGGGAAAAGGTCTTCTCCCGCCTAGTCAACTTTAATAAGGTCTTTCCGCCGCGGCCGGCGGTTGCGAAGCTACCTGTTGCCCCCATAGAGAAGCTCGAAGCCGGGGCGGAAATCGAATATCAGAGTTTGCTCGACCAGCTGCATATACTCGTGAAAGAGAATCAGTACGTGCTCTTTGGTGCCGACGTTATCGCCCTATTCTCGGGGAAGCCCGGTCATAGTGTAGATGGCACTTATATGGATATTCTCGTGGACCAGCCTCCATCGGTGGTCGCTGCACTCATTCGTAGCGAGGTGCCATCTTTCAATCTAACCCTGGAACGGGAGTATAAGGGAGATATGTTCATATCGGACCATACCTTTATTAAATACAATGGTCGGCGGGTTATGGGTATTTACTATACTGGTGGTCCCAGAGGGGTTTGTCTGAGTTATACGAGAGTGGATGGATATCGGGTGGCGACGATTCATACTCTCCTTCATATTTATTATGGCATCTATTTCTCCAAGTACACAGAGGCTTCCCATGCCCCGAAGATAGTGTTGCTGATTAACTATTTAATTGGCCTACAGATGAAGTCGATTGGTTCTCAACGCGCCCTACTCCAGCAATTTGCCATCGATTGCTATGGTCATCAACAGAAGCTCTTCACACTGCGTCGTGAAAAATATCTGCGCAAATAGATAGTATAATGCCAGGTCCGATTGCCCGTAGTGTAAAGAGTGTATCGGCCATGCTATCTGGCCGCCCTACCCCTGGGACCAGTGTATTTATGTATATCGCAATGTTCGTGATTGTGGCCATTATGGCGTATTTGGCTGTTAATATTGCAATGGAGAAGCATTATGGTCGCGAGTCCTTCGAGGTGGCTGTTCCTGATAGTCCGGTGCCAGTGCGTCCGGCAGCTGTACCGAGGACACCCCCGGCGAAGAAGGACTATGTCGCCGGAGACCCTCTCCCGGCGAAGAAGGACTATGTCGCCGGCGCCGTGCCTCCAGTTTCGACCACGGCCCTGAGAAAGGTTCCTCCTCCTCCTCCTCCTGCTCGGACCCCTGTTCCTGTGGCATCCACCACTGCCACCGTTGTACCAACGAGTATTACCAAGGCAGCTGCCCCAGGCGTTGTCGCGGCCGCCGCCAAGAATGCCGCCACGGTTTCTGATACCCTCCCAGTGAAGGCCGGTGGTATTAAGCTAACTGAGAAGGAGCGCGAGCTATTTGAGGATTTGAAGGCAAATAAGCTGGATAAGGGTCAAGTGGAGACCCTTATTAATGCAGGCATTCTTAATAATAATATATTCGAGAAGTTCCTCAACTTACTTGGCCAGGACGAAGACAACACAAAGAAGATTGTCGGCACGGAGGGGGCCGAAATTGAGGGCTTTATCAGTGGCCCGATGTACTCGGCTTTCTAATCGGGCAAGTTATCCCGTTCATTTTGCCGATAGTTGGCCAAGTGAACGCGACTGTAATCATAATCCTGGTCATCGCTATCGGCGTCGCTGGCATCTTGGTCTATAAAATATTGGATTAGGTCTCCATTATAATTAGGGTTAATAATGGAGTGGGTGAAGGTTTCTTTTTGTACTGCTTCGTAGTATTTAACAGCGAAGGTAATTGTGTGATTGGCCCCCTTAAAATCATATAGGTCGCCGCCAGGGCGTTCAAAGCGTAGAGTCAGTTTACTCAATTTACCCAGTGGATGGAACTCGCGCGAGGGGACCGAACTAAAATCCAAGCGATTTTCACTATAGCCGACCACACCTAATTTGAACTTCGCTAGACCCAGGGTATGCTTTGAGTAGGCGAGACTTCTATAACTAGCCGCCTCGATTTCGGGACACCGAAGTATAATATAGCGCTCGCCCACCAAGCTGAAAATCCCTGGTGATGTTACCACGTGATAAGGTTGTGCTGTTTCAATGCGGGCACTCATATTGTAATAAATACCATCACTTACCGCATCATATGATGACCATGTCCCTTCCCCATCATTCAAATATTTAAGCGTAGTAGCAGTGGCTATAACATCGTTATAGAATACCGTAATGCTTTGTCCGCCTGTGAGGGCCTTTACAATGAGCCAGTACTCGGTATTAACGACCAATTTTACTTTCTGTGCGGGAACGCCATCCGATAAGGTTCCATCGACTGCCGATAGAGCGATTGTCCCAGTGGTTCCGGTAATAAGGCCGCCAGCAGTCATATCTGGGATGTCAGCGGTGCCTGTCACTCCTGTTCGAACTTCGAATGCCGCCCCGAGGCCGACGCCTCCTAGTGCAACATAGACGCCTGTAAAATACCCATCTTCTGTAAGCGTAAACTTCTGGGCCACAGGCCCCATTGCAAGTGAATGGGATAGAATCACCCCACGTGGTCCTTCAAATACTGTCGAAACCGGACCAAGGCTAGTTGAACTATCCATGTTAACGCTCCCAAAGATTCGGCGATTTGAAGCCATACCCACACCTGTATCTGTGTTGGTATAAGGAATTTCATAGCGTCGCTCCAGCGGCGGCTTCGCGGCTTCAGTCGCTTGTGTTAGCTCATCGAAGCCGAGCGTCTCAGCCATTGTTGAATCATTCATGTCCAAAATAAAAGAATAGGCACTTCGAAAGCGAAGAATATTCTTTACATCTGGAGGGGTACTAATCGGTTCGCAGGTAATGGAAGCGACATCGCCTACGGCACCACCACTTAGCGGCGCATGTAACTTCGCATTAATAGCCACAGTAACCGTTTGAATCGTATAGTCGCCTGGCTCTATAGCAACCGTGGTATAAACCGGAATGGTCGGTAGCACACCTGTATAAATGCAAAACGAGATGGTATTATTATTCACATCAACATTATACATGGTTCGTGGTACTGAAGCGTCGAGTACATCGAGGCCAACGACATTGCGAAAAGGCGACGTGAATTCGACCACATATTCGGCCGGCGTCGGCCAGCCAGTTCGGTCGCGGTCTTTACTATCCACGAGAAAGACGTAACTTTGTTTTTCACTATGGGCTTTCATAAAATCGACATCTTCGATTGGCATCACGTAGTTTTAGTTTATACTCTTTATCAGAAAATGTTATGAACCTTATATAGTAGAGTGCGCGCCCACTTATGTATGGGTCGGCGCCCCTAAATGTTTTCCTTCTGGTTCTGGTGGCAATCATATTCGTAATTATCTTCATTAAACGCCATAATATGAGTGTAGGCGAAGGCTTTGAAGCCCCTGGGCGGACTGATTGTGCGATTTACTATACAAATGACACCGAGAGATGTGATACGACCCCATTTACACTCGCTGATGGCTCGCCTTGCAAGTTAAACTTCACTGGTTGGAACCGATATCCCTATAAACTCCAACAACCGCCACAACTAAATGCGGTTGCTATCAGTGATAAAGGTCCCCCGGAGAACTGGGCATGGTGTTTTAAGAAAGCTGATACAGCAGCGGCAGCTGGAAATATCGTAAAAGCAATCGGTAACCGTGGTCCTGTGCATGCCGATACAGTTGTATCTGACCTCGGGGATGGTGCTGCGTATGCTCGTATCAAGTTCAATACATTTGCTTATGATAAGCTCAAGCCACAGTACTGTAATGAGAATATTGTTAGTCGAACGCAATTTGAAGATTCGAAGAAAGAGGCTTTAATAGCATTTGGTGGTTCACAGCCATTTGGTGTTTATATGTTAACTAATGACGGAATTATTCGGGATGCTAAAGCCGATGTGGCGGCGATTCTTAGAAAACTGTATACACTTGTTGTAAATGGTACCGAACTGAAATTGACTCCAAATCCAGTGACTGTAGCCTATTATCAGTTAAAGATTGATCTATGTGGTCGCCCTGAGTTAATTAGTTCAGTTATTAAACCATTTAATATTGCAGATATCGGCGCTCCATCGCTCGTTTTAGTGAAGGCAGCGAGTGTGGATGATGATTTATATGGCGACCTTGCCGCTCTAAATGATCGTATGCGACAGTTTACCGAGCAAGCAACTGCACTAAAAAAGAAATCAACGAGTACATCTGACATCTACAGTACACGGGCGGCCAGTTATCTAGCGCGTAAAGATAAAATTGAGAAAACTATTGGTTCGATTAACACGAATGCGGCCAACTTCTACAATACTCTTTTAACAACTCTGAAACCGACAACGGCCAAATTTGCAAAAGGGGATATATCCAGTGATGGTCGTGTTTATATTAGTGTTGGTACTATCCCATCAGATGTACCACTAACGACAAATTTAAATACGGCAATGCCAACTCCTCCAGAGAAACAGTTATTGGTTGATAATGTACTGGATATATCCACTTTGTCGAAGATTTCAACACCTAAAATTAATTACGCTAACTTACCGACTTATACGATTACGCTATGGATAAAGGTGACGAATGACCACAACGCTTGGAGAAATGTGCTACTCATAGGCGATGATGATTCTGATAGGACGCCTGGTATTTATATTTGGCCATCGCAACCGAATGTCCCAGGAGGACGTATCCATTTCCGTCAAGCATCGACCACTTCCAAGAATGATGGTCTGGATCTCCCTGCGGCGATGCCATTTGGAAAATGGTATCACTTTGCTGCGGTAGTAACGCCGGATTCGATTGCATTGTATACTAACGGTACCCTAACTGTTAACACAACTCTTCCATTGGGCCAGAATTACGTTTGGGGAAACAGTCGCAACAAGAGTATGTATCTGGGTCTCTATGGGGCAGGTAATTCCAATGGCCCGGTGCTTATACAAAAACTGCGCTATGTGGCAGGGGAGCTAAGTGCGGGCGAAATTAAAACACTGGCTGGCGAAATGATTAATAATACCACTGGGATGGGGAATGCATCGAATGCCGCCAAAGTGTTTGAAAAGTTTGCTGTAGATGCAGTTCCTGTAGCTCCTGTAGCTCCTGTAACTATGGATGGTCTGCTAAATAAGGTAACTGCATCAGGAGTATATGATCTTGGAGTTGGGAATCGTGCCTTTAAAGTTTATGTTCAAGTGTTTCCCAAAGTTAAACCCGAAGATAGTGAAGAAAAGTGGTTGCTAGTGCTTAACTATCGCCGCCGAGGAAACACGAATCCCCCTTTAGCTCCGCAGTATTATGACTCAGGTTCATTTCCCCTTTTTGAGTCAGAAGATTTAGCAGCAACGAAGAATGAGGCAAATACCGAAAGTTGGGGGCACCTGACACCCGATTTTTTGAATATGCTAAACCCTAAAGGTGTTGAACTCGAGATGCGCTTTTACGCGAAATCGTCCAGTCCTAAGGGGAGCTTAATTCATTTTAAAACAAGTGACCCAAATGTGATTAAATATGCCACAACGGGCCAAGGTTCAATACCGGCAACGTTTCCATTTACGCCACTCACTGGACATATTGCGAGCCTACCCGATAATAATAGGGCGCCCCAATGCGGGGGTGGTGTATGTGTCCAGTCAAACCAAGGCATCTGGGCTCTCACCAATCATACATTTTGGCGTTGGGGTCAAGCCCATTGGAATATTGGTGTTGGCGGACGCTGGGAGGTTGATGATTATACTCCACTTAATGGTGAAAATAACAATACCTATCATAGTGTATGGATTCGTCTCAAGAAACCAGAACCGGTTAAGCAAGTGAACTATACTCTTCCTGGAAATACCAACAAGTCTTTTGAGCTCGGTCCTTGGAACATGGGTCCCTGGTGGAACACTGGCTTTGCCGATAAAGCGGCAAAATGGATTTGGAATATATCTGGTGCAGCTGCTGGCGCGCCGGTGAATGAAATCATTATCTTTCAGACGATTATTCAAAATAACTCCGGAAGGGAAATTTCAGCGGTTGTCCATATTATTGTAGATGACGCGTCGGTTGTTCGGCTTAATAAAGCAACCCTCACTACATCAGCGAATGGTGGCTGGTGGCAGGGCACTGAGTATCCTAAAGTGGCTATAACCCTGCTGAAGGGGAACAATATTCTCGAGTTTGAGTGTATTAATGGTGGCGGCCCAGCGGGTTTTATATATTCGGTAATCGGGAGTGCCAAGCCAAACAATATCCTGGCTAGAAGTACTGCTGATACGGTATGGCTGCGCCCGGAGAAAAGCACGTATGGTAATAATGGCACAGTCAGTTGCGAGACATATTGCCGTGGCACAGGTGGACGGGCATGGAATGGAGAGCTTCCGAACGAGTGGAAGGGAGCAAAATGTATCGCTACTAATAAAGGCATTTGCACAAAAGCCGCTGGTTATCAGGGGGGTGTGGTATGTACCTGTCAACAAACTGGTGCCGGCTGGAAGTAGATAGAACGTACTTAAAGCCACGCCATTTATACCATTAGTACGAGTGTGGCCGAGTGGTTTAAGGCGCGCGACTTAAGCTCGTGTTCCGTGAGGAATCGTGGGTTCGAACCCCACCGCTCGTACTTTATTTATCCTTTTTCTTAAATTCGACATTTTACCTTACTTAAGGAAAATGCGTCTAAAACAAAATAGACCATTTAGATAGGTTAGATAGGAGATGGCGCAGCCGTTGGTAGAAACGGGAATCGATAAGATTCTCTCACACTTCAACTGGAATATTAAGGGAATACTAGGCGATGCAAGCGACGACTTTGTGAGTTATATGCGAGTGAATTACAAGGATAACACACGTCGGATGTACTGCTCGAAGCTTTCGAAGGTTTTCGAGAGCGACTATACTAGGGACCAGTTTACAGAGTCTGGTTATGCGGAGGCGATGAATAAATGGAATCTGGTACGGAAGGCGATTCAGGTGCCAGTTGTTCTCGGCGCAAACGGCGCAACTGGTGGCGAAGTTGGCGATTTACTTGCTGATGTTGCCAAATATCGTGAAGTTCTCGATACATATAACACAGTATTGGGTGATATGTTCAAAGATAATGCCATTGTTCTTGGTGCGCTCAAGGCGCTCCAACTAATGGCTGAAAAATCATTGGGTTAATATCAACTGCCCTGCCCTGCCCTGTTCAGCGTATGAGATTTACCGTATATTTCCAAAAAATTGAACGGAATGTTAATTGGTAAATCCACAATCTACCAACTTTCGTAAAAACAACAAAAACATATTTCCCCTTCCATCTCTCCCCTTTCCGCCCCCTAAATGGCGTCCACTGTCCTCACGACCGCCTACACGTCCCTGAACATTAAGGAGAACATCTGGGTCTGGCGCAAGATGCTGGCTCAGTATATGACGGCTCTGCTGGCGAACGACTTGGAGACGCTATCCAAGCCCAAGTATGTCAACTTCGACGGAGCCCTGGAATTCGATTATGCCGTTGGCGGCCTGATTCAGGTGCGCACGAAGAATACCCGCACGAAGCCGGCCGGGACCTCGTGGAGCCTGCCCTACTACCACGCACATACCCTGAACACCCAGGTGCTCGAGGATACCCTGTTGAAGGTTGATAGCAACCTGTTGGACGGCAGGAACACGGTGTGTGTATCGATGGCCATCACAGGCAAGGGCCTCGGACGCGGTGGCCAGGAGGTCTCTGTGACGGTGTCGAAAACAGACGATTGCGCCATCAATCTCGCCGTCTCCACCAAGCTGCCCAATACTAACCGGGATGTATCCAGTCTGCTGAACACGACCGTCGCATTCCTTATGGGCGAAATCCGCCTTGCCATCCCAGCCGGTTCCGGGCCGCTTATGGTCGCTCCGCTCAGCGACTTCAATGCCGACTTTGTGGATGCCATCGGGGAAGGTATCGGCACCGACGTGGCCCCACTTGTTAACCTGTCCTCCCGTAATCGCCCGAGCCGCGCTTACAACGACTAAGTGTTACCGCATAAAACAATAAAACAATAAAACAAGTAAACAAAAACAAAACAAAAACAAAACTGTTAGACTGTTTTGTTATTTTCATTTTATAACATTTGCTTTAATTTTCTCATTCATCGTCTATTATCACATAATAATAACAAATTCCTAAGTATATGGCCGACAACGACTACAGCGCCTTTATTCAAACTCTCCCAGATATCGTCCCTAATATCGGGATACACCCGTGTGACTTTATTTTCGATAATTTCACACTAATTGATGGTGTTATCGTGGAATGCGGTGTGTATTCGGGTGGCAGCATAACAAAGTTAGCAAATCGGTATCCGTCAACCAAAGTATATGGCTTCGATAGCTTCGAAGGCCTCCCAGAGTCATGGGGACGCCCTGATTTGGTCTACGATAAGGGCGCTTTCAACCTTAACAACCGGCTTCCAATTGTCCCCTCCAATGTGAATCTTATTGCTGGCTGGTTCGATAAAACACTGCCAGAGTTTAGGGAGACCATATTGGGCACAACACCCATTGCCCTCCTTCACATTGATTGCGATCTATATTCTTCCACAAAAACAACCTTCGATTGCCTGAGTGCAAACATCCATCCAGGTACCATTATTTTATTCGACGAGCTTTTCAATTATCCAACATATGAGAAACACGAACTACTCGCATTCTACCAGTTTATCAATCGTACTAAAATGACATATAAATGGATAGGGAAAAATGGTGCCGTTGATATATTGGCTACACATGATAATGGATACGTGGACCAACCTGCTGCAGTTATTATTTGTTAAATAAGATAGAAGACCAAACAACTATGTCCAATACAGGACCCCGTGTCATTAATATTCGAAATACCTATATTACCATTCCTAAGAAGGTACATAGAAGCCGGCAATACAAGCAAACAACTCTTCCCCTTCCTTCGCCCCCTCCTCCCTCAACTCCGCTTGCTACTGCACAATCTATCAATCTAGCTGCTCAGATATCATCCTATGGAAGTATCGCCCTCCTAGTCTTATCTGAAGCGCTCCCTTTTGTGGATGGCGTAAAAGGAAATGGCTTGATTGATATTTTGCGAAAGGCTGTTGCAACTGCAAATGCAAATGCAAATGCAACTAAAGGTCCCCAAACCAGCTCATCCTGAGTGAGCGCTGTTGTTCATTCGTATACTTGCCATACTTAAATGGCAAACATCCTATAACAAAGTTGGTCACATCGCTTGCCACATACGGTCTCGCGAGTTTTAAGAAACCATCCAGATTTTTCAATAAAATGGTTCGCAACACGATATAGCTAAACGAATTTGTTTTTTCCGACCACTTAGTTCTCTTAAAGTGCGCATAAAGTTTGAAGGCTTGATTTTCCCCCCAACGCTGTTCAACGTCGAGGAGTTCCTGAAAGGGCATTTTGTTTTCATAAGAAATGAATAGACATTGGAACATTTGCGCCCAAGTTTCTACAATCGCTTCATTTGGGTCAACCTGCACTACCGTCCTTTCACCCAATAATGCCACAGATAGTCGACGCCCTTCTGAAGGGGGCCATGACGCAGTATTTATCGATGTATTGTGTAACATCTCATGTAACATCACTTTTGGAAACTCCTCTAGTCGATAGACAAAAATGGTATGTTGGTGAAAATAGGTGTAAGCACCGTTGATATGGTGCGCAAGAATCGGCGCACCGGAATTCTCCGGCATCAGTCTAGCAGCGGGGTCTGGAATAAACCATATAGTAATCGGACTGCCTTGCTGAAATATATCCAAAATACATTTTAGCCGGCGCGCCACCCGTTTCAATTTATGAAGAGGAACATAGTCAAGACTTAAACAGTTAATTGTCACTGTGCCGGGGTAAGAAACAACAATCACTTCACCTGTCATTTCGATAATTGGACGAGTTGTCGGAAACGTATATTTCGAGCTCCCAAGTTCAGTGATCAACGCATTCCTATCACCCTTCTCAAAAGGTACAATTGTTATTGATGGTACGTCATCCGGACGCGGGTAATGTTTTCGCACGGCCGCCATAAACTGAGCTGCCATCCTTGTTTTATCGTAGATAAAACTTTCGGAAAAATAATGTACGGATACCGAGAATCGAACTCGGATAAATGGCTCATAAGACCACTGCACTAACCGATTATGCTATACCCGTATAATGCCACCCCACGAGGGACATGGCATAATTCTATTAACTTGATAGTGCTTAAATACCTTTCTCAACGTCCTCCCACTTTGCCACCGGTTGCTCGCGCCACGGCTTCGGATTCACCCCAATGTAATAACCAAACATGGTATCCACACCGGCAACCAGGTGAACGAATACCCCAATAACAATCACACAAGCAAATAGAATAACGAATCCACCGAAGGTTTTAATACCAATGAGCCAGGCAATAATAAGCACCCCAATCAGGGTCGATACCCAGTCAAATATAGACATATCCAAAATCTTGGGCCCACGAAGCTCGGCTATCGTGGGGACAGTAAACGTTTTCTGTTCCATTCTACACTCTATAAATGTAAAAATTATGGCCCTAAATAGTATATGGCCCAGCGGGTGATCGGTGAGGGGAGCTATGGATGCATCTTGTATCCCCCGCTCCCATGTAAAACCGACCAATCCGTTCTTAAAATAGGCAGAAAAAAACAGCCAGCAAGCACAGCCTTAGTCGGGAAGCTAATGTCAAACCAAAATACTTATACGACTGAGTGGACTATTTCAAAGGTGGTGGCGGCCATCGACCCCACAAGCAAGTATTTCCTCTATCCCACGCTTGGATGCAGAGTCAACCCGCCACCGCCCTCCATAAAATGCGATATCAAACCAAATCCCGACCTTTACCAGCTGACCATGCCTTATGGTGGTATCGACCTGAAAGAATGGCTGATAAAGAACACCGACATTACGCCGCGCGCCTTTGCTCGCTTAATGGTACCTATCTTCGAGGGTGTTATTAAAATGACGGCAGCGGGTTATTGTCACCAGGATATTAAAACCTATAATATCATTGTAAATCCGGACACCGATGCTTTCCGACTCATTGATTTTAGTTTAACTCGCCCCCTGACCGACATATACAAACCTGGTAATTTTCGAACTACTCGACATACTTATTTCCCCTATCCACCAGAATATCGTATTATAACCTATTTAATCCAAGGCCAATATGTTTCACCCGCCGCAGCCGTCGAGGAAGGACTAAAGAATATTTTGTCGAAGGACAGGGGGCAATACTTCTTTAAGTACCATCCTAAAAAACAGGCATTCAAGAACGATATTGTTGGGTTAATGGACTGGTTGCACCAAGATATGAGCGCGATTGACCAGTATGCCGACCGCGTAGATGTTTATTCATTGGGAGCGATTTTTATTTACGCCCATAAATATCTGTCCCATGTTTCGCCGCTCCCGCCAGCGTATGTCGCATTGGTGGCATCATTAACGGCTGCCGACCCGCGCCAGCGGCCGACGCCTACTGCTGCCCTGAAGGCTTTGAATCAGTATTTGGAGGAATAGCCAGGAGGCGTTGCTTCTGTGTCTGCCACATTCGCAGCCCGCGTGATAAAACCACATTATCTTCTTTTTCGCCTGGAACATCAATTACAACGTGTGCACTGGTATCGGCATCGGCACTCGCGGGCGTTTGGGGAGGCTCTGAAATAGGCGTTTGCTGAAAGCTATATGTCGCTGGACCTCTTTCCTTAATAGCTTCTATAATATCGCGCCGCATCATTTTTACAGCAAGTTCATTTGGCACATCATAATCGAGTGGTGGGGCCTGGTCTAAAATCTGCTGATAACGTGTGAAAGTATCGCGTAGATAGGTGATACCACTCGTTTCGCGGTCGGCGACTGGAACACTCAATTCGCAATGAATATCGTCGGCCAGCTTTTTAAAGGAATTGGATACAAGGAGCGACTGATTGACAATCTCAGCCACTTTAGTAAAAGCCTCCCAAGTATTCAGAATCGCGATTAGAATATTGACGCACCCAACGGCAATACTTACATAGGGGCGGCCATTTTCGGGAAAGGTCGATGTACCAAATGAGGCGAGACCGGAAACAGAGGACATAACAATCGCTGGAAACCGATAACGATTCTGGGTGGCCCTTGATGTAATGTAAAGTTGTTTATAGCTTGCACTCAGAGCATGCGATGATTTATGAAGGAGGGCTAAATACTTTTCCTCCTCAATAACCCACTTGAGCGGGGTCATCCGCGTTAGGATTACGTTTCACTATAATTCCTTGATAAAAATAAACCAATGCCCGCTGCTGCTTACCACTCCCTCACAAATGTTCCTGCATCATAGTCTTGGAATACCAAACCAGCATTACGTTTCGTCCAGTCCTTCGCCATAATTGCCACAGGGTCAGGGTACATCGTTCCATTCCAAATATAGTAGGTAAACGGGCACAAACCACCCAGCTTATGCATATCAAGTAACATACAATCAATGGTCGAGATACCGCGTGGCGATTTTGTCAGCAACTCGTAAATCTTCTTCGCCCCCGCTAACGTAAATACCAGTGCGTGAGTGCAAAACATTGGCACTCGGTCAATGCTACTCTCACTCGGGCCATCCAGTTGCCCACCCATGTAAAAGTAGTCATAGTCCTTTGGCATCGCATTATAGTACAGCGGTGCCAACTTCGCCCAATCTTTATGAAAGAGCACGTCGTCCTCGAAAACAGTAACCAATGGCAGCTCGCTCTCAATGATATGTTTGAGCAGACCCAACCAACTCAACATACACCCTTGTTTACCAGGATAAGTGACAAACTCGGCATCGCCAGGCCAAAAGAGCGGGCTTCCATGTGCGGCCCAAGCATCGCTCAAATTATCGACACCCGCATCCACACCGGCCCATCGCCGAATATCCTTATAGCCTGCCGCAGCCACACGTTCTTTGGTCAGTGCTAGCCGGTCAGGGCAGCGGTCCATATTAATAATAAAACAAGGTCCATTAAAGAGAGTATTCATATCCATAGTTCTTGTTTTGTTCTTGTGTGGTTTACTAATAACGCTTACTGGATTGCTCTTAAATAGCATACATTGCTTAAGGATAAGTCCCTTTAATATTCTTTAAAGACAAAAAGAGAACAAATATGTCAATGATTCTCAATAATCCCGTTCTCGTTTATTTAGCCGAGAATAATCTCGTCTTCGGCCTATCCGAGGGGTTTTACGTTGGGGCGGTGGCGATGGCCTATTACTTTCAGCTCGTTTATCCCACCCCTCCCCTGAAGAAGAGCGCCGGTATGGTTCTATTTATTCGACTCCATAATTTGTTCTTGGTGGCCCTGAGTGCTTATATGTCTTTCGGGATGCTATTTGAAGCGCGTAAATACGATTACCCACTGTGGGGTGCGCTGGTGAATCCCGAACATACCAATGTAACCCGATACCTCTATCTATTTTATGTTTCGAAGCTATATGAGTTTATTGATACATTCATTATGATTGCGACCGGTAATTTCCGGCAAGTATCGTTCCTGCACGTATATCATCATGGAACTGTGGCAATCTTCGGTGTCGCCATTTGTCGCTTGGCCCCTGGTGGACACGCTTGGCTCACTGTAGTTATGAATAGCTTTGTTCATATGGTAATGTATTTCTACTATTTCATTTCCACGTTCACAAAAAACAAGAAATATCTTTTTTGGGGAAAGTACCTGACCCAGCTCCAAATGACGCAGTTTGTCATTTTGACTGGGTCTAATCTAATGGCCCTCACAAGCGGTTCAAAGTATCCACGGATTCTAATGGCTCCCTACCTGCTTTATATCCTCAGTATGTTGGGTCTTTTCGTCATCTTCTATTCAAAGAAATGGACACCTGCGAAAAAAGAGATTGAGAAAAAAGAGATTGAGAAAAAAGAAGAATAAGTCTTATATAAGATATAAGAAGGTAATTTGATTTATAGTATAGTTTTTATGCTTAGTAGAACAGCGCTACTAAATAGTCCATTTATTGATTTGACAAGTTCGATAACATTCTATGAAGGCACCAAGATGGTTCTACTATTTCCAATCGCAATACTCCGTGTTTTAATAAATATTAAGCTGGCGACAGCTTCGGTGTGTTGTATTTATTATGCAAGATTTACTGGGTTAAATGTCACTAATGCTTTACTATGGATAATAAGAGCTTCAGTGTTTGTAATTGGAATCTCTGTAAAAACAAAGGGGCTTAAGAACCTAGTCGCAGCAAATAGCCTCGACCGAAATGTTGTGCTAGTATACAACCATATTTCTTTTATGGATCAGTTTATTCTAATGACAAATGGTATATTGGCCTTTATTACTAGTTATACTTATAAAGCAGTACCAGCTGTAGGTCCGTTCCTTACTTATGTTGAATCTGTATTTATTATTCCCAAGCGTGGAATATCACAACAACTTGTTGATAGGTTGGTTCAAAAGAAAACCAATAATCGTTTTATGCTTGCGGTTGCCCCAGAAGGTGCCTTATCAAATGGTCGCGCCCTCTTAAAGTTTAAAACAGGCGCCTTTGTGGCGAAGGCACCTGTTCTCCCTGTGCTTATCAGATATCACTATAAACACTTCTGCCCTGCTTGGACAATCGATAGCCCATTCTTAACATGCTATCGCCTTTTAACCCAGTTTGTTAACTACGCTAGTGTGGAATATCTCCCATTGGTTTATTCTAATGAAAATGAAACAGCTGTTGAGTTTGCCGAAAGGGTCAGATGCATTATGGCGAATGCCCTTGGTATTCCGATGGTTCCGCTTGATGTGAATGACAAAATTGAGTTAATAAAAGAATATAAGATGACGTTATTTCGAGATGACGTTGTCAAAAATTAACATAAAGTAATTACCTTTCTTATTTTTATTTAATTTACCAATGACTCAAGTAAACCAAAGTCGAGCGCTGGAAGAATTGGATTACATTCATGTAGAGCGCCCTTGAGATAGGTCTGGAGCTTGAACTCAGATGGGTATAAATGAGTCGCACCGTATTTAACATCCGTTTGAAATTTCCGACAGGTCGCTGGCAAGAGGGCATTGCTCGCCAGGGGTAGGATGGCCAGAAGTTGAACGCGATTATTTACAAAGATACTTGCATTTGAAATTGCACTTGGCGTGGGATGATGATTAGTTTCATGCGATGGCAAATATAGGGAACCCACATAGTTCGATAGGTCTTGTGCCGTTGGCGCATATCCGTAGGGGTAGAACCAATCATCGTCTTTCGCCACACGTGTATAATAAGCATACGTCCACGAAAGTCCCTGGAAATAAAGGGAACACGCATCCACCACAATCTTGCTATCGCCCGGTTGAGACCCAGGGAAGAGATGCTTGTAGTACAATCGCCTCCAAGCCCCTGCGCTTTGGCAAGAGTAGATTTCCTGCGCCAGAGGTGCCTTGTTCTCGGGTAAGAGCGGATAATAATGTTGAGTTTGCTCGGGAGCCCGACGTTTCAGATATTCTTCATTGAGTTGCCAAATACGGTCATCCTCCTTACGAGCCACTTCCTGCAAGACCCGTCCCAAACAATCAATATTAATCGCGCCATTAACAACCAGGTTATTCGACTCAAGTCCAGAGGCGCCGCGCACCGTTTTGAGCGCGTCGACCAACATCTCAATCCCGCCACCACGCAGGTTTAGCGAAGCGAGGTTGGGCAGGAAATCATTACCAAGCAGGAAACAGAGCACAATATAACTATTAATATCGAGCCCTGGGAAAGCCCCAAGAATCCCTTCGGAAAGCCGGTCAACCTCGAGATACTGAAAGTCGCTCCCAACCTGCATCTCGCGCATAAGATAAATGTTCCGCCTACCACTCAAGAGGGACAACATAATCAGGTCAGCATCCAGACCATAGACGAATATCGTCTCGCCATCAGCCACACCACTCATTTTATCGAACATCTTGTGCTCCCCCTCGCCCGGCTCGTCCGCCCCGGAAAGAAACCAACCTTTGCCGGCTGCCTTCTCTTTAAGAAAGGTATGCAATTTGGTCATAAAGGCGGTGCCAGGGGAAATGGCGTTAGTATCCCATGAAACTGCCCCGTCTTCTTTTTTCAATAGAGTCGACAAATAGCGGCGTTTGCGCTGTTGTACCATCTTCGCTTTCGGTGCGACACCATCCACCATAATATAAACCTGCTTCGATGGCTGGACGAGTCCGACAACGCGCTCAGTATAAGCCCAGATACCCGCGAAAATCTCGGTATCCTTAGTGGCCCCGGTGGCTAGAACTGCTCGCGTGGCTTGGTGAATAATACCATTATAATCCAGAAAGAGGTGGGCGACAGCTTTTCCGGGGGACGATGAAAGAATTTGTTTGAATTGTTTTGTAATAACGTAGAAATATTGTGGAATACCCATGATGGCGGGGACGGTGCGTTGTTCTATCAGGGGCTGTTTAGCTTATATCATTTATCATTTTTTTCTGTGTTCAGAGTATAAGCAAACAAAGAGAATGGCGTTCATCGATGCTTTCGTCGGCGCTCCCCAGTCCCAGCTGGCAGGTTATGCTTTCCTGCTCACCCTAATTGTGGTCGGTATCGCCGTCCTCGTCGGCAAGGAGAGCATCCCGCTGTCCCAGAAGTTCATCGTTGTCCTACTGATGGTCCTGATGGCTCTCCCGGCCATCCTGCTGACCCTGCTCCAGGTGACCTGCATGGTGACCGGTGATGCCGGTGGCAACAAGTGGTGGTGCACGGTCTACGCCTGGTATATCTCGATTGTCATCGTGTTCTCGAGCGCGGTCGTGATTATCGGCGCCATTCTCTCGATGATTGACGAGAAGAAGACCGAGAAGTTCGTTGATAGTCAGGCAAGTGGCATGGCAACCCCAGCTGTCGCCATGGCCAAGCTGGAGGAGGCGAACAAGGCGGCAAAGAAGTACTTCGAGGCCATGCAGGTTGAGAAGTTCCAGGATGAGGCGACAGCCCAGGCCGCCGCCGAGGCCGAGGCCGAGATGGCCGCCACTGCTGGTGCCGTCGCCCCCACCGAGGTTGGCCTCCCCCCCTCGCCAGAGATGGGTGGTGCCGCTCCTCGTCGGGCCACCCCGACTCCCCCTCCGGCGATGGAGCAGGAGCCCCAGGTTGCCCCCGCTGCCTTCGCTGCTGTGGAGCCCTTTACTTCGAGCTGCGCCCAGTTCTAAATAGAACCAGTGCAATTAGGACGAGCGCGGCGGATGCAACTAATAGGCCAATATGCAAATGCGGGAGCCGCCTCCCGAAACTCTGTCCGGACCCGTGGCCGGCCGCAATTGGCTGCTTCCAATAAGCCCGAGCCTCTTCAATCGTAAATTCTTTTTTCCCCAATGTTTTATTGACACTGTTATGCAGGGCTACTGACCAGGCAAAAATGGCTTTTCCACCACCCTCTAGGTGCGGCTCCACGGGGGCCAGGGCCAGATGCTCATAAAGGTGTTGTTGGCATTTATGGCAAGGAATAATGGTAGGTAGCTGGGCGAAGAATAGGCGATAGGCGTTCTTCTGAGTGGCATCCAGGCTATCGGGTGCACCAATCGCAATCGAATGAATCGCGCCCCAAACATAAGGGCCCCAAATAGTCGGGTCTAGGGCGGCCATCGCAATACTATAATTACTGAACATCATTTAAGCCAATGTGCGGCCTATACTTGTAATGTATGGAGCCCAAGATGCTTCATCCTCCTCCCCCTTCTCCTTCTCTTCCTTCGTTTCCTTTACCTATGCCGTCTTCATCCCAGCCTTCAACAACTCTACGAACACATACCTGTCGTAATTGCGGTCTCATTGGTCACTTATACAAAGACTGCTATTTACCGATAATGAGTTTCGGTATCATTTGTTTCCGCGAATGGGAGGGACGACTCGAATATATTATGATTCAGCGGAAGGATAGCCTTTGTTTCATGGAATTTATTCGGGGCAAATATGAAATCTACAATATCAAATATATCAAAGACCTGTTCCGTAATATGACAGGTACTGAACGACAGTCTATTTTAACTAATAGCTTTGAGGAGTTATGGAATCAGGTCTGGTTTCAACCCTTTATTCCACGGCATACCCAAGAGTTCATTGATGCTAAGCGCAAGTTCGATGCTCTTGATATCCGCTCCATTCTTGAATCAACTACATCGCCTTATTTAGAGCCTGAGTGGGGCTTCCCAAAGGGGCGGCGGCGGCTTCGGGAACATGATGTTGACTGTGCGATTCGCGAGTTTTCAGAGGAGACCGGTTTCAGCAGAGATGATATTACTTTGGTTGATAATCATGGATATGAAGAGGTATTTTATGGAACAAATAACATACTTTATCGTCATGTTTATTACATTGCTTTGTTGCATAAAAATCAGAACAAAAATATAATTGTAGATCCAGCCAACATACATCAAGCCAGAGAGGTTAGAAAGATCGCGTGGTACTCGTATAAAGATGCAGATGCCCTTATCCGCCCTCACAACAAAGAGCGCAAATATCTCTTTGCCCACGCCGACCTCTCTGTCCGGTTCTGGTGCGAACGGACGAATGTGGGCCCAGCGCCCTCCCTCACGAACTCTTGTCCTTGATACTGAAACGACCGGTTTAGCCCCGCGCTCCCGTCCGCCCCCGCCGCCATCCGATACGGTCGCCTGGAACCAATGTCGCATAGTCCAGATGGCTTGGGCGATTTATGAAGAAGATGGAACGGCAGTGACAAAAAGTTGCTATACAGTTAAACCAGATGGTTATATGATTCCGCCTGATGCGGCGGCAATTCATGGAATTACAACAGAAATAGCAAACGAGACCGGTATTACAATGAACACCCTTCTAGACGCCTTTCATAGCGACCTTATTGCCGAAAATGTAGAAATCATTGTTGCCCATAATATTCGTTTCGATGATCCAGTCATTCAATCGGAAATGTGGAGAGGGTCAGCTAAAAATCAGAGTCAAAGTCATAGTCATAATCAATTACTCGAGCTTTTCATGAGCATGGAGCGGCGTTGTACTATGTTAACAGGGACGCTCCCTGGCGAACGTTGGCCGCGCCTAGCCGACCTCTACCTCAGATACTTCGGGGTTATCCCACAGGGTTGTCATCGAGCCGATTCTGATGTCGAGTTCTGTGCTAAAATATACTTCGCTATGGTAGAAGCGGGCCTATGTTTCCGCAATTAGGCGACCCTGGCTTTCAGGGGACGCTGGCCCAGATGAAAGAGTTTGCTGTGCACGCCGCACCACAACAACCTATTGTGAGCACTCGTGCCGATTTTTTAAAGCGGGTGGGAGAACAATGTGACCCGACCAAATTCGAGCGAAGTATGCATCAACATTTAATCGAACACTATTTATCGATTGATACCCCTTATCGTGGTTTGCTCCTTTACCATGGCGTCGGGGTGGGGAAAACGTGTGCGTCTATTGCGGTTGCCGAGAGTTTACTCTCTGTGCCCCCGTCATCCGGAACACCGAGTGGAGCCAAAATCTGGGTGGTGGTACCTAAAGCCCTTAAACGGTCTTATGAAGAGCAGATTTTTGATGTGACACGTTTAGTGAATGTGAAGGAACAATGTACTGCGGATACCTATCTTAAGCTCATTCCAGGTCATGCGAAGCTCGATGAGGACGCCTTAAGTACCAAGATTCGCGCCTTGATAAAAGGTCGCTATGAGTTTTTTACTTATGAGGGGTTCGCAATTCGTGTTGCCGAGCTCGAGGAGCAGGGGCGAACTGCGGCCGTTTTTCAAGATAAGTTACTGATTATTGACGAGGCCCATAATATTCGGCTCGGTGATGAAAAACAAATCGAAGAACCCCTCCGTCGGCTTCTAACAGTCGGTACTAACAATCGCCTCTTGTTACTTTCCGCTACACCAATGTATAATGACCCAGAAGAAATCTTCTGGCTGCTTTCACTGCTCGCACTAAACGATAAACGCCCAGTATTTCCTAGTCCTCCTTCGCTCCCGCGCCTCTTCAACGATTCTGGTATTCCAAATCAAGCCAGCTTTGACCTGCTCAAACAGCTTGCCCAGGAATACATTTCTTATGTGAAAGGTGTCAATCCATTCGTATTCGCTGTTCGCCTATCGCCAGTGGTGAATGGTACCCAGATACTTGACTATTGTCCCAAATATGCGCGAAATGGCAGTATTATACCTGCCTACCAAGCGACCTGGTTTAAGAGTATTAGTGATGGAATTGTGACCACACCTATAGGGTCATCCCAATCTGCTGCCATTCTAAAAGGTTTTGGGAAGACGGATGCCGAAACGCCTGCAACATCTATTGCCCTCCTCCAGCAAGCGAATAACGTAGTTTACAAAAACGGTCGCCTTGGTGAAAAGGGGTTCAAAGCCACGTTCCAGGCAACGGATGATGATAAACCCTATCAATATAGATATGCCAAGCCAGATATGCCTATTTTGCAACCAGGAGCAGACTATCTTGGGAAGTACGCAGCAAAAGTAAATCGGATAATTGAGTTTATACAGAAATCGAAAGGTATTGTGATGATTTATTCCCAGTATGTTTGGAGTGGAGTGGTACCTATGGCGGCTGCACTGGAACACATCGGCTTTACACGATATAAGTCGCGGCCACTCTTGACCGGTCTCCCCGCCATTGCAACTGCAACTGCAACTGCAACCCGTGCTCCCGGTACCTATGCCATCTTATCCGGTGACCGGAATCTGATGGGGCCTTCAATTGATAGTTTGAAGGCGGCTATTAATGCACGGGATAACTTCGATGGTTCAAAGATAAAGGTTATTCTGTTATCCCCGGTCGCCGGCGAGGGCTTTAGTTTCCGTAATATTCGCGAAGTCCACATACTCGACCCATGGTTCCATTTAAATCGCAATGACCAGGTTATCGGTCGCGCGATTCGGACCTGTTCGCATACCGACCTTCCCTTAGAAGACCGAAATGTCACTGTTTTCTTACATTCCACGATGGATGGCGAGCGAGAGACAGCCGATTTGCGCGCTTATCGCATTGCTTCGCAGAAGGCCGACCATATTCAAATGGTCGATGATGTGATTATCCGCTATGCAATGGATTGTCCTTTGCAAACCCATTTGAACTATATTCCCCAAGAGGTATTTCGGTTTGATGTGACCCTGAATAGTTCGCAGGGAGCGTTGGTACCATTTCATTTTGGGGATAGTGGCGCACCAGCCCGCTGCGCTTTTGCGGATAAGGCCCAAGAGACCCTGGATAGCGCCAACTGGTCCCGGGCAACCTATAAACATTTGCTACCGACGCTAACGCAACGCCTCCGTCGTTATCTTGAGGCGCACCCAGCAACCACCACCTTTGAGCAATGCGACCTTATGGCGGCCATGGGAACAAGTAATACACCTTCGTTGCGCGAGCCGGTGCTAAATGTGCTCGCTAATAATCCAGACTTAGTTGTCGAGCATATGGGACATTATATTCGTTCTGGGGTTGCAACCGCCCTGCCGAAGGCTCACCGAATAAAGTTGGTACCACAAAAAGCACGGGAATACAAGGCCCTCGAGAACCTAGGTGAGTACCAGTCGTTCGTTGATATTTTGCCCAGCGATAAAGAAGAAGCGGCTATTGTCCTTTATTCGAAGCTCGATTCCAAATTATGGCATAGTATGGCCAAACTATTAGTAAAGGCTGTCGCTGCTGCAGACCCTGTTTTAGAAACCCCAGGCTTTAAGCGCCTGATGACCCTTCTTATTGCCCAAGGGCTTATTGTAAAAACAAGGACATTGTACGGATATGTAGATATATTTGTCATTCCGACAGCAATAGCAGTGTTCGATGCCGCCGCCGACGCCACCACGTTTCGCGATGCTACTCAAGATGAAGCCCGTGAAATTTACAAAAAGTATGTTCCAACGCCACTTCCCAAAACAGGCACTCTTTATGGCTTCTTCGCCCCCCACACATTTGCCAAGAACAATTCCACCACACACCTAGAGTTTAAGCTCTTCTTGCCTGATGTGCCCATGAGCGGTTCTATGAAAACGGGCGCCCGGGAGAAGCGGGGTGTTGTTTGTACATCTAATAAAAAAGAGGCGCTAGAGAATATGCTTGCACTGCCACCGAGCAAAGCGAATACGAAAGAGAGCCTCTGCACATCGCTGGCCGTGAAGTTATTGAAAGAGGGGCGACTATTTTTACCACCGATTTTGAAACCTAGTACCTAAAGCAAAAAATGATATCTAATTTTTATAGTAAGTCAAGCGTAAGATGTTTGTCCCCATTAAATTTAAAGCCCAGGTCGAGCTGACGCCTTATGAGATGGATTCCGAGTTTGAGACAACCCTTCTCCTCAAGCTACGCCGCATTTACGAGGGCAAGTGTAGCAAGCATGGCTATATTAAACCAGGTAGCATTTCAATTGCGAAGCGCTCCGCTGGTATGCTGACGAAGCAGCACTTTAATGGCCATATCCGCTACGATACCCTCTGTCGCGCCGATGTCTGTAATCCGGTACAGGGAATGGTTCTCTCGGCCATTGTGCGTAATAAGAACCAGCTCGGCCTGCTCGCTGAGAGCAGTGTGACGATTGGGGGCAAAGAACTGGCTATTCTGGATATTATTGTACCCGGGCGCGCCGCCGGAATTAGCTCAGAGGTAGATGTTGATAGTGTGCAAATCTCGGACCGTATTAATGTTGAGGTCTTGGGGAAGCGCTACCAATTGCAGGATACGAAGATATCCATTATAGGTCGTGTTGTTATTGATAATTCTCCGAAGGAAACTGCCTCGATGGCCGCGGCCCCGATTACAAAGGTGAAGGGTGGCAACCAAGCACAGGCAGAGGATGGCGAAGAGAATGAAAACGAAGATGCCTTTGACGATGATAACTTTACTGATAAGCTGACTGCTGGGGGCGGTGAAGAGATTTCTCTTGGGGGCGACGATAATGTAGCTGCTAATAGCGATGTTGAAGATGCTGACGATGAAGGCCTCGATGACGACGAGGAAGAGGACGATGACGACGATGATGACGACGGTAATGAGAGCGACGGTGGTGACGGTTATGAGAATGATTGAAGAATCTGCTTAAGAAGATAAGCCTAAATATTAAGTAATATAGTATGAGCACTCTTGATAGATGCAAGAAGCTGATATCGCAAATTAATGCCCTAAACAAAACCGAAACAGAGGAGCTTTTTCGCATTCTCCATAAAACATGTCAATATACGGCGAACAATAATGGTGTATTTATTAATCTTTCTTGGCTCCCTCTCAGCGTGCTGGAGAAGATTGAACAATTTATTGAGTTTTGTTCACGCTCGTCGTTTGCCCTTGAGCAACGCGAAAACGATTGCACTCGCCTAGTAACGTCTATAAATAGCCATGTTGAGCCCGAGAATATCGTTATTGACCCAGAGGGAGGGGGTACACTATTATCACATGCGATTTCTCCGAAGGGAAAAACGAACAAAACAAACAAAACAATATCAGAAACGGATATAGTGCCGCTGGAGGATACTGATAGTAGTGATGCAGACGATACAACCACTACCACGGGGGAGCCAGCGATTGTACGACGTGTTTCTTCGAGTATGCGATTTTACTTACTCAAAAAACGCTTTGCGAAACCCCCGCCTCCGCAACAAGGGTTTCTTAATAACCTTGAATCAGAGCCATATTTATGTACTTAATGTCTCCTGTTGTAACTATTATAAAAAATGATTGACAAAAACAATAATAATACTAACACTAACACTAGTTCAATGGAGAAAATTCGCACATTCCTGTCGTCACTTCCCCAACAAACAATTACAAGCAATGACACCTTTAAACCTGAATGGGACCAGGGATATGGTTTTGACGACTCGGCGAATGCAAATGCGAATGCAAATGCGAACACAAATACAAACGATACTCCAGAGGTAAAAAGACGCTTTACAGGCAAAACAATTCTTGGGGCATTTCTTCCGTATGTTAATAAAATTGTCTATCTTTTCACGGAACCGATGCTCGTTGAGGCCGAGGAACATTTGCGAAGGGCAATCATCGAGTGTGTAACATTACCAGAGATATCGACGTTCCTTGGCAAACGGAATAGTACCAAACTCGCTACCTATCTGGAGATGGGCAAGGGAGCGCCTGATATGGAGATTATATGTAAACTACTCAACTTTCTCTTTGATATAAATATTGTTTTAGCTGAAAGCGAAAATGCAAGTGAAAATGATATCATGTTAGTGAAAGACCGTATTGGTTGGACTACATCACGTGTATAATAAATTGCAACACATACACTAGATGTCGTGCAGCGCCATCTTAAATTATTTTTTGTTATGATATACTACCCGTAAAAAGTGAATACATATAAAGAATAAAGAATTACTTAAGTTAAAGTAAAGACACAACAGGATGTCTGTTAAACTGCCCACCGCCGACATCATTCCTTTGTTTTCAGAGCACAGTGCGCTTTGGCAGGAAGAGAACGATGTCGGGCGCAAGTGGTCGTTTGAGCTCCGTAACCCGCTCAACCCCTGGACAGCCGTTGATTTCAATCGCGCTCTCCAGGGCCTGCGGTCGATTTCTGGAATCGCCGAAAAGGTCGGTCCCGATGTCCTCGAGGTGATTGCAGAGGAAGGCGAGAATACCGGACTGGTACTCAATATTACCGATATTGCCAATATTACCAAATACTGTTATTCCGAGAGCCCAGAGATGGCACCACATACGTTTAAGAGCTCGGTAACTCGGCTGCGCGAGCAAATTGCCGACCATTTCCCAGTTCAACTGGTTTCGACCATTAAGGATGAGAAGAGTCTCAAAGTCACGGTGGAGCCCGCACGGTGGGCCAATGTACCCAAATACTATTATATCAAGAAGACCTTCAGTTATACGGACAAAGAGGCTGGATGCATCTATAATGCGACAATGTATCGCTTCGACGATGTGCCTTCCACGCTGATGAAGAACTCGAATGTCACCTCGCGTCCGCTCGAGTATGAGTTCAACATGGAGGTGATTGGGCCAGCATCCGTTGCGGCCACTCGCACTCCCGAGCACATTCTTGGTCAAGTACTGCGCTTTATTCAGATTGTTCGACGGGAGCCGCAGATTCTGACGAAGGAGCAGCGGGATGCTGTCGTGGTTTCTTACAAGGCCGCAATTAAAACTGCAATGGACTCGCGGCCGATGAACGATAGTAGCAAGCCGTTCTTCTTCGCTCCAAAGCCGGTTACATTGGAGAAGCGTCATCTATCGAACCCTGGCGCAGGTTACGGAATTATCACGATTCAGGCCGGCTATGCAGTGACGGATAAGGCCGATGGCGAGCGCATCCTGCTCTTCGTTGATGGCGCAGGCGATGCCTATATGATAAATAACGCCCTGGATGTCTTTGCAACCGGCCTGCGGTGTTCTATTCCGAACTCATTGATTGATGGCGAGTACGTCGTTAGTGAGAAGCTGACCAATGGCGCGCCGAATGACCTCTTTGCGGCATTCGATGTCTACTTTGTCGGCGGCGAGAACGTAATGGCGCTTCCCCTATTCGCGCAAAATAATAAGCCCTCGCGGGTGGCTAAGATGAATGCGGTGATGTCTCCTGCGAATTGGGAAACGCAGCAGAAGTGGACTCACCTGGATTTGCGTACCAAGACGCATGTGGCCGCAGAGGGGCCCGCAATGTTTGCAGCTTGCCGGCATATCTTGGAGGAGGCCGGCGATGAGTTGCCATATAAGATAGATGGTCTTATCTTTACTCCGACCGACCTACCTGTCTTCGGTTACTACCCGAATCGCCCAGTGAAGGTATTCCGGAGTGTTCGTTGGAGCCGCGTCTTCAAGTGGAAGCCACCGCAACAGAACTCGATTGATTTCCTGGTGGAGGAGATGCCCGAGACTGTTGTGGATAAAGCGGATGGCAAGGTAACACGCTATCGTTCATTCAAGCTCTCGACTGGCTATAATGCAACCCAGTGGGAGATGATTACGCCGATCCAAGGTCTGAAGGCGCGCTATGAGCGGCGCGTGCGGGCGTCCGGTGCTGATGACGATGATGAGAACTATATCGCCCGTGAATTCCGACCTGTTCCGGCGTTCGAGGATGGAGTCGAATATGCCCATATTCCGCTGGACGCGAATGGTCGGCCGATTACGGATGAAGGCGAGATTATGACGAGTAATCAGATTGTTGAATTTCAATATATCAATGACCGGGCGATTCCGATTAATCAGCGCTGGCGGGCGCTCAAGGTGCGTGATGATAAGACGAGTCTCTTCAAGAAGACTGGTAATATCTCGGGAACGGCGAACGATTTCAGTACGGCGATGAGCATCTGGCGTAGTATTCACGACCCGGTGAGCAAGGCCGCGATTCAGGGTGAGGGTTCTCTAACTGTTCAGGAGGGTCTGGTCGAGGGTATTGAAGACCGGTTGCTCGGTTCAGAGGACGTGTACTATGATCGCCAGGTGCCCCGCGAGCACAGTCTATCACTCGCAATGCTCAACTTTCATAATCAGGGTGTCAAGAAGATGTTGTATAAGAAGATGCAGGGACAGCATAGTTTGCTCGAACTCGCTTGTGGTAAGGCTGGTGATATCCCGCGTTGGCGTGAGGCCGGTTTCTCATTCGTTCTCGGTGTCGACTATGCGAAGGATAATATTCAGAATCCGACGGATGGTGCTTATGCGCGGATGCTTCGGCAATTCAAGGCTTGGCGCAAGCATGCGCAGGCGCCTTATCTAGATATTGTCTTCGCCACCGGTGATTGTTCGAAGTCCCTCCGAACAGGTGCGGCAGCCGCAGGCATTGATGCACAGTCCCAGGATATTCTGCGCGCGGTCTTCGGCAACCAGAAGCGCGATTATATGATGCATGTGACCGGACGGGTTCCGAATGGCTTCGATGCCTGCAGTTGCCAGTTTGCCATCCACTATTTCTTCCAGACAGAGGGCAAGCTGAATGGCTTCCTGCAGAATGTATCCGACCTCCTGCGCGTTGGCGGCTACTTCTTTGGCACCTGTATGGACGGCGAGCTGGTGAATAATATGTTCGAAACGGCCGAGAAGGATGTTGTTGAGGGCATGAAGGAAGGTGCGCCGATCTGGGTGCTAATGAAGCGTTATGCCAGCTATAACAAGGAGGAGGCCTATGGTAAGACGGTCGAGGTCTTCCTCGAGATGACCAACAAGCTCATTCCTGAGTACCTGGTCAATTTCACCACTCTGATTGATAAGTGTCGCGAATACAAGTTGGAGCTGGTCGAGAGCCAAACATTCAAGGGGTCTTACAAGTCCTATAACAATATGTCGCCGGTGGAGCAACAGTTCAGTTTCATTAATCGGTGGTTCGTGTTTAAGCGGGTTGCTTAAATAAACCACTAATAAGAATAAAACAAGAAAACAAGAAAACAAGAAAAAATGAGTTGTCTTTTATGAATAAAGACACACAAATGCAGGTCTTTACTGTTATTTCTCAATCTACCTTCCGAACAATGATGGTAGATTCCACTGACTACCGGGATAAGCACGCGTATCCCGATAAATACATAGGCATAACTATCAATGCATATGCCTCTGATGGAATCATTGACTTCAATATTATTACAAATGCCCCTGTTGAGCGTAATAATGAGCATTCAGGGCATCCTTTCGCCCATTGCAAGTCAGTACGCACAACTGAAGGGCGGTCATGGGTTATTGACACGGTTGTCGATAATTCACTGATGCGAGAGCTAATTCACTATATAGCGATGTCTGATGAAGAACTCGAAAAGCATTGTGGCAACACACTCTGTTGCTTCTATCGAGCAAGCCTAATACGTATCCTAGAAACAGCTTGTCTTGGGGAATAAAACAAAGGTAAAAATAAATGACGCTATGCCAAAAGGCTTTATTGTTTTTAGTTTTTTCTCTTTCTCTTTCTCTTTTTTATCTCTTTCTTTATCTCTTTCTTTCTCTCTTTCTTACTTTGCCTCGAGCACAGAGTGCAGGTAGTACATACACTGTCCTGCCTTCTGGGCGACCTGCTGCATAATTGGGCTATTGACAAGGAATGTGAGCAGCAGTCGGAAGTTCTTCATCGTCAGCCCACAGAGGTAGCGGTAGACCGCGCGGTCCGTTAGCGGCGCATAGTGATGCGAGGTAATCTGGATGAAGCGTAGCTGGGCCAGATGAAAGCGCATAATCGGCGGCAGCGGTCCATCAATCTCTTTCATCACGGCGTAGCGCTTTGATGCCAGGTCATACTGAGTCGTCGCATTGTAGGTGCTATTGACAATGTCGCGCATCGTGCACACCGCCGTGTGAATAATGTAGGTCGGCTGCTCAGGCACACCCGTGAGGTCGATATTGTACTTCGCAATGTAATCATTCACCTTGAACTTCTGGTCGTTCTGCTTATAGGTGGTGAGCATGTTCTGCCAGGTGTTATGGTGCCCGGCGTTTTGGCTATCCGCCTCGACGACCGCGTCGTGCTGCAGCTTCAGCATCTCACCATTGGCACGCTTGACGAGGAAGCCATGCGTGGTCTGAGCAGCGGCCGATGCCATATAGGCGAGCATCTCCTCTGGCTTAATTGCGACCTCGTACTGGCACCCATTGACGATTGAAAGCATCGTCGCATAAGGTTCAAGAGTTCCAATCGCACGCTGTCCAATGTGAAAGAGCTGCTTGAAGCCCGCCCCAAGCTCTGTGCTGTGGTCAATCAGCTTGCAGTTCTCGTGGTGAACCATGAGAAAGGTGTAGGTCTGTGTTGGGTCCAGACCCAACGCGAATGTCTCGCGAGTCAGCTGAGCAGCTGCGAGCACCTCATCCAGCATCTGACCGTGGCTCTTGGTCGGATGCGAATAGCGCGAACTGTTCACTGTCGGGCAACCCGTCGTGCTGAAGTGCCAGGTCCCATCGGCGTTGTAGACGAAGATTTGCGTTCCCTCGTAGGTCTTTCGGCAAATATCGCTGGGCGCCGCCACGTACTCACTCAGCGTGGTCTGAGTCGGCAGGCCCTCTGAGACAGCCAGAATTTCGATACCTGCGCCACCTGCCGCCGCCCCACCCAAATTCAGGACGACGCTCCGGAACTCGTCGTAGAGCGCCTGGAAGTGCTTGACATCCGTGCGCTTGTAGCTGTTGTGCAGCAGGGCCATCTGGCCGCGATTGGAGAAGAAGCTCTTCACTTGCAGCTGCGGCCAGTAGTGCTTCTTACGCAGCACGTTGCGCAAGACATTCTCGGTGCCCACCGACGGGTTCGCAACCGACTCCTCTGCCACCTCAGCCAGCAGAGCGCGAAGCAGGGGGAAGTTGGTGGTGGTCGTAATTTCCATAGATGCAGCCATGTTGTTGATTGTATGAATTGTCCTTATCTATACCAATATCAATTTTTCTTAAATACGGGTCATAATATCTATTTGTTCTCACGATGAGATGTTGGGCGAACATTGGGGTCGATATTGATATATCTATCGTAGAGCTTCTGACCAACAATCACATCGGCCTTATCTTTCTCAATCGCATTGGCCTGTACCTTCTCGACCATGTCCAGCATAAAGTTAAGACGAGCACGGTCAACGATATTCTTGCAACAGGTATCGTATAACATCGGATATTTCTTCGCAAACTGTTCATAAATCGTGAAAAAATGCTCAGCCTTTTCAGGTTCGCGTATAGGCGACTCAATTAGAGCGGTTGTGATACGGCGGATATCAGCAATCGGAAATACAGGAATTGCAGCAACTTCGTCGAGAACGCTTTTCACATGGGCTTTGCTCGCGGCGAGCTCCTCAGGGGTCATTACTGTTTGATAATAAAATGCGATGTCTTTAAGCAAAACGCAAAAACGCAAAAAAGTAAATAATACTATGATATAGTAGTAATAGGATGAGCGCAATTGGCCCAAATGTGCCCATACCGCCACAGCGCCCAAATGGGGGCCTTTACACAGGAATGCCCGCGCGCCCAGGAGCAGGCTGGGCGGCCATTCCTGTTGAACCTGAAGCGGTTCAAATGACCACCCAAACACTACTTTCAGCTAACCCACCTCCGTATGCGACCGATTTAGTTCCTGGTGGGGGCGTTCGCCCAGGAAATAATGCCCGTATGTATCCCGGGTTCGAATCTGACCCGACTTACAATCTCATTTGCAAATCAGGCTAAGCTGCCGCCGTTGGTGCCGCCCACTGAATTTGGTCTTGGTTTTCCATAATAACAGTACAAATAAAGTTGTAAGCCGCATTCACTTGCTCAAACGCCGTCGCCCCAGTCACCAGTACTTTGCCACTCTGAAATACCGAAACAGTTACTTTTTTACACCCGCCATCACCATCGCCCAGGCCCTTGCCGAAACAGGGGGTTTCACATATACAGCAGCCATTATTCGGCCAAGTTGATTTATTCCAGAAATACTGCAACTTTACCCCTGGATAGGTTTCTGGCTGATAGCTACATGTATTATGGTATTTATTGATTAACAACTGATGCAGGTCTTTGCGGCGAAGGCGAAACGGAGCCGCGAAATCGCTATTAATCATACGAATCTTGAAATTTTGCGCGGACGCCTCGACGTGTGCTGGGCCATCAGTTTCGGCATCCTTAGACACAGGAATCGTAATAAGGGGTTTCATAATATCCGGGTCGTGTTCCTGATAAATGCGATTGACCTCATCTGCAATCAATTGAACGATTTTCTTACCATCTTCAATTGTTTTTATTCCAGTCATTTGAACATTCCCGTTTCGAAAGATTTTAATATTGGGCTGATAGCCATCACGAAAGCAGTAAATCACGGTGGCCTGGTTATCGAAGATTTTCTTTTTAATACCCGGACGGCGCTTGCGAATATTAATGCCCCGATTGCGACTCTCACCGAGCTCAACCCAGCAGAAACCAATGAGCTCTCCCGGCCCCCGAATCCGAATATGACTAAAGAACGACTCTAAACGAACCGGGGCACCGACATCGCCATTCGCAGTAATGGTGGATACACGATACGGAGTGCACATGTTGTAGTTAAGGGCCGACACACTTAACTATTTCATTTTTTCCTTAAGCCGCGGGCGCAGGTGCATCGCCATAAGTCAGGTTCATCTTCCCTTCAAGCGTTTTCTTAAAATCCACCACGGATTTCTGTCGACTAATCTTCATTCGGTCTTGTACCTTATCCAAGTCAACAATATTTGGGCTGGCAATATAGGATGTATTAATCGTTTCCACTTGCGGGTTCAATGCCACCAAGGGTGGAATGTTCATTACAAAGGTGCGTGCCATTCCTTTGTGTGCTAGGCGAAAGTCGTCAATCACCATTGGTCCACCGAACATTTTGAGTAAGAAGCGCGATGGAGCTGGCCGAACAGGCGTCGGCATTCCCATTTTTCGAGCAAGTAGATTAATCCAAGAATGAATTTCCCAAACACGGTCGCTTCCCTGGTTGGTAGCGAAGTTATAGGCCGCCGTACATTCCAATGAACAAAATGTTCCGAATACCGTGAATGTACCATGGTACGGACTATAAAGGGTCGGCATTCCAATACGTTGGCTGGTGAGAGCGTGGCAACACCAGAAGCAAGCTACCGAAGTGGCGCAGCGACCAACTCCCTCCTCCAATTGGTCATTCGTACTTACAAAGTTATTACAAGGGTCGTATGGCTCCGGGTCGGCCTCCACCGGATTGTTTCCCTTAATAATCATTTCAATATGTGCCGCAGGGATTTGAAGCTGCACAACTACATGCTCTGAAGGCATAGCATCTTCTATAACCTCTATCGGTTCTGCAACCACGCGGGTTGCCTTCTTTTTCTTTGGGGGCATGAGTTAAATTATATTGTTTAAATACCCAAATTCTTAAATGCGCATATACTAGTAAGTATGGACCTTATCGCCCTTATAGTAATTGCGCTCGGCGGCTACCTTCTCTATGGATATATGAAGGCTTACGAAAAATTATCAACAGAAATACAGAATGTGCGAGTCGCAGTAGATAACCTTAAGGCCGATAAGCCCGTCCCTATTAGTGGAGGTACTCCTGTGGCGACCACTCCTGCATCCCAGCTTCGCCAAACCTTTATGAATATTCTAAAGCAAATGACTTAGACTACTCCTGGAAGGCTACGCCACCGCTACCCGAAATCACCCGCAGAACGTTGTACTTTAGAGCATAAATTACAACATTGTACCTATAAGAGTCGTCTGTTGGTGGATTTAATGTCAGAGTCAGCGAAACCGTATTAATCATCGACATATTACAACTTCCACTCGGTTGCGGCTTTTCTGGATAGAGGGCAAAACTATATACGTAGATACCTTGGCGTGGAGAATTCGTATGATGTTGATAGGGTTGCAATAAGTTAAAATAGTCACCTTCTTTTTCTGAAAATCGGTCTGAACCGTTGAATGTTAAATGCGCCGTCTTGAGAATCGGCTTGGTAGAATCTTCGGGCATGTTATTCGTATAATTCGCCCATTCATTGTAATTTACGGCATCTGTGCGGCGGGTAATCCACACCAGCTCCTTGCATGGATTCTGTAGAACAATATCAATTGTTGACTGTGCCAACACTTCTCCTGGCGTCAACTGGGTCAGTGTTTCAATGAGGTAGTCGTGGGGAAATCCGGCGACCACATTCAGCTCAGGAGTATCTAGATAAATATAATTCACTTCTAGATATGCTTTCATATCAATGACACTCGTTCCAACGGGCGTCCCCGGGGCCGATAGGAACCGCGAGATATCCACACTACCAGAGAGTGGGTCGCCAATCTTATTCAAATGGCGCGACTCAAAGTAGGAGGGACTCACGTACTTCCCGAGGGTACGGTCAAATATCTGATAAAGTTCGTTAATAGGACGGAAATTAAAGGTGATTTCAACAAACTGATATTGTAGCGCCGCTAGAGGGAGTGCCAGCGATGATGTTTTGCAAAACCAAAAGTTCAAAGGAACGTAGAATCGCCGGCCAGCAATAGATGGCGACCCAGCAACGCCCACCGGGTAAGAGCTATAAGTCAGCTGGTTACTAATAACAATTACCTCTGGCGCTAATGACTTCGGTGCTGTAAACTCCTCTACATTTCCTATCATTTTGTTATAAGTGGCCCGTTTACTCTCGGGCATCGAAAGCTCGGTCCAAATGTCCATCCATTCGCCATATTGAGTATCAATTACAACGCCGCCAATAGATAGTGTGTATTGGCGAATCATATAGGTGCCGATATTCTTAATCCACTGAAACCGGTGTATGTCCGACGAATATATATCCGGAAGGGCGAAAGATAGGTAGACTTCTTTCATTAGGTCGGCATTACGGTCAATTCGACATGTATAAGTGCCGCCGCTGCCACCACCGAGGGTGGGATTGGTTATGAAAGCAAGTTTAATGCTTTCCATTGAAAAATTGGTGTGTTTCTTGAAAACCATGGCAAAATAGGTGAAATCTGGATTTCCCGTTAAATACATGTCTTGGGAGCCCACGGCTACCAACTGGATAATTCCGCCGCCCATCTATTATATTACGATGAAATAATGTCCTTAATTGGCAATTAGTGGGCTCGTGGCCCGGAGTCCAACGCCGACCGTCGCTGCGCTACGTTGAGAGAGTGTCACCTTGGTAGTATCAATATTGTTATTAGTTGCCCGGTTAGTGTACCCCTTTGCGTACAGGGCATTAACATCGGCCTGGGTCAGGGGATAGTTGAAGTAGCTCAGATTGGCCATTAACAGTTTCTCAGCAACATCCATCTTATAGGTGAGATTCGCATCAACTGGTGCGACATAGAGGTTACCGGTGTTCGTTTGCAGAATACTTGCCTTCTTGGCATCAAGCTCCCCAAACTTGCTATCCACATAACGGTCGAGTTCTAGGCGGCCGTTAATGTAAATTTGGCAGCGAACCTTATTCCGACCAGGGAGGGCATCGGTAGGGAATGTATCCTGAATTACCACCGTTACCATAAACCATTTCTTGTTATAATTGGGGTCGCTGAAGTTAGAGATAGATAGCTTATGGGCATTTGCCGATGACCAGGATGACGTAGTTAAGGGGCAAGTCGTGCGACTTCCTTCAATCACAACATCTGGGCTCGAAATCGTATTGAACTCAACGGATAGCACATCCGAGCCCCGCTCGAGCTTAATGAGTGGTGCCTTGGTTAAGTAATCGTTCTTCGGTACGGAACACATGTTTTTAAGCCCAGTATAAACCTTCCTCACGCCCTTCAGAATTAGAATCTTCGAATCGGTGCCGACTAAGCCGGCATCCGTCTTTGCACTTCCAGTTGTTGAGATATCACTCATTTTGGTAAAACCAGCAGCGTCTCCATCCTTCCAGAGCCAGAAATTATAGGCGTATACTGCACCAGGACGCTGGTTAACAGATGGCGATAGATCGCGGAAGTATGAACTCGAACCGTTATGGGTATCATACTCCTCATCCTTATTAATACCAAGGTCCTTCACACCATCAAAAATCACCACCGTTTTATTCAGGTTACCAGCGACGGCAGTTGCCCGAACAAGTTCGTAGTTGTATATAGCGAACCCGCCCACCATGAGAAGTATAACAATAATTAGGGCGAACACCACCTGTGCGATGCTGGCCAACCACATTTACTATACTAAAAATAAGACAATAAATAAACCTCGCAGCGGGCTTAACCAATGCGGAAGATGGGGCTACGGACACCGTAAGCGGGGAGGCCCATCTTGGCCAGTACATTATCAATCGGACCACGCATGTAGACGTCATAAACATCCTTTGCGTTCATGTCGTAGTTGAAGAACATAATGCTCGACACGAGACCATCGAAACCGGGACCGATGGCGGCATCCTGAGGATTGCCGCCAACCCAGACATCGCCGCCCTTATCCAGGACCAGATTCTGGAAGTTGTAGTGAAGGGGGGCGGGCAGCTTGGCAGGGTCGGTGGCACCAGTCGTTACCAACAGGTCGGGTTCCGTCTTATCAGAAGAAACGAGCTTCACCATTTCGCCATCAATGTAAGCGGAAATAGTGCCCATGTTAATTTCCTCATTGACCACCACAGCCACATGCACCCAGCGCTGAATCGGGATATAATCAATCGAAATACCGCGAGCCATCAGATCCAGCTTAATCGCATCTTCGGCAACGAAGGTGGTAGCATCAGTTGTAGGGATTTTCTGTGTCGAGTACTTGATGGCGCTGCCTGCACTAACCTCAGTACTCTTTAGGTACGGAGTGCTCATCGTAGATAGCAGGGTCTGGGTGCCCTTCGGTATCATCTCGAACCGGATATACAGCTTGTTGGAGTCCTTGTCAAGGTATACCAGGGGCGATGCACCTGAGATACCCTTGTCACCGCGATGGAGCACATGGCGGTATAGGCCGCGGAAGGCTGTTAGGTCATTAATATAAATCCAGAAGGACATCGACATCCGCTTACCGTTGCCCGATGCTGGGATACCAGATGCATTCACATCGGTATAGCTAACGCCCTGGAGGGGAATCTTGCTCTCAGGGAGGAGAATCGACTTGCGGCTGGTAATGTTGGTGGTAATTAGATAATAGAGCGAGTACGCGACAACTATCGCAACAATCGCAGCCACAATGGCGCCCCCAATAATAGATGCAGTGCTAGTGCTCCCGAACATCGAGGTGACCTTGGAGACGGCCTCCTTCGCACTATCAACAGCCGCCGAGGCCGATGCGACAACAGACACCGTTGCCTTCGATGCCGTTGGTGGGCGCACAGCCGTTGGCGCTACCTGCTCCGGGAGACGTGCTGCGGGTTCGGCCATCCTATATTATAACTCACGAAGAAAAAAATGCCCCTTTTCTTTGTAAAATATAAGGGGCGTCCTGCCAAGGCAAACCGGTATTATGTAGTGCTCGGATGCTTTTCTTTTGGAGTGATAGGCGTGATAAGAGCTTGGTAAACTCTTGCAGGTCGGCGACATTGGCCCCCTTAACTTTGGCATAAGGGATTTTTGCTAAAATGGAACATGGGCTAGCCAAAAAATGTTCAGTTGCCATAGTGGCATTTTCCGAGTTAACCATCATCACATCCCATTCTATCATATTTCTTAGAATGTCAATATAACACTTCTTGCGATGTTCGTGTTGTCGGGTAGCAAGTTCACGAGGAAGGTTCTCATGAAACCGTAGAGGAATCGCCCGAATATCTTCTTCCACGATATTGCGCGCAATATCCCGTGACGGCCCTTTAAATAGTTGTTCATAGGACTCGGTTGGGGCGTCACTACCAGTTCGTTCAGATGCCATATTATTCATAATCGTTGTGCTCATAGAGAAACTCCCTCCAGCCTGCTTGGCAATGGCTTTGTAATCAGGGGCTGGCTGGCCGGGGTGGGCCGTTAAGCTACGTAAATAACTTACAATATCCTTATCAGTGGCTGGTGGCAGGGTAATAATCTGACAATGTCGCTTGAGGTCCCCTAAACGTTTATCAGAACTGCAAATACAAATTATTTTTATAGTCGACTGAATACGCCGCTTCGAAATAAACTCGAACAAAGTGGATGCAATACAACGGTCAGCACTAATGAGGATATCAATATCGTCAATAATAATGACTTTAGCTATGCCCCCTCCGGCGACGCCGCCGGCGCCTGCATTTTCGAGGGCACTGAGTAAGTTATAGTTGACACACTTTTCGATATGGTCCAAGAGTGACTTAGCGCTTGTACAATTATGACTATGAATTGTGTATATCTCCAAGCTGGGTGTAGTGGCCTGTTCGCATGATTTAAGCACTAATGTTGACTTACCGCACGAAACAGGGCCTACTACAATAAGACATGATGCCGGTGTGAGGGCAGGTCCCCCAGGCAATGCAATCCACTTACGGAGGGCGTCCACTGTCATCCCCTTTATTAGTCCATTATCCATTCTTTTTAAGCACTGGCTCGTATATTCAATCCCTCAAATTTTCTCGTTGTACTATAACCTAATCATCCATGGCGCTTCGTTTTAATGTTCCCTACGCGCCTTTTAAGAACGGCGCCTTTGTACCACATCGGTCAAAGGCTCTTTTATTAGATATGGATGGCGTAGTACTGCATCATCCGAAAGCATCAGCCCTAATTAAAGGGCGTGTTGAAAAGTATATCGAAAATATTCTTGATATGCCTCCAGAGGAGGCAATACCAATTAATAAGTTCCTTTATCAAACCTACGGCCATACAACCATTGGCCTCGAGAAGATTTACAATAAACAGATTAGTATCAAGGAGTTTAATGCGAACGTCTATGACCCACATACAATGCTTATTGCTCAATATTTGGCACCTGAAGAAGAAACCTTCGCACAGGGCCGCGAAGTTCGGGAACTCGTTCAGCGATGCTTCGAGGAAGGTATCCCCACTTACATATTCTCGAATGCCCCCATGGTTTGGTGCCAATGGGCTTCTTGGCTACTACGACTGAATAATATGATACCTGTTAAGAACATGATAACATGCGACCATCTTAATGGCGGTTTCCTGAAACCAGACCCAAATGTTTATGACTTTGTAGCTGGAATGATACGCACCGACGACCTGCTCTTTATTGATGATACCCTGATTAACCTGCCTAATGCACCGCGGTGGACATGTTTCCATAAGCCGCCACCGAATTCTCCTATTGGTCCCTATAAATCCCCAAATATTCATAGGATTCAACGCTTCGCAGACGTATATCCTTATATTTAGCTATGAACCGTCGCCAATTTATCGGGAAATTCCGAAAAAATGAAAGCGACCGTCAAATATTTAATCCACAAAGTCAATAAAAGCAACAAACCCCTGCTACTAAGCTACTAAGCTACTAAACTACTAACCATGGCTCCTACCCTGAAGTCCACTGTTAACAAGCTCGAGAAGTCGCTCATCAACGCCCAGCAGGTACTCGCAAAGGCCCAGGCTCTCCTGGTCGTGAGCGAGGCAGCCAAGGCTGCGAAGGCCGCTGCCAAGCGGAAGGCGGTCGATGTCTCGCCACCCCCGGAGAAGCGCGTCAAGTTCACAAAGGAGGAACTGCTGGCGCGGCAAGCCAAAGCGCGCGTTGAGAAGCGAAGTGCTATGAAGGCTGCTGGTGGTGAGCCTTACGAGGCACTGCTTGCGAAGGGAAAGAAAGAGTCTCGGCTTCAGCGGAGCAAGAAGCAGGTGGTTAAGCTTATCGCGCTGGGCTGCTCTCAGCAAGAAGCTGTTGCTGCTCTAGAAACCGCAAATGGGAAACTTTGCGTCGCCAAGCAAGTTCTGAAAGCCCGCCAAGCGGCCATCGCAGATGATGAGGGTATGCTTTACGAGCTCGATTAGTCTAACAAAACAAGGAAAAAAGAAAACCAAAAAACAAAACATAAAAGGTAACCTTTTATGCATGTTAGCAAAGAAACAAAAAATGACCCTGATTAAGCCATAATCGCATATCAAAATCATGGGATGTGGATACAGCACCCCGCGTCTCTCTACTACTTCTCATACTTTGCCGTATACCCTGCATCAACTCGGACAATCACCGTATAATAATCGGAATATGGGTCGTATTAGAACCCAGCTACTACTTCGTAGCTAATTTATCGGGGAAAAAGCAAAAATTGAAATCCAGGGTAAAAGTTATAACCCACAAATTCCAACCAAAGCGAAAGCCATTTAAACACAGGCCCACTTACTCTAATACTCACACAGCAAACACAGATGGCTTCCCAGAAGTTCGCCAAGGCCCTCGCCACCTTCACCAACGAGCTCTCAATTGAGACGGTCGACAAGCTCTTCGTCTTCCTCGGCACCAAGGTGGACCTGGATGCCGACTGGACTGGCTACTTCACCGAGTTCAAGGAGACTCTCAAGGCGGCGGCAGTGGCACCGAAGGCCGCAACCAAGGCAGCGGCAAAGGCCGACAAGGCGGCTGCCAAGGCCGAGAAGGACGCGAAGCCGAAGCGGGCGCCGACGGCCTACAACACCTTCATCGGTGAGCAGATGGCCATCCTGAAGGCAGCCGACCCGGCGATGAACGCTAAGGACCGGATGAAGGCGGCTTCGGCCAAGTGGAAGGAGACCAATCCGGCCAAAGAGAAGGTGGCGAAGGTTGCTAAGTAAACAAATAAAAATAAATAAAATAAACAAAAACAAACAAACAAACAAAAACAAAAAACAAAACAGGTCACTGTTTTGTCCATTGCGCGAGTTCTTTTTTCATAGATATAATGCTAAACTTAGCTTTTGTTATGTCTGTTTCGATAGCTGTCGCCCAGGGTGATGGAATCGGTGATTTCTTGTAAAAGCGAGCCTTAATTCTAAGTGCTTTTATCTGCGTTTTGGCCAGTTCTATTTGATAGTTTATGAGGGAGTCCATCTATTTTATTATCATAGTTTAATAGTTATGGCTAAGCCACAGTTTGTGATTTTATTTGGTCCAGCTGGGTCAGGTAAATCAACGCTATTTAAAAAATATTTTGAAGGTATAAAATTTGAGCATTTCGACATTGATAAGTATGTGTATTCAATAATAGATAGAAATAATGACCTTATTCAAGTGAGTAATGATAAAACGCTACTGGATGCCTTTATCGCGAAAGTGAATGTGCAAGACAATGTCGACCCGGATAGAGAAGCTATTAAAAATTCTATTACAGATGAGATACGTGCAGTTGTTAACTATCAGAACAATACAGAAGGGGCAAGAACAGTTGGTTGCTTGCAAAGGGCCTTTATAAATAATATTAATGATAGTGTTGTCGAACCAAGAGAAGCCATTCAAATATTACAAGAAACTAGTGTAAATAAGTGTTTACAGAAGCTATTCGCAAAAAATATAGGGGGAGCACAAATGTTAATGCAAGCTGCGATTAAAGAACAAATGCTCAAAAAGTCCAATATAGTTCTCGATATTGCTGGTAATAGTAGATTGTTTACAGAGAAGTTTATAGAATCTCTAAAAGACTACAACGTCGTTTTATACTGTACTTATATTACCAGCATTGATGAACTTATTAACAGAGTTCATGCACGCCAGGAGAGAGGCCAACAAATTGCAGCGGATGATGGTTTAGTCAAAAAACATCTAACTGATTACTCAACCAATATGGCGATTCTAGCATCGAAACTCCATGCATTAGTTAATAAGATAGTCGTGATAGATACTTCGAGTGCCTCTATTTATAATAAAGAACCCGTGTTTGTTTATGAAAAAGACATCGATAATGTCACATCATGTCAGTTTCATCAAATTAAGTTTAGTCCTTGTAATCTATTAAATGCTCCTCCAACACCCTCTTTGCCTTCGCGTAAGGGGAAAAGTCGCAAGCCTATCGGTAATTTATCGGGAAATTAGGGAAAATTGAAATCGGCTTGAAAGATTATAAGCCACAAAGTAAATAATACAGTAAAACACACACGCACACACGCACACACGCACACATACACAATATCATAATGGCTTGCACTCGGATTCAGGTGTTGGGCGATGTTGCTCACTTGTTGCTTAAGAGGGAGCGCAACAACAAGGCGCAAACGCTTTATCGTAGCAAAAACCGCGATGCTATCAATGCGAAGGCTCGTGCACGCTACCATGCGAATAAGGCCGCTCTCGACGAAGCTGTTAAGGCGCTGACCGCTAAGCGAGCTGAGAAGGCCGCCTACATGCGCCGTTGGCGTGCCCGCAAGGCCGAACAGCGGGCCGCGGGTGTGACTGATGCAGAGGCACATGCTGCCCTCTGGTGGATGTTCGACGATATCGGTGAGACCTACTACACCAATGGGCCAACCGTTTAGAATACAATAAAACAAAATAAAAACAAAACAAAAATACCATCAAGGTATTTTTATTTTATTTTATTTTTTATTTTTGTTACACCATACGTATATCCGTAGTAAATTTATCGGGAAATTAGGAAAAATTGAAATCCGCATAGAAAGTTATAAGCCACAAAGTAAACAAGTCAGCAAAACCACAAAGCAAATAAACCCACACCACCCCACATCAACCCACATCAACCCACACCACCCCGACAAATGGCTTCCATGAAGATGAACAAGGCCTTCGCTGCCTTCACCACCGACCTGGCTCTGGAGACGGTCGACAAGCTCTTCGCTTTCCTCGGGGAGAAGGTTGAGCTCGACGAGGACTGGACCGGTTACTTCGACGAGTTCAAGGCCCAGCTCAAGACCGATGCGGTTCCGCCGAAGGCGCTTAAGGGCGCTGCGGCCAAGGAGTCCAAGGCGGCAGCCAAGGCAGCGGCCAAGGAGGCGAAGGATGCCAAGCCGAAGCGGGCCCCGACGGCCTACAACACCTTCATCGGCCAGCAGATGGCGCTCCTGAAGGAGAGCAACCCGACGATGAACGCCAAGGACCGGATGAAGGAGGCATCGGCCATCTGGAAGGCTACCAATGGCAAGAGCGGTGCGGCCAGCCCGGTTGAGGTGGCTTCGCCCGCTCCCGAGGCTGCTCCTGTCCCCGTCGAGGCGGTTCCCGCAGTTGTGGCACCCAAGGCTGCGAAGGCTGCTGCCAAGAAGTAAAGAAATACAAAGAATAAATCCACCAAAAAACAAAAATATATAAAAATAACAAGCTACAACTTGTTATTTTTAGCACGCATTAGTTATTAATTTTTCTCATAATCAAGTTTATCTATGAAACTGCTTAAGAATAATCCAGCAATATCTCCAAATATATGCCGCTAACTATCCGCCAACTTCCTGCAACCAATATATCTTCCCTAATCGATAAAGCATCTGTCCCTCCAAATACAACTTTTTTCAATCCCAGTCGCGCTGGACGTTATATTTACATTCGCTCAACCAGTCATAGCGAAACGGGCGAAAAGAACAGCGCGATTATTTATGATACAGTTACATCCGTTGCCCATAATATTCCCAGTCCATGGTCCCTTCTTGCCCCCACAGTAAATTTATTTCAGGGAATCGAAGACCTGCGTATTATTGAATATAACGGCTATCTTTGGTTCACAGGAACTTGCACTCATGCATCCGACCATCAAATTAATGACCTTATTATTGGCCATTTCTCCAAGGACTTAACGAAAGTCGAACGTATTGGTGCGGTGGATATTGGCAGCCGACCTGTTAAGAATGTTTGTCCATTTGTACGAAACGGTCGTCTCTATATTTTGGATATTTTCTTCAAGAAAACGTACGAAATCGTCGACGCTCCTGAAGGAGCTCCCGCCCTGATTGCGATTCCTGCAACTGTCCTGGTCGAGGGAGGAGGGCAAAGCATCGCCGGCCTCCGCGGTTCGACCAGTCCTGTCCATTTGCATGGGAACATATGGGGCGTAGTTATTCACGACATCATTTATCGCAATAACAAGACCCTCGTCACCCGCCTGAGCTATATTCACCATTGGATGGAGTTCGACATTGAACGGGCAGCCATCACCTTCGTTTCGACACCATTTTACGTCGCCCACTGGGGTATCGAATATATTAGTGGTATTCATTTAGATGCCACCAATGGCGTAGTCATGCTATATTTTGGCGTTGAAGATAAGATGGCCTTTCAATGCGCCACAACTCTTACGGATTTAAGAGTTGGATATTAAGCTAAGCTAAAGTATGTCATCTAGTAATAGTAACGTTGATTGGATACCAATGAATAAAGCCGAGTATGCGCAACTTACAACGAAAAACAGCCCCCTCATATATATTCCGAATCGTCAATCAAATGATAGCATAAAATATGCAGCACTGGAGTCTCTGGAATCTGTTATAGAGGAATAGGGACACCCTTCCTGAATATATTGGTAAAAGTGGAAAATTGAAATCTATTTAAAATACTATAAACCACGAATAAATAAAAATGGCAGATACCAAAAACTTTGACTGCAAAGGGTACCCCACTGCAAAGGGAATGAAACTTCTTGAGCAGATGGTATCGGCGGAGTACGATGTCCCCGACGATGACCATACGTCGACCATGGGTCGACTGAAAAAGCTGAGGGAGCGGGCGGATGCTATGTACCAAGTGCCACCCATTGGTCATTTCAAGCAGCAAGTATACGAGCTGAAGTCCATCTCCTTCACTGATGATGGGTTGTTCAGCATAAACTGGGCTCCCCACAAGGCTCCCAAGAAGAAGAGCAAGAGCAAGAAGGGTAACAAGTCTCACGCAAAATAAAAATAAAAATAAAAATAAAAACAAAAAGATGAACACAAACGCGCTTTTTGTTTTTCGTTCAAAGTGATATCATATATTTCCCAATATAATATAAGCGAAAAATGCTAGTAATATCATCCCACATCAATTATAAACAATCCCTTGACGATATTTTAGCCAATCTCGAAGGTGGTGGTTATAATATGGCGCGAGTGGTAGTTGTTATCGCTGGTGCACCCAAATTTGCTCTCTATAAAAACGACGCAATGGGGACCTTCTTTATTCATATGAACCTCAACTTCTTTGAACTAACGGCTATAGCCGGTGTTTACTACGCGCTTAATATTCTGCCCGAAGCAGCTCAATATCTTTTTATTCAGGATACTGCCTCCCCTGGACCTGTCTTCACAGTAAAGGCCGCTGCTTTCCTGAAACACGCTGAAACCCAAGGTTCGGATGTTTACTATGCATCTGCTGATAATAAATGTAATATTGCCGCCCTCAGCCGCCGCTTTATTGAAACTCATGGCAAGGCCTATGCGATTAATGCCGATAAAGGTATCGCCTGGCAGGCCGAACACCATGGGGAGTATTCTTTTGCCACTATGGCGAAGGAAAACATCATTTATGCTCCAGATAATGCCGAATGGCAGCCAACTTTGTATAAGTATCCCAACTCCGATATTCACCGCTGCCCGGTATATTTTAAGGCCCTCGATTTAATGAAGTTGGTGGGCCATAATGGAGATATTAACCCTCCATGGCAGGAACGCGTGCGCCCTTAGCCATTGCAAAGATATAACGGCTATAAGATAAGATAGGGATGAGTATACTAAAGCAGTTCAAAGGGCTGGAAATATCTTATAGCCCCGTTTGTAGTACTATTGGAGATAATAAATTAAAGGTGGAAAGAAGTGTAGCTGTTGCGGTAGAGATAGAGATGGTAAGAAAAACAGAAACTACCCCTTCCCTCGTGATATTCACAGATGGGGCTTGCACCAATAACCAGGCCCGTTATGGCCAAAAGGCCGGCTACGCCATTGTTTGTCCGAACCATCCCGCTCATAATTGGGCTGGTCCCCTCATAGACAACAATAAAACCAATAATCGCGCTGAAATGCGCGGTCTGATTAAGGCATTCGAAGCAGCCCGCGCCATTGACCCCAGTTACCGCGAGACCATGCACTTATATTCGGATAGTATGCTAGTAATCGATGGTGCCACTAAATGGTTGGCAGGATGGAAAAAGAAGGGCTGGAAGAAACGCGATGGCAGCCAGGTCCTCAATCAAGACTTGTGGATGATTATTGATAACGAGATGGTACGTCGAAAGGTTAAGTTCATCCACGTAAGGGCGCATACTGGTGGCAGTGATTGGGCTAGCAGATGGAATGCTGAGGCTGATAGAGCAGCCACAGGCGCGTGCGCTTAACTCACCTCACCTCACCTCACCTCTACTTAAAATTATTTTGTTATTTTTCTATAATTGCAGCAGCAGCACTGGAAGGCCTAGCTGCTGCCCACCCTCACCTGGACGCTTTTTATATTATTGACCTTGCGACTATTACAACCCAGTATCGCGAATGGCAACGCAGTTTTCCCGATATTCACCCTTATTACGCAGTGAAAGCCAATAGCGACCAGCGAATCATTGCCCACCTTGCAATGCTCGGCGCCAACTTCGATTGTGCTAGCCCTGCCGAGATTGACTTGGTGTTGGCCACAGGTACGTCTCCAGACCGCATCCTTTATGCGAACCCCTGTAAACGAATGCCGGATATTAAGTATGCCGCTCAGGCAGGCGTAACTCTAACTACATTTGATTCAGAATGCGAGTTGGCCAAGCTGGGACAGGTCCAGGCGACCACCCCATTCGAAGCTATTCTGCGAATTCAGGCCAGCGACCCAAATGCCCGATGCCAACTAAGTAATAAGTATGGCGCCGTGAAGCACGAATGGTCCGGTCTGCTCCAGGCGGCTAAGAGACATAGTATTAATATTGTTGGGGTTAGCTTCCATGTTGGGAGCGGCTCCGCCTCTCCAGAGGCTTTTACGGATGCCATTGCTGACTGTTATAGTCTTATTTCGTTAGCGCGTAGTTATGGCTTTGTACTCACGATAGTGGATATTGGTGGCGGGTTTGTGCCAGGTCAGATTAAAAAGGTCGCTGCCGCCGTGCAAAGTGCAGCCCAGGTGGGTGGCGGTATACAGTTTATTGCCGAACCTGGGCGTTTCTTTGCCCAGTCGGCGGCGACCTTGTATACCCAAATTTATGGAAAGAAAGATACCCATTATTGGATTTCCGATGGAATATATGGTTCCTTCAACTGCATTCTTTATGACCACGCCACCCCGCTTCCGAATGTAATGGACGCAAAAAACAAAAATAATAACAAAAATAAAAATAGTATCATCTTCGGTCCAACATGCGATGGCCTCGATGTCGTGGCGACCTGCCCTTTGCCTGACTTGGCTGTCGGCGATTGGTTAGAATGGGTCGAAATGGGTGCTTATACAACGGTAGGGGCATCAACTTTCAATGGGATGCCTTTTGATAAAATAACTAAGTTTTATGTGATGTAAAAGTAAAGCAAATAGGCGGTATGGAATATTCGCCTCAAATTCCCGATAAAAAAATAGATTACGCGATTTCGAATGCTGCAAGTTTAAATACTGGCAAACACGTGAAACTGGCGTTTTATGCAGCGATACTGTTCTTTATTCTGTCGAACCAAAATGTCTATATGTTCATTGGGAGTCTTTACTCGATGTTTACATCAAGTCAAAATGAGCTGGCTAGCGATGCAGGCTGTCCAACACTAAAAGGAAATATTGTACACAGTTTTTTAATGTTTATTCTTTTGATTATACTCGTTTCTTACTATTAGTTTTCTAGGCCTTTGCAACATTCTTTTTCAGCGTCTTCTTAGCAGCCGCCGGAGGAGGCGGGGGCGGCGGAGGAGGAGGAGGAGGCTCATCGTCCTCAACCTCCTCATCTGCCTCTGCCTCTGCCTCTGCATCGTCAGTCTCTTCATCTGCGGCCTCTGCCTCAACAGCCTCCTCGTCGTCCTCCTCAGCAGGAGGTGCAGCGACAGGTGCCTTCTTGACAGGCGGCGCCGGAAGAGCAGCCACAGGCTTGGCCTTGACAGGCGGCGCCGGAAGAGCAGCCACAGGCTTGGCCTTGTAAGCGGCCGCCTCCCGAGCCGCATCTGCGAGGTCGTCATCCTCCTCAGCGCCACCTAGGACGACGTCATCCTCGTCGTCTTCCTTGCGAAATTTTACGGCACCGGTAACTTGGTAAGACGGGTCAAACTGACCCTGATACACACGCCAAGTGGCACCGAAGCCACCACCAGCGAACCAGAGACCCGATAGCTGAATGATGAGGCGCGCACGACCACCCTTGACATTCGGCTTAATCTCAGCGAAGTCTACCTGACGCTCAGCCATATCCAGCGAGGTAAACGTGAAGCCACCCGTCTTCATGTCATGAGGGAGCTTGACCTTGTACGTCGGCGGGTACTTGTTCGTAATCTCACCCGACTCCTTATCAGTATCGTGCTTGACAATCGCGTTGAACATCGTCCTCAGTGTCTCCTCGCTAATCGTCTTCTTCTTGAACCAAGTCAGCGAGTTCGTGATACCATCAGCGATAAACTTGTTCTCCAGTGCACGGAACATATCATAGAGCGCCTTCATCTTCGGGTCAGCACCCTCCCAACCGCGCATCGAGAGCGTCAGCTTGAACGACTTCGCAGGGGAACCATCGAACTCTGTATCATTGATACCATACGGAATCTGGCACCAAGGGAGCTGCACGAGAACCTTGTTGTTCTCATAGTTGACGAAGAGCGAGCGCGCACCAGACTCGAGAGTCTTAATCGCGCTGTACGAGATGAGAGCAGGGTTGAACTCCTTGACGAGAAGAACGTTGTTAGCCATTGTGATTATTATAATGCTTGTGGGCTTAAATCCTTTTTAAGGAATTCAATTTTTCTTCTGACTTTTATTGCGCCACACCATGCGCCATCTTTTATACCTTAAAGGAAAATACCCTATATATTCATAAGAAGGGTATAGGACCTATGGCCTCTTTACAATGCATCTATTGGAAGCGCAACCTGAACTGTCGATGTACTGCCCCTGGCCTTGCTAATACCTCGTTCTGTAAAACACATACGACTGCCGCCGCAGCAGCTCATAGCAACTTATACCAACTGATTATTGATGTATTGCCACAACCCACCGACGCATTTAATCCATATAATATTACCGACCTCTCCCGCCTCGAAGCCATTCCGACGAACCTGACGGCGGTATTCTCGCATATTACTACTCTCGAAATGTTACGCGAATGGTATGGGAAGTATAACTGTAAAATAAACAATAAGCGCAAAACGAAGGCCCAATATGTGGCGATTCTAACGGAACTCACACATAATATTTGGAAATTAGTCCAGCGGCCGAAGTTCGTTGCCTCCCTCGCCCATGCCCAAAAGACTTGGCGCACGCGCCCCCTCGCAGGACCACCCGCCGATAAAGCAGTGAACGATACTGACCCATTCACCTTTGATAAAATCTCTGAATTGCCACCCGACAACGTGTTTACGTATACCGACGAACGGGGCCAAATATATGCTTTTAGTGCCCAACATCTTCAATATGCGATAAAGGCTCTCGGCCCCTGGAATCCGTATACCAGGAGTAAGATAGCCCCACGGGATTTGCGCCGCCTTAATAAAATTCAGGTTCCACTAACGGAAACGGAACTGGTGGCAGCCGCCCTAGATAATCCAGCAACCACCCGCGATGCCTATATGAATGCATTGTATGAATTTGACCGCCTTGGTTTTTATACTAATATGGATTGGTTTGCGAACTTATCGTCACAACAGGTGGTTGATGTTTGCTATGCATTCAATGACCTGAATCGACATTATACCACGGCGCTCCGTATAAACGATTTGCATCAAGCGACCATTAATGAGGAGGTGATTATGTTTTTTGCGAAAGAGATGCGGCAGCTAATTATTCATGGTGGCGACCGTAAATTTGCACTGGCCTGTAATTTACTATCGGCCCTAACAACGGTATCGTCCCAGGCCCGTAGAGAAATGCCGAATTGGGTATATTTAGGTGCAGTGTAATGCGCGTTTAAAATCTCAGGTATTATTATACAAAACCAACAATAATGTCAAGCCCAATTGGAATGGATATCGATAGACTCCGTCGTGCTGAGTCAGCAGCAATTACTGCAGCTATTAAGGCTGAGAAGGAGGTCGCCTCCCTCGCTCGCCGGCTAGCATCAGCCGCCGCACGCAAGGCATCTCGCCGGACTGGTATGGAGATGGAGGGTCCCGCCGCCGTTTCTCGCCGTGCAGCAACCTATAAGGCTTCGCGTGCCCAGTCTGCAGTCCAACAGGATGCAGTTCTCGCAAAGGTTAAGGCTCTTCAGCGGTCTGCAGCTCTTGCACGTCAGCTGGCTGCAAAGGATGCTGCCATTAAGGCGTATCGGGAAGAGCATAAGGATGATGTCGAAGAGGCCGGCCTTCGGGCGCGTACGCTCCAGGAACGTAAGGATCGCATGGCAGCAATAGCACATGAGAAAGAGGTTGCTGAAAAAGCCAAGGCCGCCCTAAAGAAGGTAAATGAGTCTGTCGCTGATGTAGCTGATATGTTCGCGAAGCTTGGTCATGCACCGAGAATAAACCCTGCTAACCGCGGTATGGGTGGTGGCAAGAAGGATGCCAAGGCCAAGACCAATAAGAAGTAAAGCGCTATAACGCCTCCAAATAAAATTGTTTTTACAAGTTATTATAAAAATAAATGACACAACACACGCAATAATTTAAGCAGCAACCACAGCCGGCTCGGCCTTCACGAACTGGTGCTTCATGTAACGCTGCAGGTTGAAGTAGGTTAGCTCCTCACCGGCCTCCGGCGAGTAGTTGAGCAGCTTCTTCAGGAGCGCATCAGGCAGAATCTTACGCTTGTTGGCCTGGTCGTTCAGCTTGTGCTCCTTGATATAGCTGGTAATCAGCTTGGTGACAGCAGTGCGCGCCATCTCAGTACCGTGGGGCACCTTCAGGAAGTCGCAAAGCTCGTTCGACAGCTTCGAGGGCTTGGCGAAGCCGCTCTGGGTCTTACGGGCATTCGCGCGCTTCTTCTCGGCCTTCTTCGACTGCTTCTGCAGGCGACCGAACACCTTCTGGTGTGCCTTCAGCAGTACCTGGAACTCCTTGAAGGCCGATGCCATAGAAGCGAACTTCTCAATCAGGATGTTCAGAGATGCCTCGTCGTCCGAAACAACATCAGCAGCCGGGGCATCAGCGGCCGGGGCGGCGACCACCACCGGCACAGCAGCAACCGCCGCCGCCTTCGGGGCGGGCACAACAATCGGTGCCTTGACAGCGCCCTTCGCAGCGACAGCCACTGCCTTAGCAGGGGCGACGGCAACAGGGGTGGCGGCGGCGGGGGTGGACGGCTTGGCAACAACAACGGGGGCTTTCTTGGCGGGCATCTTTTGGATACTTTATACTTCTGTTAAAGCTTTAAATCACTTTCGATTTCCAGATGCGTCTGCGTCTGGCCGCCGCCCCAAATTTTCAAAATTTCAATTTCACGCACCCCAAATTCTTCCAAACCATCCATTCCTTTTGGTAAAACTAGCTTCCACATTACAATCAGGGACGATTCCGGTTCCCTCCACATTCCCATACCTTTAAAAACAAGGGGGAGCGTAATATCAGCAAAGGGCGCCAATTCGTATATCACACTTGTCCCATCGAGGTAAGGAATCTCCCAGCGTCCACCGGACATATAGTCGGCCAAACATATTTCACGTGTATGATATAGGTCCACTTGATTGATGAGGGTATCGAGCATATAGGTTGCGTGTGGAACAACCCCTGTAGTAACCATCAAATCGCGCCCATCCGGACAGGCGCCATAAAAGACTGTTGCTCCGCGAGTACATTCAAGGGCAACAGATACGGGCACCGGTTTGGCATCTGCCGAACACGATTCCGGCCTTACCCAGACTCGTATCTTCTTGCGCTTCTTTTTAAATATTTCTTCGAGAGTAACCATTACGTGTGCGCAGCATTTGGTTGGTACATATCCTTCTCCACTGCCTTCTCCACTGCCTTCTCCCGTTCCACCATCAAACCCTTCTTGTTCCCGCACTCTATCAGCTAGCTCAACAGCCCGTTTCACTATCTCTTTTATTTTTTGGATATTCTCATCGTTCATAAATGATTCCCAAATTTTACACCAGTCCCAGTCACCACCTATACCGCCTATACCGCTGCCCCCCACAGCCCCACCAGTATTAATAGTATTATAAGCCCGACTAATCTTCTTAAAAATCTCTTCGTGTTTCATCCGCTCTTCTGGTGCCGCCGACATCATTCTATCAGGATGGTGCAGCTTCGCCAAAGTTAAATAGCGCGCCTTTACATCCATCAGACTCGCTGAAGATGGCAACCCCAATACTTTGTATGGGTTTTGACTATCCGACATTAAAGATGTCTTGGATGTAATCCTTTAATGCAGGACCAAAAGACAAAAAAAATCACCCCTCCGCCTACCTGGTTGGCTTTTAAGGCCCAGTTTGAAACCATCCTGGAATTTCTCCCAGCCCATAAACGTATTGCCAATCTACTCTGTAATACTCAATGTATGCCAAATATTGTACTATTCGGCGCCACCGGCTTCCCATTAGAAATGATATGGGAACACGCCGCCCGCAAAACATTCGGCCCATTCACGAAAACCGAGTGTGTTTCGGATAAAGGTCTGCCTTATACAGAATGCGGCTATTATCTCGAGCTCAACCTCGCCCATCCGGATGCCCCGAAAGATAATGCGGCCCTTCACGATTTTGTTCAAACCATTGTCTTATCACGCGCCCTCCATAGCGAGCGCCATATTCTATTGGTTCGTGAAATCGACCAAATTAAGCGCGGCTCCCTTGAGGCCTTCAAAGTCTTCGTTGAACGACATTCCCATAATATCATCTTTATTTGTACCACCCACCACATCTCGAACATAGATACGTCTTTTAATAGCCGTTTTAGCCTATTTCGACTACCACTACCCACTCCAGAACAAGTGCGCGAAATACTGACCTTTCTCGATGTCCCCACAGCGCAGGTTAAAAAGATAAAGACCCGTAATCTGGTACGCGCCCTCCTCGCACCCGACGACGACCTAATCGCCCTTAATTATCCACCCCTGGCATCCGAGTTCACGATGACTATGTCTATCGAAAAGATTCGTGAATTATCCTATAAACTATGCCAAATGAATATCGGTATCGCGGATATCGTAGTCGACCTCCTCAACCTATTTAAAAAACGGGGCAAAAGCGATGCCGCCATTAGCACCTTTATTCGCGCCGCCGCTGCCCTGGACCATATGTTAGCCAAAACCCAAAGAGGGCGCGAACCGATTTACATAGAACTACTATTGCAAGAAGCCAGTCTAACCTAGCGCGTTTCGCGCGCATTTAATGATTTAATCACACCATTACAGTCGCATAAATACACTCCATCTTCGACAAAACCGCTTACTTTAGAAAGAACCAATAAGCCAATAAGCCATAAGCACCAAACCCCGTATTTAAAGCAGAGACGCCATTCATCGGCAATAGACTTCTCAATATTCCTCTCCCATATGTTTTGCCGACCGCTCTCCCAGATACATACACTTGTAGTGAATTTAGCCGAAAAAAAGACCAGTAGTAGAAATTACGTCAATGCTTATACTCTTTTTAATAAGACCTTAACAGATGCCGCCGAACAATTAGAAAATATTTACTATACTTTTATATTACGCCCTACGCTAACGAGCCTTGTGGCACAAACTCCATGCCAAGATAGAATTACCCCCTGCGTTGTTGTTCTCATTTTGTATATTACCCAGCGGAATCAAACAGAGCCTCTTTCAAGTCATCTAACTGAAGAGGTCCAGTCCCCATCACTTGTTGAATCTTAAGTAACCCAGATGGGTTCCTTGCGAACCAACGCCCCTTCCCACTTACCCTCATTTTCCACCCACCGATGCCATAACATAGGTGTTTACGTAACTTATCCATATCCATATCCATATTTGTCTCAGAAGATGCAATAATAACCTTCTTCGAAATCAATTGCACCCCTTCGCTCGTGGCCACATAACCTTCGATTTTCTCAGAACCGGTGTGTTGCTTCACATGACAGGCTTCACATAGAACAACCAAATTATTCAAGGCATCCTTATGAGTATGTCCAATGAACCCCGATGCATCAGCATCCTTCTGTTGTTTAATATGGTGTGTTTCAGTCGCCGACCCGCCACAAAGGCCGCACCAAGAAACAAATACATCGGCATTATAACGCGAACGCTGTGGAGAAACGAGCTTCTTTGGAATATTCTGCACTTCTTGTCGCACAGCATTCGCCACCTTCAAAAACGCTTCGGGGAGCAAAAGGGCACGACAGACCTCGAGTCCGTACAAAGGGCTCCCACTACCATCGCGTAACTGTCGGTCATAGACAATCCTATTATCAGCATCAATCTCCACATGCATATGACAAATACGAAGGGTTGTCGCCGCAGCGGCGGCCACCACCCGAATTGTCTGCAATTCGTGTAAATGGGTGGCCAGAACGTAACAGGCTCCCACCTGACTCAGCATATTAATCCCGGCAGCCACAATCGAAATCGCACTCACCGCTTCCGTCCCTGCACAGAGTTCATCGCCGAGAACCAAACTATTCTTATCCGCCCGTGCCAGAATATTCCGTAACTCTGTCATCTCTACCGTAAAACTACTCTGTCCCCGATAAATATTATCCCCTTCTGAAATCCGGGTAAATAGATGTTGGTAAGGATGAAATTCAAAGGAATCACAAGGAACAAACATTCCGGCTTGAGCTAGAATAATATTCAACCCAATGGCTTTCATAAGGGAACTCTTCCCAGAGGCATTAATACCATAAAGTAGTAGTCCGGCCTTTGCATTAGAGCCAAGTCCCATGCCAAGTGCAATATCATTCGCCTTATAAGGCACCTTTTGGTGAAGTCGTTCAATAATCGGATGGCGCATATTCTTTGCATTAATATAAGCGCTTACGCTAGTTCCAAATGTCGGTCTACAATACTTAAATTCCACACTAACCTGGGCACACGCTGCCGCCACATCCATCGCCGCCAATTCTGCAATAATGGCCGCAAGGGGGTCGGACCATTGGTCGCTAAAGGCGCGCATAAAAGCTCGATACTTTTCGCTGACAATCGCCCCAATCCGACGTTGCCCAGCAATAATTTTATCAGAAACAATATTTAACGATTCATTTGTAATTTTTAGGATGGTGCTATTGGTGCTAATCGGGCGCGTCACCAGCCGCAGGGGCGCAATATCCTCAACCACACATGCCGCGAAGCGTTTCTTCGTCATCGTCAAGTAGTAGCCCTCGCGCTCATTACAATCCAGTCGACATTCCCCCTTCGGCGAAACCATGGCTGCAACCCGTTTAAATTCCGCCAGCCCCCGCAAACCATCGTCCACCAACTTATCAATATCTGCATAAAGACCACGCTTAAAGAACGAACCCTTGATATCCGTCAAGAGGTGCTTTGCCGCCTCATCCAAGTCAAGTACATCTGTATAGGCCGCCTGAACACCTGCAACATCTACATTCAGGCGCCCAGCTGCCTCCAACGAACTATGAAACGCTGGCCAATCCGCAGGTGGGAACGTTCCCAACGCAATGCGCCGCGTCGCGCGCTCCAAATCCATAATCCCAGACAGTTCTTTTAGCACCCCCACATATCGACCACCATCCGCCATCGCCGACACCTTATTGTAGCGGTCTTCCAGCTCCTCGCGACCCATCTCATTCAAGGGCTGCAATAGCCGTTCCTTAAATAGGCGCCCGCCAAAGGCCGTTCGGCATTTGTTGACAATAGTGAGTAGCGGGCGTTCACCCCCCACCAGATTAAGTTGGTTGGCTGCATTATAGTGGAGCATTAGCCGACCACCCTCATCGAGAATCTCCGGTCGCTGTAGTTTAAAGAGAATTTGTTCATTATGTTCGTGAACGAACTGCAGCATCTGACAATATGCCGCACTCGCCGTAGGGCGGCGCTCGAGGTCAATGGCCTCCAGAGCCGATAGCATCCCAGCGGTGCGCCCAAAAACCCGTTCCAAAACGGCATTTTGATAACTAATTGACCAGACCTCCGCCGGGCGCTCCAAAAAACGCCGCCCCCGCAAAATCTCGCGCGCACCGCCATCGAGTGTGCCCATTAGAACGAGTTCGGAGGGATTATAGACATTGACCAAGCGTACAGCCTCATCGCAGGCGAAAGCCGCATCGCGCCCGCCACTCGCCTCGTAAGCAGCTGAACGTCCCGTGGTCAAATCGACAATGCCCGCCCCCATCAGCGGTCCATCAAAGTAAAGGACCATCAAATAGTTGCCATCGCCACCGGCCGGCATCATTGATGTCGACGGACTCAGAATCTCCGTTACCCCTCGCTTCACATCTGGTTGGGTCGTAAGCTGTTTAACCAAAACAATGGTATAATCCTTTTGCAATAGTAGCTGCACATATTTCGGTAGGGCGCCAAGAGGAAACCCGCACATTAGCGGATTGCTTCGCGAAATCTCCAAAATGTTCTTGTTCTTGCGACTTACCTGGATATTGCAAATATCGCAAATCTTATGAATATCCGCCCCCTCCGAGTCCGTCCGGTACTGTTCAAAAAAATCACCGACTTGAATCAGCACCACACAGTTATCGCCATATTTCGCTTGATATGTCTTGCAATAATCGATGTAATCGTCGATAATCATTTTTGTTTTAGTAAGTGGTGGTATAACAACACAACCACTATAGTATTCTATACAATGCGCCTCTTCTTAAGTCGATTCTGGTCACACATTTGCCAAGCAAACTTGAATATCGCGCCAGGGTTGTAGTCAAGCGCCTCAGATTTATAGCCAACTGCATTGCACGTGACCGAAATCCCATTATGCCAACAGGTCATGTTCTGGTGGGTGTGGCCATTGATAAAGCCCACCACAGGATTCCGGAAGAGATGCATGAGGTCGGTGGCGAAAGCCGACTCCCTGGGCGTTCCAATGAATTTGCCATTCATGATGTTCAAGGGCGCATGGTGTGTTAGGATGAGAACTTGCTTATTAGGTCCTCCTTCGGCCGAGGCCGTATAAATTTCCCTATCCAACCAAGCGACCGCATCATTATGCATGTCAATCGTATCATCGAAAGTCAGAAGGATACCTTTATTGGTGTAAATCCTCCGATAATCGTTTGGCAACGCTGTCCGATGCATATTCCGGTCAATATCTGACCAAAGGGTTGTTCCGAGAATGCGAATCTCGTCAGTCAAATCGTAGCTAGTATTATTGAGAAAGATGATTCCTGGAATGCGTCCCATTTCATCGTCGACATCGGCAATAACATTCCAATAGTATTCGTGGTTCCCGGCGACAACGAATACCCGTTCGAACTTGGCCACCATTTCGGCATAGAACTCCTTGACTAAGGGGTCGAATGGACTACCGACATCGCCGCAAATGGCGATATTCTTGGAGACCGGGATAATATCCGGCCAGCAGCGATTCGAGTCGATATGGAGGTCGGAGATGTATTGAATCGTTACTTCGCCCATTCTGTTCACCTTTTTATAAGCCAATAAACCCAGACATAATTCAATTTTCAAGATATTAAGAGAGAATGGTAGAGGAAAAATAATAGGTCAGATATGCGATGTCCGGTCGATGGTTGCGAAAGAGAAACAGAAGACTCGGTTATCCTCCTCCTGCATATGCTAAGTTGCCATTATGAGTTCCTGATGGTCCTTTCGACCCTTCTCCCCCGAGAAGCCCAGGAACATATAAACAATGTCAATACCTACGCCGAAGACATTAACTATCTGGATATCCTATCTCTCCAAGACACCAGTGCCTCACTGCAAGAACTCGAGGATATGTTCTTTATTCTACCCCCTCCTATTCCTTTGGAAGAGGCCCTTCCTTTGGATATAGATGCTATTGCGCCCATTATTGTTAACACAAGCCAAGAGAGCCAAGACAACGAATGTCCTATATGCCTAAAAACCCATAGCAGCGAAACTATCGTTAGAAAAATAAGCGCCTGCAACCATACCTATTGCGACCATTGCATCACCAGGTGGCTAACGTTGAGCGCGACTTGCCCTGTTTGCAGGGCTCAAATCTTATCAATATCGGCCTCATCCGCATAAGTGACGAACTGGTCCCCATCCCCCGCCATCATATCCGGCTTGGTAATCGCCGTAATCAGCAACTCAGGGAGCTCCTTCCGCCGCACCATGGCATTCTGTTCCTCGTGGTTAAACTTGTGAATAATATCCATTGTATCATCGAAGCCGCGCCCACTCGCGATAACCAGGTCGCCCACCTCAATAATGACCTTCTGTCGCGAATAGCGCATCGATCCGCGAATGCGCCCAGTCCGCTCAACACCGTCGGCACACAACACTTTAACCCGCCCATTCCCCATCATCGATACAACCAACGCATACTCCTGGTCGGCATCGGGCACCACCAGCTCCCGGTCGCTCTTCTTGTTTTGCGAGGACTTGTGCTTGCGGTCGCGGATATTCGATTGATACATTTTTGCTTGTTTCCACTCATCTTCTTATACCCTCTCAATTTTTTGGATTAAAAATGAAATGCGATTATTCATATAGGCACCACTCATAATAATGGAAGGCGTTAATACATTCTATATAACCACTGTTGTTGGCGGAGCCATCGGCATCTTTATGATTAGCTATTGTGCGCGAGAACTAGTGCGATGTGTTAACGCCGAATCGCCACGAACAGCCTCTGTGCCGATATCTGTCGTTCATGTTGCACCTCTTCCGCCACCTTCACCACCCCCAATTGTTCTTGAACATATACATACAAATGCTGAAGAGTGTCCAATTTGCTTCGAGGAGGGCGGAGATACAAAGCGAATGCTACGTATTGCCCTCTGCGGACATACATTCTGCGAACCCTGTTTAACAGCCTGGCTAGCCATCAATCGCGTTTGCCCATTATGTAATCTAAAGATTTAACTAACACCCCCTTTCTTTTTTCTCGTCGGTTACTAGAGCCAAGGACATATGCAACGCACAGCCCTTCTCGCCCTTTTCGCCATCGCCTATATTGCCATCGACTTCGCTTATGTCATTCTAAGCAATAAAACCTATGGACCCTATGTAAAAGCAATTAGTGGCAAAGAGCCTAACCTAAAGCGTGTTTGGCTGCAAGCCATCTTAGCCTATACCACAATGGCCATTGGCTGGGTATTTATTTGCTTGCCTCTGGCAGCATCCTATCTCAAAAATAAAGATACCACCGCTTGGACGCGATTCCTAGCTGGCGCCGCCGCTGGTGCACTCTACGGTTTTGTCCTCTATGGAGTGTTTAATTTTACCACTGGGTCAATGTTCGAAGCGTGGTCGTGGCCCATTATGATAAGAGATGTCACTTGGGGATTTAGTTCCCTCGCGGTTATTACCGGCGTGGCAATGATTTACCTTTAGACATAGCCGGTTTCTTTTTTCTTGATTTTGCACCTCCGTCAATATCCACTGAAACAGGAGATGCTGATACTGGACTTAACTTATCATTCGGAATGCTATTATTAATCAATGCATCAAGCAGTTCATGGGCTTTTTCAGGTGTGAGCCGGTCCACAGGATTCGCCTTGGTCATATGCCGAATAATAGTGTATAAAGATGATCGCTTAAAATCGAAGCTCTCCGACCAGTTCTTAGAAGTGGGAGCTAGCTTATTTATATAGACGCAGCAATTGATAAAAAGGATTCCCAAAGAATAGATATCAATTTTATTCGGGTAAATTGTTGGAATCTCAATCCCAGAGCAATCAAGTGTGTTGAGCTTTCGTGAGTGTATTTGTTGATATAACTTGCTAAATTCCCCGGACCCGGAATATAATTTACCCAGGCGTTCTTTAACAGTGTTGGTATCTGTGTTTTTACATAGGTACTCGGGTGGACAGTAGTCTTTGTCCTCTATTGTAGTGTTTATTTTTATGTTATCTGTGCTATTTATGTATGTAGCCGCTTCTCCAAAATCTAATATTCTCCCGACTCCATCTGTACCAATAACGATATTCATTCCATATATATCGTTATGAACAATATGTGGAACTGTAACTGTATTCAATATCTCAATGCCTTTAGCAACATTAACAAGGGCCTTTAGAATTATAAGGGGGTGTATAATTTCGAGTCCTTTAAGTATGTCACTAATAGTGTTTCCTTTATTAGGGAAAATTGCAAACTGGGTCCTTTCAGCTGAAAGGGGATAACTTGGCAAAACAAAGTAGTTTTTGTAATCTTGGGCAAGAAGATTTAGAATATTTAGAATATTTCTTTCGTTTTCTTCAAGCTGCTTTTTATAACCAATAATATTTCCGTTTTCTATTACTTCCACTGTTGTCGGAGGACCAATACCCCGATTTGGTTTGGCTCGTCGACTTCGAGGTGGGGGCGTACGAACAGGCGTCCTTTCTTCTCCAGACAAACCAAACAGCTGCCTACGGGGTGGTGGCGAACCCGACTGTGGTGTATCAAATAGTCCCGGCATTATATCTTAAACACACATTTAATTTCGCTCTAAACATATAAGAAAAACGACACACGGCTAAACTAAATTACGATTTACTCAATATCCAGCAATATCATCTATTCTCTTTGAATTATCAGATATATTAACATATATTATATAAATTAGAGGGTATATTTTATATATGACGATAATTATTGATAAGGGTTGGTTATAGATATCAATATATATACTCTAAATATGATGTGTGATTGATGGCTATATATTTATAACATCACCGATATTTTTAATAATATATCTGTGTATAATATATCCACTGAGGCTTATATTATATATCATATATAATATAAATATATTATATATGATATATATAATATCATATTCCACCAAGAAATCTTAAATGGATGATAATGGTGACGAACAAGACGATGATGAATGGCCTTCACCGAATCACTTTCGCTTTAATGACAGGGCCGAAGAATCAGATGAAGAGGGAGAGGAAGAAGAGAAAGTAGAAAACACCAAACAACGTCCACCCTCCCCAGATACTGGCAACGAACCAGCCCGCATCCCCCTCCCTCGCGTTGAAGTCGAACTCGACCCTGACGCCGAATACTATACCCGCTCCCAGTCACCACACAAACCCCTTTCGCGTGAAATCACACTCCATGTCAATGTGGTATCCAAGTACCTGTGGACAAATAAGTTCGTCGACATACCTAACGGTTTCTTCGACGGTGTCGACGACGAACTCAAGCGACTCGTTATTGTTGGTCGCCGCCGAGTTGCCAATATGGAAGCCTACAAAACCACACGCTCTTTATCGACCGCTAAAACCTACGATCTGGCCATTTACAATGCTCGTGGCTCCCCGAACCACTATCATTCATCAAAAAATACAAATCCCGAATGCAATAACACGACTGCGTTCTCCAGGGCGCCTTCTAGCCGATTTCAAACGCCGCCCCCCAGACTATCGAGCCTTTCCTTAACCCCATCACAACCTCTGTCTCCATCTCCCTCTACTTCGACTTTTTCTCGCCAAAGCAGTCTCTATTCATCGCAGTCACCTGACTGATATCCCCGAGGGTTGCCGCCCCCTGCTTGATGCGAATAATCTTATTTTTGGTCCGCATCGCCTTCACCACATTGCTTACAGAGGCATATTTAGCCTTTGCTTCATTAAAGGGTACCACCATCCCCTCCCGCAACTTCTTTTGCGCCTCCCGCTTGGCAACCTTCTTGCGAATTGCTTTAATCCCCTCCCGGGCCCTGTTAATTTTTCGCTGGAGCCCCTTGTATTCCATTCGCAGCTCCATCATAGGGGCCTTATGTGTGCTAATCATCACCGAATTCGCTTTCTTCTCGGTATTAAGGGCATCGTAGGTCGCCTTCGCCTCCAAATAACCCGCCTGGCTCTCCGCAAACTTGGCTTCGACCTCCTCTAGGGCCGCCTTAAGTGTTGTCGCATGCTCGCCCTTCACGATACCCCGCTGCGTCGGTCCGAAGACGCATTCGGCCTTCTTTCGCTCCTTCAGCTCGGCAGTCGCCGCCTTACTTTTAAGAGTCGCCTGCGAATTGCAAAGCTTTGCCGCAGCCCCCTTCAGCTTCAGGTCCACACAAGCGGCCTTATCGGCTGCCAGCACCGCCTTGGTCTCCGCAATGAGGGCATCAATGTCGGTCTTGCATTTGGCAACGCCCTCGCGCGCCGCCTCCACCAGCACCTTATAATCACCCCGCCCATCCGCCTTGGTATCTTTAATCAAAAGGCGCTTATCGTTCTTGGCGGCCTTAAATGCGTCCTTCATATCCGCAAGGCGGCTCTTCAGCCCATCTGCAGGAAGTGGTGCCTTCTCGCCTTCAGGTGGCTCCGGTGGCGCCTCCGACATCGGAACAACAATATTCTGGATAACCGGATAGGCGAAATTGCGAGCATCCGATGACCTGTTGAGGTAAGAGATATAGCCAGCAGTGTCTTCGGTAAACGCCGACGAGCCCCGAACAGTAAACTTGCCCCCTGCGTCAAGGTACTTGGTCGCAAAGTCATCAAATTCCGCCGGCATCTCATCGCCATCCTCACGCATTAGATTCAGAATCTTAATCATTTCCATTGGGTCCTCGGTGAAAGGCGTCGCCGTCATGGCGAGCACCCGGACACTATCCATCCCCGACTCCTCATAGGAATTCTTAATCATCTCCTCCAAAATCGCCGTATTCGGCTTCTCGCTGGCCGGCCCCGAGGCGGTATAGAGCTTGTGGGCCTCGTCAATAATCAGCAGCGTCTTCTTCAGCGGGTCGGCGGCACCATTGCGGCGCACCATCTCGGTATAGAACCGATTCTTCTTTAGCAACATATTACTGAACTGCTTATAGGACATCGGTTGCACCCAACGGTCGCTCAAGTGGCCCATCAGCCCCGTCATCTTGGTGGGCATCTTCATCGTCCCCGCGGCCAGTGCCTTCTGGAAGACAATGCTGCAAACCTGTTTGAACATATTCTTGAAGATATCCGACTTCAGCGTATGCCGAGTCACCCACATAATATTGTAGCCCTCTGGCTCGAAAGAGGAGGTCGCTGTGGCGATGGCCGTGCAAGTTTTGCCAGTGCCGACGCTATGGTAGAGAAGCATACCTTTATAGGGATTGGCAGGGGTGAAATAGTGGCGAATGAAGTTCTGGGAAGGAGTGAAATCGACTATAGAGTATGCGGCCCCTCCATCCATACACCGATTCTCTAGCTTCGCCGTCGGGTACTTGAATTCTTTGAAATTAGTGGAAATATACTTGGCGAGCCGATCATGGGACAAGCGCTTCGGAGGAGGAATCGCCGATAAAGCAGATACATAGTCTGAAGAATGAGAACGAGATTTCGCCCCTCCTGAAGCCACCATTAGTGCCGGAGGCGGGGGCACCTTAAAACTATGCACCGGTGCCGTCAGGTCGTGGTCGACCGCCGTCGCCGCGGCAATCCGCTCCAGCTCCGCTGCCAGCACTACCTTCCGAATATCAATATTGGAATAAGAAAGATGGAACGCAGACATCAGCACCCCCTCGGGGAGCCGCGAATCGTAACGGAAAACGAATAGCGGCCAGCCGTACCGCGGACTGAACTCAAGGCCCTTTTGACCACAGAAACGCGTACCGCGCCCTATAGCCTGCTTCTCGTCAGCCGGATTCACCAGCGGCTCCATGAGGTGAACATACTTAATATCAAACAGATCGATGCCCTCTTTGAAGCCCTGGTCCAAAATAATAAACCGAATATTCGCACCCTTCTCGTTGTCCGGGCGCGCATTATAGGTCTCGAGCAGCTTCTTCTTAAAAGGTGTGCTGAGCGGCCGACCGAAGAGCGGCTTCGACATTAGAACACCGAAGTTATTGCCAGCCGTCTTCGCCAGCTCCGCATCTCCTAAAATCTGAAATCCCTTGGAATGCTGCACAAACGCCGGCGTAAACCCCTTGGCAATAAAAGCGGATGCAACAGCCTTCACACCGTACGCCGGCGAAGGCACATCGCTGAAGATCATATGCTTAAAATGCCGACCGCTCGCCACCATATCCATTTCGTCTAGATGCTTAATCTGCGCGAAAAGCTTCTCTAGCTTGGGTGAAGCGATTGGTAGGCGCAGAGCCAAAAACTCCGGATCGAAGACAGCCTTGTCTAACAGATCGGGGCCGATAATCTTGCTGAAAGCGGCTACCTGGCGAATACAACGCGCCTTCTTGGCCCGTGGGTCTACGTAAGGCCCCTCCCCCTCACTACCGCTTCTACTACTGCTAGGGCTAACGTCACTGCCGCTATCAGTAGGGGTACGAGTACGAGTGCTGCTGCCACTGCGACTCATCGAAGATACTACATATTATCAATATATTTTAGCTCAAATACTGCAATGTGAGCATATTATATTTATCTTAAAAATAACAAAACAATTCTCTTACTTTACCACATCTTATCGTTTTTCTTATACATCGGGGGAGTCGGGCCATTGCCATTCGACACACCCTTAAACTTATCATAGGTCTCCTTGGTAACCCTCATGCTAGTCCCATCACCGTTCGTCTTAACATAAAAGTAGCGCACCTTGCCATCCGAAGTCTTCATCTTCTTCTTGAGGTAGTCGACCATATGAAATATGTTCTAATATAACAATATATAATAATTTTTGATAAATCTTATAATTATAGTATACTTTGAACTTATAAGATAATCCGGGGCGCGATACTCATTGTCTCCAGCTCTTGGAATAGCAGCTTGCACGCGAAGGGGGCACGCACCTGGGCGAAGTCCGCCGTGTTCTTGCAAGTATTGCATTTATAGATATTCTTCTCCGGGTTCGCCGTCGCCAGCATTCCACACTTCTTGCAAACGAAGAACCGATAATTGTCGCTAACATCCAGCATCCGCTCCTTAATAAACGCAGCCGTCCCATTCGCACACATACAATCTTTCTCCATCTCTCCAAACCGCAACCCGCCATTTCGCGCCCTCCCCTCCGCCGGCTGCCTCGTCAGCAGAACCACCGGCCCATTGCTTCGGCTATGAACCTTATCCTGGACCTGATGTTTCAGCCGCTGATAGAATGTCGGCCCGATGAAGATTTCCGTCCTGATTTGTTCCCCCGAGCGGCCATCATAGAGAATCTCATTTCCATATCGCTCCATCCCATAGCCATCGAGCACCTTGGCAATGTCCTCAACACCGCATCCATTGAAAGGCGTCGCATCGCCCAGCGCCCCCAGGCAACAGGCGGCCTTCCCCATCACACACTCGAGCAGCTGTCCCATCGTCATTCGGGACGGGATAGCATGCGGATTGATGATAATGTCAGGCACAATTCCGTCTTTAGTAAACGGCATATCCGCCTGCCGATAGGTCATCCCAAGCGACCCCTTCTGCGCCGACCGACTAGCAAACTTATCGCCCACCTCCGGGATGCGGTGCTCCCGCAACCGGACCTTGCAGAACTTGTAGCCGTCGGCATTGATTCCCTGGTAGTTGACATCGACAACGCCGTGCTCATTACACTTTATATGCATACTCGTATCCCGCGGCATATTGTGGCCCTGGACCACATGCGGCATCACCTTGCCGACCAGAATATCGTTTCCATCGACCGCGGTATTGACGGGTACGAAGCCATCCGTGCCCAACTTATCATAGTTGAAAGGCTTGACTCCGGAAGTCACCGGCGCATCCGGCCGACGGAACTCCTCCTCCTCACCAGTACTATGATTCTTATTACACTGGTCGCGGTAGGTCTTGTAATAGGTGCTGCTGAAGAGGCCGCGGTCGAAGGCCGACTGGTTAATCATCACAGAATCCTCTTGATTGAAACCCGTATAGGTCATAATCGCCACCACCGCATTGATTCCCGAAGGGAGGAACTCCGAATGCGTGAACTTCGACAGATGGGTTCGGGCCAAGGGCTTCTGTGAATAGTTGAGAATATGGCCGAGGGTATCGAGGCGCTGATTGTAATTGGACATATAGAGACCGACCGCCTGCTTCCCCATGGCCGAATTGCTCGACGTGAAGTTCCCGTGTCCGGCAATGAAGCTGTGGTTCGACGACTCGACAGTAATATCCGAAATCAGCCGCCCCGGCACCTCTGTCTCCACCACACTGAGAATGGGCACGAATAGCGAGCCCCCAGCCGTCTTCATTTTAATGAAAGGGTTCTTATTGAGGAACTCTGTACCTTCCAGGCCGCCGTCCAGGCCACCCCCTACTCCCCCGCCTGCCGCAGTGAACTCCTTGTATCGAATAAACTCCACGGCAGCCGCATGCCGGAGCATCCGTGCAGTACTATAGCGATGACCAATTCGCTCGAAGTAGGACCGGAAGAAGATATCTTCGCTGTCCGGCAGAAGCGCATCATAGGATACCGCAACCCCCAACTCAATATAGAGCTCGCGAATTTGCCGAATAAACCCAACCATCGCCTCCTCCATCACAATCCTCTGGCAACCATCCGGGCCACCGAAGCCGGCCACGAACTCTCGCTTAACCATGGCACTGCCCTCGAGAATCCACTCAGGAACTACCCCATCCTTCACCAGCATCATTTTTAGTGTATTGACTAGGAAACCAGTATGAGTCACTTGCCTCCCACCATCATCAACCGCAACGATATCCTCTCGAGGAAAGCCAATCCGCTCAACATCATCTTCGAATAGCCGAGCATCTATCGCCGATTCGAAAGTTACACGTAGTGCATCGTTTTTACTCAAAGTACCATGGTTTACCAAATAGCCGACCATTCGCGCCATAATAGGCAGATGGAAGCCCCCAGCATCTCCGCCCTCACCATGTTCCATATACACAGGCTCAATATGAACACCCATCTTCGTCCGCCCATCCAGATGCTGCGTCTCCACCCAGCCCTCGCTCGTCATAAACTTATGGTCCTCTGTCGCCACAATCGTCCGCCCACTAATCGTAGTAATCTTATACATCTTTTTATCCGTCTCCCGAATATACTGGTGCACCACTTTTGTCACACTCGGATACAGGGTTTTCGGGTCAAAGGTAATAACCAGGTCGCCCTCCCGCACATCTTTGATCGGGCGCCGCTCACCTGTCGCCATCAGCACAGGTTCATTAATATCGAGACACTGGTAGCAATTACGCGGGGCCTGATTATGGTCCGAGAAGGGAATATTCGCTGCCAGGACTCCATTCATCAGACACGGATGGATCTCACAATGGGTATAGCGCGACTGCAGCGAGACACCCTTTGTCCCTCGCACCAGGTCTTTCGGCATCATGGCAATAATACTCTTATCGACCTCATCAACATCGAGATATTCGATGAAGCCTTCCTCACCTGCCTCACCCCCGCTCGCCAAGGGTGCAACGCACTCTTTGAAGGTTTTGTGGGCGAGCCCGGCCATTGCATCCGTTCGCAGCGAGGTACCACCATCGACAATCAGGAGTGGCCGACACATCCGCCCAGCCTCCGTGCTCATGGTAATAGTGCTGTATTTAATGTCCCAGACCACCGACGTCGGCGGCGGAATATCGCCACGGCGCTTCAGCGCTTTAAGGGCCGCATACAATGTCGCTGGGTCGCTGTGAAATCCAATCAAATCACCGTTAATTAGCACCTGTGCGCTCTCCGGGGACCCCATCTTCTGGAGAAAGACACGTGTGTCGGGTACACTCTCATTGTAAAGAGACACCCCTAGGTCCTCTACGCAAGTTCGTAGATAGGCACTGCTCATGCTGGTGGTAATCATGGTGCTCATCGCCATATTCTTCACCAGCCCAACCGAACCGCCTTCTGGCGTCTCCGCAGGGCAAATCATACCGAATTGGGTGATATCCAGCTTCCGCGGCTGCACCAGCTTGCCGTTCTTCTCCATCGGCGTATTGATGCGGCGCAGATGCGATAGGGTGCTGAGATAGCTCATTCGGTTCAGCACCTGCGCCACCCCCTGGCGAATGTTATTATAGGACCCAAGGGTCTTGACACCCCAGTTGCCCGTCGACAGCGCATAGCGCAGCCCCGACTCCAGCGTGGTCTGTTTGAAGAACCGATGGACGTTTGAGGGCGAGATGACGCTGGTCGCGAGCTGTTGGTTCGCACGCCAGAGGTGCAGTTCCCGTTGCACCATATTCCGCATTTCTTTAATCATCTTGCCATAGCATTGCCTGAACAGATTGCCGAATAGCACCCCAGTGGTGTCAATTCGCTTATTCATACAACTATCGCGATTATCACATGGCTGGTACCCAAGGTGGATATTGAGCAGCTTCCGAGTCATATAACCGATATAGAGTGCCTTCTTCCGAAAGCTCGGACCGACATGGGGCAGGAAGTCATTCTTCATCACATTTAACAGAACCCCCCGTGCTTGCACCGGATTTTCTAGGTATTCGCGGGGCGTCCCCGTAATTCCCAGGAGTCGGAGAAGATGGGTCAGCGCGGCCTCCTGAGTATGGATATCGGCGGCATCCTCCGCCGAGGCGTAGAGCTCGGTAATGAGTTTGGTATTCTCTGGTCGGTCCATCCCGAGGACGATATGTTGAAAGATATCGCGGTCGCTTTCTACCCCCAGCGCCCGAAACATCACGAACAGTGGCACCTCCGACCGCAGGAAGCTGGTGTTCAATTTCATCACCCGCCCCATGTGATTGGGCTTTCCCGATAAATTAATCATCGTCGTTTTCGGGGGCAGGAAGACGCCATCCTGCATCGACCGAATCTCGGCTGACATCCCGTCGGCACCCCCGGAGAAGACGTGGGTCTTGTTCTCGCTAATGCGGTCTTGGCAAATTACCACTTTCTCGTTTCCATTCACAATGAAATAGCCCCCTGGGTCGTAGCGACATTCCTTTTTGCCCTCGCCCTCGGCTACACCAGGCATCGTCTGCAGGACACATGCTTTGCTTTTCACCATAATTGGAATCTTTCCCAAACAGACCCCATGAATGCTGCTCTCGGTTCGCTCGATAACACCATCGTCGTTCTTCTCCTCGCAGACCACGTGGATATCGACGTGTAGCGGCGAGGCGTAGGTTAGGTTGTTAATACGCGCCAGGTGTGGCGTCATGATGAGTTGCGTTCCATCCTGAGTCTGAAACGACGGCTTGCTCAGACTCGGATTAATAACGGACACTGAGATTTTCTGGGCGAAATCGCCACCGATGGCACTCGTTCCACCAGCGTTTCCGCTACCGCTCACCACACCCACAGGGGCCCCAGCAGTCGCAGGTTGAAATTTCTGGCAAATTTGAATAGGGTTGAAGCCCTGAATGATTTGAGTCAGCTTCTTATCAAGAAATTCGTTGTAGCTATCAATCTGGTGGTTAACGAGAACAGACGCGCTCTCGGGGCCGCCACCAGAGGAGAACATTTTGTCAATAACATCCATTGTGAGTTAGGTAAACTGTATCCGGTTGATAACACATGTCTTTACTTTATATCAATTTTTGCTTGAATTTTTTGCACAATTTTTAAATGTATAATCAAATGATAGAGGTATGTCTATACAAATTGGTAACAGAACGGTAGATTCCATGGTTAGTAACCGGGAACGAATTGTGGTACAGTCGGCCCAGTCGAACTTAATTCATATATACTCGACGTCTTCGAATTCCTATATGCTGTTTGAGAGTAGCTTAGGTGCACTTTATAATTGGGGAATGAGTAACGAGGCATTTGTATTAGGGTGGGGGGACAGTAATCAAACCTTGATGGGAGTTACTCCAACAGGTACCAGGTTTCCGGGCGCAGTACAATTTAGTTCTGATGTTTACATACCGAACCCAACAACCTCTAATATTAACACGTCCTACATTAACATCGCTGCATATCAATCAAGTATCGCAGTACGACCCCTTATAAAAGTATCGAATTCAAATGTTAAACTGTTTGAGGTCTTATCGAGTGGTACATCTTACCTATCAGGCCCGATTGGAATCGGTACTACGATTCCAGCTGCCAACACTGGTCTACATGTTATGCAGGGGATGAAAACTGAAACAACACTTCAATCATCAAATGTTTGGACAAATGTAATTTCAACCGCGAATGGAACACCCCTTGTTGTGTCCGGTAGTATGAATGTCGTAGGTGTGTTAACCCTTTTTAGCCCACTGTCATTACCTGGTATTGTTGTTAATAGTAATGCTAACTTTTCTCTTACGACAATCAATGCCCCCGCTCCAACTTCAACTGTAGCAAATACAAACCCAATTGGTACATCGTCCCTTACAATCAATCAGGGAGCACTCTCATCCAATGTTCTTAATACTACGTTCGGTACATCCAACTATACGGGAATGTCCATTGACAGATATGGCCATATTGGGATTGGTACAATACAACCAAGGGCATTTGTTCATGTAGAGTCCAAGAATGAGAACAGTAGTAATATCTATGGTCTTATGTACCTTCGCACAACATCGAACAGCGTATTCTTCGTTAATAGCAATGCATGCATTAACATTGGGCCGGCTCCTGATACAAACCCCCCATCATCTGCGGGAGGGGCGACAGCCTTTGTAACAGCCACTCCGAACCCAATTCAACAATTTTACCCCGATTTACTCAGCTTGCAAAGTAGTAACTTACTTACGGTTGATAAATGGGCGAATATTGGTATTGGTACATCGGCCCCACAATACGCTTTACATATTGCCCAATCATCAAATTCTGGAGTGGGCCCTCTCGTTGGCTTAGAGTATACTGGCGAAGCCTCAAATGCTTTTATGTTATGTACTTCAAACACCAACCCGGTATTTAGAATTGATACGGTTGGACATCTTACAATCGGTAAAGGCATACCTTACCCTCAGCCAGGGTATTCTATAAAAACAGACATTACTGTGGCATTTCCAGCCGTCGAAACATCGATGGTTTATGCACCAACTGTAAGCATTATTACTACATCAAATACTATACTCACAACTCCCTTTACATCCAATCTAAACTCTTCTAATACCTATTTATTTGATAACCTGGACACTTCTTCGAATACTGTCTTTACTAGTAATATTTATTTCACAGTGCTTAATACATCTAATATTGTTAACTATATTGATAATACATCCGCTCTTGTATGGTCATCCAATGTATTATCAGTTACATCAAACACGACGAGTAACGTGTTTGTTGCAGCAGCAGGGACATGTAATATTATAAATGTATTCACCTCAAATATTACGAGTAATATAACTTTTACTCTTACATCGAATTTGAATTACTTTCAATCTAATATCGGCTTCAATGGAACGAACTTACTTAATATTGGGACCGCATCTTCATCCAACATTGTTACTTCTCGACTCACTGCTGGTAATATTATATCATCTGCACTAACTACTGGTAGTCTTGTTACGAGTGACTTAACGATTAATGGTTTCTCTGTACAAAATAGTAATGTAACTGTTAGTTTGAGCAACTTTATATTTAGTGGTTCGGCATTTTGTATGGATAAGGCTGGTGTCGCTCAATCAAATGTATTAACGCAGGGTAAGCTAAGGATAGTGCTTGATGATACTGTGGCTGGCTCTGGAACTGGTATATCATCGAGAGCACTCGTTGCGTCAGGGCGGTTTACTACTACAATGTCATTAATTAGTCGAGAAGACGGGGCACTTATTGAATTAACTGCACAATCGGCAAATACGATTGGTCCATTTTATGGCCAACTTGGCATTAACTCTCTTGGGACAATGTTTATTAGGGTTGCTGCCGAGACATTTGATCAAACTAAATTCAGGATAGCCCAAACTGGGACCTTGTCATTGGGTACTAGTTGTACAATACTTGGCGGGAATACGGGTACTGGTGCAGCAGGTTACTTAGGTGTTGGGACAACATCTCCGGTCTACCCCTTACACGTTATAGGCAAAATGGGTGTTTCTGCCACAGCAGTTGCGACGCCTACATTAGTTGTAGATACTGCTACTACGCGTGTTGGCGTGGGTATATCGGTGCCAACCGCAAATCTTCATGTAATAGGCACTGCATTAGTATCTGGTGTAGTTACGGCTGCAAGCGTTACAACTACGTCTGACCGTAATTTAAAGACTGATTTATCTCAAATTATAAACCCTATTGAAAAAATAAAACAACTCACAGGATACACTTATAAACGCACAGATTTAATAAACAGTCCACGAGAAACTGGTCTTATAGCACAGGACCTCTTGTCTGTTCTCCCTGAAGTAGTAGTTTCGGATACCCAGGGGCGACTCTCTGTTGCTTATGGTAATTTGGCTGGATTGTTTGTGGAGGCAATTAAGGATTTACAATCCCAAATAACCGAACTCACTCGTAGAAAAGAATGTAGTTGTACTCATTGCAAAGAGCTCGAGGGTTAAGGTCGCGAACATCTAAGTCGTCGTACATATGCCATACATCCTCCACGGCCCTACATAATCCCAGATAATGTCCACCACCATACCGACCGTGATGATTGCCAATAGCGCGCAATTGTAGGCCTCTATTTCCCACCTCCTCCCCGCTCATACTCACACTCCATTTTGATAGACTTATTTGCTCAACATCTCCAACCACTGTATTTATTTTTTGAGAGCATCCGTTTCCATCGGTTTCAAAACGTTTCAGGGAAATTACGACAACTGTCGGCATTCGCCAAATTCGCGCGGCCTTCCATCCATCGTTTGTCGATTTGCAACAATCGCACTTCCAGTCGCTGAGCTGCTCTTCGGCGAAGAATAGATCCAAGCAATCTGTTAAACGACAGCTACTTTGATTGCGCGGAATGGGGAGGGCGAGTACCGTGAATGTTTCAAAGTTATGATATATTTTATCACATTTTTTACAATGAACTTGGTTCACCATCATACCATGGGTTGCATCGACCCATGGACCAGCGACCTTCGCAGTCTGTTTGGTCCATTCGGCATCTCCCCGCCTGACTAAAGCCGCGAAGTCACCCGTTTTCCGGAGGGAAGGCATTACATTGGCATTAGCGTCAGCCCCCAGTGGCCGACCGACTTCTTCATTAATCACATCGACCATCAGATTCCATAACTCAACAATATCAGTTTGCTCACCTCGCACCACCCAGTTTTTCATTATATCGTAAAATGCCTTGATAAACCGCCCTGGTGAAAGTGATTGGCCTTGTTTTACAATTCCATCTAATATACTTGCCAGTTCGGATGTAAGAATCACATCTTGTTGTTTGGATTTGGGTATAGGTCTTGCGCTAAGCGAACATACTAAATGATATAATGTAGGTGTATGTGCAATACATTGTACAATAGTATTTATTCCACATGTATTGCCAAGGTTGGCGAGCCCACCTGTCATGAGTTGACCAACTGTGTTCTCCTTAAATTGTGCGTCCACTAAACGTTTATATATATATGTATAGTTATTAATACTATTTTATTATTTTACTATGAAAGAGTGTATTTGTTTTCTAGCCCGTTTCCCGAGCCAAACGCTTCTAGACATTGCAGCCGATGTGGCCAAGTGTGCTTCAAACATCCGTGTAACAATAATGTGCGACGATGCTCCCCCTTCATCTATGGTGCCTCCAGCAGGTGTTGAGCTACTTCATATGTCAAAGAATGCAGCAATAGGGTTGGGCTATTACCAGGCAAGTCATCCCTGCTCCCCCTTCGCATGCACAGCATGGGATAAGGCATTGTGCATATTTGCAAGAGATACTGAACAAGATTATGTATGGTTTATTGAAGATGATGTATTTATTCCATCTGCACAACATCTTATCTCCATGATAGAGTCATCCCACAAGGCAGGGGCTGGATATGTATCTAGTCATAGTAATGAAAACTTTGATGGTGATTTAGGATGGCATTGGGCATTAATGGCTAGGAACAACATTCCTCTCCCATGGTACGGCGGGCTGGCTGTTATCGCTGGAATGTGTCGAACAGTGCTCGATGGAATTAAAGAGTATGCCGATGAGCATAAACAGTTATTATACATCGAAGTAATGTTCAATACTATTGCTATGCAAAAAGGGGTCAAGGTATTCCATCCCCCTGAGATTACGCATCTGTCGTACAATGGTAAACACAACGATATTCCTCAAATCCCCAAATCCGGCGAGTTCTTTCACCCGATTAAGGACCCACGCATTTACACTGAGCTATATCAGTTCTCTTGACTTAAGACTGAATATTCGTATAACATGTAATATAACCCCTAGCACCCAGAATGATGGCTGCCTCAGCTGCTTCCCGGGCATCTCGCCCCTCGCGAGTATTCTATATTTTCAAGCGCGACCCAATACTTCATCCAAAACATAACGGACCACTGACCAACTATCCAATTAAACAGATTTGGTCCATTAATCAGGAGAATGAGACGATTCCCTATATGGTGTTCTCCAAGAGCCCGGATGACACCAAAAATATGATGCAGGCTGTGCAAGTCTACAAAACCGTTTACAATTGTTATCCGAATGACCTCAATACTCTCTATAACTGTATGACCCATTTCTACGGCAAGAAGATTAAGGGGCCTACTCAGAAGCCAACGTTGGGGATTGCATCTATCTACTTAGATGATATTCAAAACTGGGCCTTTATGCGAAATCTAAATATGTGTTTGATTTCCGAAATTCGCCATGATACCGATAATGCCGACCGGTTTACCTTTCCAATTGAGATGCTCAAGGCAAGTAATAGTGAAGTCAACATTCCGCCATGTGATGATAGCATTTGGTAGCTGTAAATATATACGCTACTTTCAGAAGATGGCTGCGCTTAAACCCAAAGAATGGGTTCTACCCAATCGGGTTGGCTTCGTTGACTGGCTATACAATACATTTCATCCCACTAAATATGGTGTTGAGGAGACGGAAGGCGATACCCCTGAAGAGGGCGAAGCGGACGCTTGCAATAAGCCGAAGGGGGCCACAATCGCCCCACCCACCCTCGTCAAGCCGAAGGCGAAAGACCGGTTGTTCCCTCACCAGCGGTTTGTAAAAGACTACCTTTCTTTTGAGAGTCCCTATCGCGGTTTGCTGCTTTACCACAGTCTCGGTGCCGGTAAAAGTAGTGCATCTATTGCCGCCGCCGAGGGATTTGTTAGTCGTAATCGCAAAGTATACGTGCTACTGCCCGCCGCCCTGGAGCCGAATTATCGGAAGGAAATTCTCGCCTATGCCCGGGTTGGCATGGCTAAGCGAGGTTCTTGGCATCGGGTTACGGTTCCATCGACTCTCGGTCCGATTGAAGAACTCGTTAAGCTCAATGGCGTAGCACCCGAATGGCTGAAGGCACGCAAAGAGGTGTGGCTCCCGTATGTGGCTGAAGGCAATAGCCAAGCAACACTCGAAACCAAGCCCTGGCGCCAGTTGGCCGGCGAAGACAAGGCAGCCGCCCTGGAGACTCTTAACCATATGGTCGACCAACGCTATATTTTCATCAGTTACAATGGTATTAGCAATACAGGCATTACTGCCCTCGGCACGCGCCCGTTTGATAATGCCTTTGTAGTTATTGATGAGGCGCACAATTTTATGTCGCGTGTCACCAATGGTTCGTTGTTGTCCAGACGTCTCTATAAACTGATGATGGAGGCCAAGGGTCTAAAGATTTGCTTGCTTTCGGGAACACCAATGATTAATCATCCGTTTGAACTCTGCTATACACTCAATCTGATTCGCGGCCCGCAGGAAATCACTGAGTTTAATTTATCAAAGGAGGTTGCTGTGATACCGAAACTAGATGCTGTCGAGACTATTCTCGAGGCATCCGACCTTCTGGCGCTCATAGACGAATTACAGGTGATTGAAGATACTCGGCGGATATCTGTTAGCTTGCTGCCATGGGGCTTCCAGCGTACCCGCGCGAGTGGCGATGTCGCCTCCGGCATCGTAAAGAAGCCGTGGCCGATGCCAACGCCGAAGGTTCTGGAGGAAATTGCGGCGACCCTGGTGAAGGGTGGTATCAAGATTAATAAGGTTCCAACACGTTCGGTCGGCTATGCCCTCCCTGATAGTCGCGATAAGTTCGAGTCGCTCTTTTTGGATATGAAAGACCCTGAGGACCCGCATCTTAAGAACACCGATATGTTCATGCGGCGCATTCAAGGGCTCGTATCCTTTTATCGTTCGGTGGGCGAAGATATGTTTCCGCGCTTATTACCCACACAGGAAGTCGATGTACCGATGGTGGACTTCCAGTTTCAGAAGTATACAAAAGTGCGCGCTGAAGAGCGGCGCCTGGAGAAAAATAAGCGGAGCAGTGGTGTTTTTGCTGCGAAGAACCAGGTCTATCGTGCTTTCTCTCGAATGACAGCCAATTTCGTTTTCCCTGAGAAAGACTCCACGGGTGCCCCGATGACTCGCGAATATCCGAAGGATGTGCGCAAGTCGATGCTTTTACGGGAAATGGATACCAGCGGCGAAGACGCCGATAATACCGATGAGACTGCATCTGATGCAGGGGCCGAGGGCGAGACTCAGGCTCAGGCCATAGATGCAAAGAAAAAGAAGGAGCTCGCAGAAGTCAAGCATCGTTATGAGGTTAGTGTGACAAAGGTGATGAAACAGCTAGAGGATACGCCAGAGGCCTTGACTACCGATGCCCTTGCCAACCTCTATTCTCCCAAAATGGCGGCGATTAAAGAGAAGCTCGCTGCCAGTCCTGGGACAGCATTACTTTATTCTCAGTTCCGGACTTGTGAGGGTCTCGGTGTGCTGAGCCTGGTATTGGAACGCGATGGTTGGGTTGAACTCAAGGTGCGTAAACGGCAATCGGCGTCCGGCGGTGCCGACGCTGGTGCTGACGCAGAGGAAGCCCCTGTTCCAAAGAAGAAAGCGCCACCACCGAAGAAGAAGGCGCCAGTTCCTGTTCCTGAACCTGAGAAGAAGGTTGTTAAAGCAAAGGGTAAAGGCAAGGGTAAAGCAGGCGCCGAAGACTGGGAAATTGTGAATGCAGACGAGGTGCTCCAGAGCAAGTATAATAATAAGCGCTTCATTCTATTCCCAGAGGACCGCGCCGTTCAGGCAGTGATGCTCAATCTGTTTAACGGTCGTTTCGCAGACCTCCCAGGTACCATTGCGGAGTCGCTCAAGCGCAATAACCAAACGACGAATCTCTACGGCACTTTCGCCAAGCTGCTGATGATTACCCAGTCCGGCGCAGAGGGTATATCTCTCAAGAACGTCCGCACTGTTCATATTCTCGAATCTTTCTGGAATATGGTCCGCATTAACCAGGTCATTGGGCGCGCTGTTCGCACTTGCTCGCATATGGACCTCCCCAAGCCAGACCGCAATGTCCAGGTATTCTTCTATATTTCCACCTTCACTCCGAAGCAGTTGAAGGATGATTTCACCCTGCGGCGAAAAGATAATAGCCAGACCACGGACCAACATATCCTGGAAGTGGCGCGACGGAAGGATACTATTATCCAAAAGTTCCTGGATATGCTCAAGATGGCGAGTGTTGATTGTGTTAAAAATAATCGTGAAAACAAGATTCGCGCAGATGGCCTCCAGTGTTATTCGCCGCCGACGAACGCCGCTCCCAGCGACCAAATTTACACGCCTCTATTAAAACAGGAATCGGAGGACGACGCCAGTCGCAAATTAATAAAAACCAAGCGCTGGAAGGGCCGCGCAGTAATGGTTGGCAATCGCAAGATGGTGCAGAATCCTGCGACAGGTGAGCTCTATGATTACACAGCTTATATGGCCGGTGTGGCGGTTCCTATTTCTGGACACGCTTAGGGGGTGCTCGCCGCGTGCCACCAGTCCCAACGGCATACCCGTACCCGTACCCGTACTTTTTGAATACCTGCTTGAGTGCCACTATCGCATCATCAATCAGCATCCGTTTATAGGGATTCAGGTGTACCATCGGTAATAGAACCTTGTCAACGAATTCTACTACAAAGTTATCATTTTTAACAACATCCGCTGTAACATTACAGTAGAGTTCGAGTAGCGTAATCGCCAAAGAATACGAATCAATGCCGTATGGGAAACCGTCCCATGCGGCGAGCGCGGTACGGTCAAGTGCGAGGAGCTCCGCAAACTGTGCTTTAGCATTATTATGTTTCCATAAAAAGTACCAGACATTTTCAGCCATTTTGTAAGAAGTGAAACGTTCGGTTAATTCCTTTCGAGAAGGGGCACCCTGTCCAGCTAAGGTTTTACTAATAATCAAACACTCCATTGGGTAATAGTGATAGACATGCTGCATCAAATTCGGTTCATATTTAACCGACCGCAGCTTCGACATAAGGCCAAAGTCAATGAGCCGAATTTTCCCATCGACTGGGTTATATAACATATTCGGCGGTTTGATGTCAGTATGGCAATAACCTTTCTTCTGCATTCGCGAAATACCTTCGAACACTGGGAGTATTTTTAGGAAAATCTCATCAACAACGAAACCAATATGTTTCTCCGGCCGCTCGAATATCTCCGCAATTTCGAAGCCGCCGTACTGGTACATGAGCTGCGGGACTTCTTCGCCGACCTCACCCGGTTCTAATGCATCGCAGCGGTCAATGCCCTCGACCTTCTTTGAAATAACGGTGGTGCATTTTCCATAAAAGGGAACGGTGAATTCGAACTTCGGGTCAAACGACTTCACAATTGCGTTAAACCCGCTTTCATCAACGGCCTCGGCTGGGTCACCAAATAACTTGCCGAGGCCAAGTGGGTATTTTTTATTTGCACGACTCTTGCATTCAAGGGCGGGATAAAAGGCACACCCATGGGCGCCTTGGGCTAGAAAATCACCACCCAGTTGCTTCATCTAAATAATTAGTAGATTATATAAGGCTATAGTAGTCTTTCCCAATATAACGATACCCCAGCCGGTCCAATGTTGAAAATGTTTACTCAGGGCGATGACATGGGTGTTAAATCCGAAAAAGCGCCTGCACTAGAAATATCAGTCAATCCGTCATTAAAGCAACTACAGCTCAGCGATACAGCACCAACACATCGACCTAAGCAGCCTGGAATCACCCGGGTACTTCTATGTGCAACCCATTATCGCCTATTCTCTGGTTACGCCAATGTAGTCTATAATTTGCTTCGCCGACTGGCTACGAAGACCGACATTGAAGTCACCCTGTTCGCCTTTCAAAACTTCAAAAATAATAATATCGGTCGCGAGGACCTACCATCAAATATTAAAGTCTATGACTGCTTTGAAGAAGAAGGTGGTGCAGAGGCCAAGAAAGCTGGCTTTGGCGAAAATCTGATTGGTGCATTCCTTCGTCGCTATCCCCAGGACGTCTGTATAATTTATAATGATATGTCCGTGGTGGCAATGTTAATGAAGAACGTGGTCGAAACACTCACCGAAGCTGAACGGGCTCAAATTAAGTTTGTTTGTTACATTGACCAGGTATATCAATACCAAAAAGAGAAGTACATCGGTTTGCTAAATGAACACTTTCACCATATTATTGCTTTCACTCAGTATTGGGCTGACTTTATTAAAACCCAGATAAAGCCTGCTTTGGGAGGCGATATTAGCATTCTTCCCCATGGTTTCGAAACAGCAACCTATTTCCCAATTCCCAAGAATATTTGTCGAATCTACTATAATATTCCACCAGATGCCTTTGTGATTATTAATCTGAATCGATGCCAACCACGCAAACGCCTGGACCATATGTGTGTTGCCTTCGCCGAAGTATGTCGGCGCCACCAGGACCTTATTGAAAAGCGGGGAACCACTGCGACAACCCCTCGGCCACTGCGTCTTCTCGTTGGCACCGCTCTCCAGGGTTGCTGGGATATTCCCGAGATTTTATCCTGGGAGTTCAAGAAGCGGCGCATGGCCCCTGAGTTGATTAACGAATATATTGTGGCTGTCGCCCGACCACAGTCCCTGACGGACCGCGAAGTGAATATTCTCTATAATGCGGCGGATATCGGTATTCAGGCGGTTGATGGCGAAGGGATGGGTCTAACCGCGATGGAACAAATGGGAGTCGGTATTCCACAGGTCGCCAATCATGTTGGTGGGTTCAAAGAATTTATGACGCCGCAGAACGCGATTCTGGTAGAACCATCGTCAACCTATTATATTGATAATAGTCGCGATTCCATTGGGGGGCTGGCCGAAATGTGCGACCCGATTGCTCTCGCGGATGGTATTTGGAAACTTTTCCTAAATCCGGCGCTAGTTCGTAAGCTCGGTACAAAGGCTCGAGCCGATATTGTCCAGCATTTTAAATGGGATGTAATTGGCGACCGCCTACATAATGTGATTAAAAAGGCTGCCACTCTTCCTGTGACAGGTCTAGTTGTGAACTAATTCTATCTTTTTCAATATACCAACATTTTCTTCGCCGATTAATTTTTACTTTTTAAGCTGTCTTGCGATATACTCGCTGTGCAGTTCTGTGCTAGGACATCCCAAGTAACAGAATATTGCAAGGATACATACATAACATGCGATATATAGAACACCTCCCATAATAAGCAACATTACTCATTAGTATTACTCTTACCCATCATATAAAGGGCATCAAAGCGAATAGTACAAGGAATAGATGCTCTATTATACTCCCTTTATGTTTGGACTGGTTTCTCTACACGCTCATGTTAAGCAAGTATATAGTAGTCAGGTTATCTTCACATTGCTATATTCCCTGAGTATTTTGCACCATGCTAAAAACAAGCATATTTATTGGTCGAAGCCCGTGGTAGACGGATTCGACAAATTGGTGGCACATGCCACCATCCTCCATGCTATTATAATTGGTCGTCAAGTTGCGCTTGCCTGTAATAACCCAATACCCTTTCTATCGTCCCTGACGCCTTGCCTTGTGGCGATTTGGACCTTTTACGTGACAAAGCTCAATTATCATCCGGTTACAGGCGATTACTGGCATGCACTTGTATGCCATATTATACCATCGATTGGTTATCATATTACCCTATCTTATGTCAAGGTACCCTGGCCAATGTCTGAAAAAATGATTCTATAGAGACCATTATAACCACATCCACCCATCAAACCAGTTAGTTCCCTGTCCCGACAAATGGAGGCGATTCGCCAAAAGTATCGTGATACTCTCCGGCTGGCTTACCAAAATCATCAACGCCGCTACCCGACGTACCCGACCCAGGTTACCCTCGCAAAGAAAATATACGATAAATTTCAAAGCGACCCTAATATTCGCTTACTGACTCTAATTGCCCCACCACAATGGGGCAAGACCGGTTGTGTTTGCGAGTTCGCTGTTATGATGTGTTTATCGGGCAATGCACCTGTTTCCCCGACCAATGTCTATACAATTAGTGGTATGAATGATACCGATTGGAACAAGCAGACTGTTCGCAGGGTACCTGGTGAATTCAAGAATAATGTCTACCACCGAGGGGCGCTGAAGGGATTCGTTGATGCCGTTAAGGATAAGACCGATATCTTGGTTATCATCGATGAATGTCACATTGGTGGGCAATCAGACCATGTTATATCTAATCGGTTAAAAGAAGCAGGTATCTTGAATATCGCATCCATGATGGCTCGAAATATTCGTGTTCTACTAGTGTCGGCGACTCCCGATGCGGCGATTGTCGATTCTGAGAGCTGGGGTACATATAGTGGTCGCATTATTGCTCCTATTTATCCGGCCTATGTCAGCTTTAAGAAAATGATGGCAGAAGGTCGTATCAAAAATATTAAGAATATTCGCGATGACGTTGATGGAGTATTTGACCTGATTACTACTCGCTGGGGCACGGAAGCGCGTTATCACATACTGCGGTCAATTGGTAAAGACGAGTTTAATGAGAAATTTGAAACAGAAGCCACTACTCGGGGCTTCAAAGTATGCCCTCACAACTGTAAAGAGCGCCTCCAAGATATTGACGACCTATTACAAACGCCACCCTCGCAGCCAACGCTTATTATTATCAAAGGCCTTATGCGGGCCGCGAAAACGCTGAACGATATTTATATTGGTGTCGTGATTGAGAATAGCCCTGTGGGTGGGAAGAGTCATACATCAGAAGTACAAGGCCTTATCGGTCGCTTGTGTGGGCCAGGTAAACAATGCGGTCCGCGAGCGCCTGTCGCATACGGCGACATCGATGCCATCCACAAATATATTGAACTGATAGAGGAGGACTTCGATTACGCCGACGTGGAAGGCTGGCGGAGCTCAACACTTGTTACCAAGGGCGGTGTCGTTCATAAAAAGAAGCAAACGATTGTACATGCGAGTAATGTCGTAGGTCTCAATGCAGTAGAGGATGATGCCGCTCCGCGAGCTCGGGGAGGTGAACGTACGCGACGCAAGGCGCCTTTCGTATCCGTTGGTTCCTCTGGACGTATTACCGTTATTGGCACATCTAATGACTGGCTAACCTCCTGCGAAAAGTTAACTAAGGCGGCTTTCAAGGAAAAGTACACTCTCACCAGGATGGCGATTTCCCAGGACATTATCGGCAAATTCCGTAAAGTTCAGGGAGCTGACGCGCATATTTCGCTCAAAACTTCGTCAGCAAAGAGTGTTAGTAATTTGGAGAACTACTTTGAACGTAGCGATACCAAGCCGTACCAGGTGATTGCACTTGAAGATAGTGATGATGTTCATATTATTAAGCGCAATGTGCCACTATTCGAGGAGCTATATGATAGTCCTACACCAGATGGCAGTCGCGTACTCTATGGACATAATTATAAGGGTGAGGTGGTTAAATATATTACGCTTGCTGCAACTGCAACGCCCTCCTAATCATGTCGTTCATTCTCCCATTCCTTCTCTCCCCCTCCACCATGACCCTCTGCCTCCCGTTCTTTTTCTTTTATCGCAGTAAATTGCTTATTAATACGCTTCATGGTTTGGATATTTCGCACAACGTGCGTTGGCTTGGTACCCTTACTTTTGTTAAAGACTTCTTCACGCAGATAGCAGACAATCGACATCCGAATGGAGTCTTTGCCCTTTGGTCGGATTTTAACGTTCCCGTGCAGCTGGTGAACATCCATCGCCAAGAAGTCGCCCATTCGTACATCCACACCAACACCGTATTGCGGGAAACACGTGAATCCACCATCGTATGGTGCGCCCTTTTCAATCACCACCAAGTTTCCGAATCCCTCTGGATAGTCCCCGGCGTCACGGTGAAATGCTGTCTGCAGGTTCACATTGGTGGTTATCGTCGTGAACGCTGTGTCGGGAACGCGATAAGCCGTTTGGTCTGCCATCGCCAGCTGCTTCGCATGATGCGATGGTGTCATCTTCTTGTACATCTTATCGATATCTTGGATGAGGGGTAGCGCGGCAGCCCACTTATCGGGATGAGCCGCGGTGAACGAAGATACACGAACCTTGAAAGGCGGAGGAATGCCAAGTACCTTAAAGATGTGTTTCTGGCCGATGGACCATTTGTCATAGTAACCGAGAATGTTGGACATAATAGGTGTATTCGTTTCGACTAACCCACCCTCGCTACCACTCGCCTGTCCGCGAGTACTTGTTTTCTGTTTTGCGAAAGAGATGACATTCTCATAGAAGTCCTCAATATTCTTTGCAGGGATAACACCCTTGGTGAAACGAAGTAGAAGAGCGCCATCCTCGGTATAGATATCAGCATCGTGATCTAATATGAACTTCACATCCCGCATCGTGCAGAACTTACCGACCTTCTTCTCAAGAACTTCATCACTATAGTTCTTGCCGACCGTATAAATCATTTTATCGCCCCGTTTCTCTTTCTTTATAATCATGCCCCTACACTTAGTATTAGGGGACGTTTTATGGCCACCGACAGCACGCCCCCAAAATATGAATCAGGCAATTCAAGTGTGTTTTATAACATATCGATGAGGGCCCTTCTGCGTGCCAAAGGCTATGACTATCTACTTACCGAACTGGCTGTATTAATTGCCTGGATACTAAATAAGAACCATGTGACACTACCACAATGTGCAAACATTTAAAGATATGCATATTTAGCTTACTAATCATGGACACCCTGGTATTTACTGCATCCCTATTTATAATCCCTCTTAACATGGCTGCAGTGCGCGGCCAATATCTACTTATGAATCAAATCCTGTTTCTAACATTAACTAGTTGGGCGCACCACGCGATTTGCCATACGCACACCTACATAGAAGATGTCTATTACAGGATGGACAAAGTAGCCTGCTACTCGTCTATTATTCATACAGCCATTTTAGCCCTCATTTACAATTCATGGTTATATTGGGTGTTTTTAGCCGGCGTTGGGATTTCATTTGAGTTTGTGAAACGGAATAAAAATTATACAAAACGGGGTTTAAGAAACTGGCATTATCATATCCCTCATATTGCCATGCATCTATCGACTTTGGGGGACTTATTACTATCATTTACAGGGTCGCAGAGCTGACCAAAGGCCTCCCGGCCCACCCTGCGGAGTACTTCGGCCACTCTGCGAACTGCGTGGAGCAGCTCCGCTTAGGTCTATGAGGATTCCCTGTATTTGTGTTATGCGTGTTAGGTCTATGAAATCCTTATTCCATCACATATGTTTCCGAAGTTCGTCGTAGCCTCCGATAAATCGGTCTCCGCAAAAGATAAGCGGTGATGTCTTGTGTTTACCAATTTGTTTGTTTTTAAGCTGCAACTTCTCAATAAATGCAGGCCATATTTCCCGTGGAATAGGCATATTATGAATATGAGGCTTCTTTGATAATAGATAGTGTGTTGCCATTTGATAGAACATGCATTCCTTATAACCTACGATTGTATACTGTTGATTCATCACTCTATTTATTACTTAATCAACTTATTATTGTTGTTTCTTAAATATCTCTAAATCCCACTAGGCGAAGCGGTTTTGCCCTCATTTTGCACAATTCCGCGCACCTTTATGGGTTGCATTTTACAAGTTTCCATCAGCAAAACCGCATCGCACGCGTAAATCCCACAAAGCCACACAAGCCCAATCGCCCCCTAAGACTCCAGCGGAGCTGCTCCACGCAGTGGCCGGGGTACGGGACCGGGACCCTGTCCCTGGCCCTGTAGCCGAAACTCAGCCATCCCATTCTTGCGATGCCAAACATACCCGTACTTGGGATACTTCGCCTTCAGCGAGGCCGCCGCAGCTTCATTCACTGCAAAGCGGTCCTTGATATCCCCCAGGCCACCGTTCGGGTTATGAAACTTGGTTTTAATCCCAATATCATTAAAACGCATGACCCCACCATCCTTCAGGAAGTGCAAGATAGATAGTTCGTAATCTTCTTTCTCCCCCAGAGTCGGTCGCAAATCCGCCGACCGTCTATTAATAAACCCATAAAGCGTCCCCAAGATAAACTTCAAGTTTGTCGAAGAACCCGGTTTCATATAGAAAGCATTCAATACTGGGTAGATTCCCCAAATATACAAGCCCGACGCCTCCGTTTCCTTAAATGCCCTCCGGAAGAACGCATCAACGTTGGCGAGTGGTCCGAGCTTGGCCGCACTCAAGCGTTCGTACATTCCAGCGACATCATCGTCAATCGATACAATATGCGTCCCCTCTGGGAAATATTTGACAATAAAACGCCGCTGAGGGGTAATTCCGGGCTTACCCACAACAATCTTACCATACAACTCTTTCGGTATTACGCGGGCATATTCGGTCCCTTCGGCTTTATTGGCAACAAAGATATGTATCCGTTGCGGAGCGACACCGCCTGCTTGGAGCATAGCGAGCGTTTTGTCTTTCAATAGTTCAGCGCGCTTATAAGACGGAATGGCCACCACGTAGTCACCGCCCGCCATCTTACCTATCAGTAATAGATAAGTTTGCTAAAAAAGAAAGAAAATTAAGAAAATTGATTTGGCCTTTCGTAAATATGGGTCAACACACAACACAATGTCTTACGCCAGCATAAACACCAGCGTTGCCGTCGTTCAGTCCACTATTCTCATCAAGATTGCTGATGGCACACTCGTCAAGCTGACCGTGAGCGCCCACGCTCTGGGCGGCTTCATCGACTTTAATATTATTACTGACTGCCAACCCGAGTGCGGCGACCGGTTCTCTGGTCACCCATTCGCCCTTTGTCGCCCTGTGCGCGGCCTGGATGGCAGGGCATGGATGACCGAAACCGTTGCGGATAACGATATGACCCGCCAACTCTTTCGGCATATCGCCATGCCCGATGAGGAGTTGGCGAAGTGGTCCGGAACGACTATGTGTGGCTACTATCGCGCCCAGCTTCTGGATATGCTCAAAGTCCTTATGGATTAGGTAGGTAAGTGAAGCAAAAGAAGAAGTAAAAACAAAAAAAGAAAAAACAAAAAAGAAAAAACAAAAAGAAGCAAAAACATCGGGGTTTTGTTCCGCAAACCTACTTAAGTGAATTTGCACTACTTAGCCATAGATGGCCCTCGATGAAACTTCGCCGCGGGCGGCGCAACCAAAATATACCAATATCGCCCTTAAACCCCATCAGCTTGCAATGTTGCAGTCGGCGACCACAATGGAGTCCAATACCGAAAATCCTGTATGTGTTCTAGCCGACCTCCCAGGTTCTGGCAAAACCTATGTCCTCCTCGCCCTGATTCAAGAGAGAACGCTTACGAACGAAACCAATATTGTTATCGTCCCTCAGAATATTTACACCCAATGGGTCCAAAGCATCACCGCCTGGGGCGCTGGCATCAGTTATAAGAGTTATATGAACTATAGTGAAATCACCGAACTCTATTTTAATCCCCGATTCACGGACCCCCCACCCATCCTTTTAACCACGCCTGTATATTTTGGTATTATTAGTGATTCGCTAGCCGCCGCTAAAGTAACCGTACGCAGGGTGATTATCGACGAAATAGATTCCGTAGCCGGCCTACTACAAAAGCGCATTGCCTGTAAAACGCTTTGGATGGTATCGGCTTCGTTTACAGCGGGCTGCTTGGCTGGAACACCTTACAATGGTGCCCACCCACCAATGACCCGGTGTACCAGAGAATTCGTTGAAAACGGCTTCCCCCTGCCGGCCATTATGCGAAACGAGCTTATTTGCCAGAACTTTTACATCGGCCTTCTTGTCGGCCTTCTCGAACATAGAGAAATGCAACAAGTGAACGCCCTCGACTTTAGCAACCTGTCTATTAGCTCCCGTGCGAATGTGGTAACCGCCAAGAATGTACTTGAGTTCTTTGTAGCCGACCTGAAGGACACCATTGCGTCTTGTGAAAGAAAAATCAAAGATAGTGAGAAAAGTATTAAAGAATGTCGTTGGCAGCGGGAACTATTCGAAAGCGCGATTAACTATGTCCTCGAATTGCAAACGCCCTCCATCCATGCAATTGTTAATAATTGCAGCCCAAATCAAGCGCAAGGCCTATTACTTATACTCGACCGTTTCGGATTCATCAATGTTAACGATATGTTGGTGAAAACCCCTGATGCAACCGTCAATTTGTCTGAGTTCAAAGATTTCGCCGGAAAGCTAATAAAAACGATTGGACTAAGTTCCTTGGAACAAGAATTAAATACGACCACGAAAGAACTGGCCACAGCCACGACCAAATACAACAATATTTACGAACGACTTACCGAAGCCAACGCCTGTCTCATTTGCTATGAATCCTTCGCATCCGATAGCGATGGCGAATGCAATAAGAGTGTATCTAAATGTTGTTCAAATTCATTTTGCACCGAATGTATTCTGGGATGGGCGAAAACCAGCAGGTCGTGTCCAATGTGTCGGCACGGTTCGTTGGTGCTTGTTATGGAGGCAAAAGACGCCGGCGTTACGCCTGTGCTCAAACAAGAACACGGCCCTAATGACAAAATGACCGTCTTAAGCAACCTATTTACTGATAATGTTCTCGGAGACAAGGTTATTATTTTCAATAACTATCCAGCTGTTTTTCTAGAGATAAAGAAATATTTGAATTCCCAAGGAATCTCATGGACAGAGCTTGATGGCGGAAATATTAAAGCTATCGACCATAACCTGGCCCAATACAAATCCGGTCCCACCCGTGTTCTTCTAACTAATTCCAGCTTCTATGGTTGTGGTATTAATCTCGAAAACACAAGTGATGTTGTAATTATGCATAAATGCAATGCCCAGCGAATGACCGCCCAAGGAATGGAAGAACAGATTATTGGGCGCGCCCAGCGGCCTGGACGGACAACAGCACTTCGTGTTTGGATGCTATTACATGAGAACGAATGTCCGCCTGCGGCCCTCTTCCACCCGATTCCCGCCCAAGCAGCCTATAATGACTCCGGAATGGAGGGAGCCGGTGCAGACGCAATTGGCCTAAATAGCGCAACAAGCCTGGTTTCGGTTTATGCCACTACTTAAGGCCAAAAAATGTTTATAATATGTGCCTTACTGGTGATAGCTCAGTTGGTAGAGCGAAGGACTGTAGTCGTTCATGGTTTTCCTTCGGTCACCGGTTCGAATCCGGTTCACCAGATTTTTTGTTTTGTTTGTTTTTAATTTTTCTTTTACTTAGGCTTCGAAAATGCCTCGTAAACATATGAATATAAGTATCCCCACCCAAAGGCCTCTTCGCGCATTCCCTCTAGCAGACAGCCTTCACACAGAACGTGTCCGCTGTTTAATAGCACCACCTGCTCGACTTCCTTGCACTGCATACAACAGCCTTCCGCACATTCTACTACCTCAACGTCCTCGCCATACATGCTGATAATCTCATCGCCTTCAGCGAAGGCTAACATCTTGAATATTGTTATATTTATTCCAATAGGGACCCTCTTATCGAGAGTCCCGATTCATTTTTTCCCTAAATTACCTAAAATTCAGGACAACCGCGCCCACTAACACCCTGCAATTTTAGATTGCATTAGTAAGAGAATCGATGACAACGTTGCGAAATCAAACAGGAAGTTTGGGGGCAGGTGATGGCCTCCAACAGGATATTTCGACCCGTGCCAATTTGAGTGTTGCAATTGGTGAAGGTGCCAATAAAATAAATAGCGGTCAAGGAAATGTGGTCCAGGGATATGGCGCTGGTATAAGTTTGACTAAGTCATCGTATAATACCATTGCGGGATATCGAGCTGCCGAATCCGCTACCGCATCCGATTATAATGTTCTCCTCGGCCCATTTACAGGACGGGTTCTTATTGGTACCGAAAACGTTTACGCCGGCGCCTACTCTGGTGAAAAAGCCACTCGCACATCACGTAATGTTGGCATTGGCGCATTCACTTTTAACGAATCGGAAAACAGTTTGGGTAGCGTCGGTGTCGGTTATCGTGCTTGTGCCAGGCTCCTCACAGGCAACTATAATACCGCTGTCGGCACTCAAGCCGCCGAAAATGCCCGTGATGCAAATTTCTCAACAATGGTGGGTTACCAATCGGGTCGGGCGTCATTTATTACGAATGGTAATACTTATGTCGGTGCATTCTCAGGGTATAGTAATGCGACAGGGTCCTATAATGTTATGATTGGTTATCGGTCTGGCGAAAACCTTGCTAGCGGTGATTATTCTATTGCTATCGGTGCAAACAGTCTCGCGAATGGTATCGGCGGCCAATCAAATGTGGCAATTGGTTTTGGAGCGGCTAATAATGGAGGGGGCGCACAGTCCGTTATCTTAGGGGCCGGAACAGGCCCAAATGCAGCCGGTGTTGGAAATGTTATTATTGGCGCAGGGACAGCGAAAACATTAATCGGGGGAGGGAGCAATGTGGTAATCGGCGTCGGTGCAAACACATACACCCCTAATACCAATGAAAGTATTACAATCGGCAATAACGATGTTGTCGGAGGTACCCGAACAATCTCTATTGGCGAAAATATAGAAAATAAACAAGTGAATAGTACTCTTATTGGATATACCCTTACATCAGATGCAGCAAATACCGTTATGGTGGGGAATGCCATCTCCATTGATTCGGTACTCATTGTAAAGGACCCCCTCAATGAATCTATTAAGGCCGCTGTGGCATCCGATGCCCTAGAGAAGTTCGGTATATCTAACATTAATTATACCAATACCCTCTCCATACCCTATTCGAATTTACCCGTTCCGTATACTATTGCAACGGCGGCGGTTATTACCAGTAATATTGTAAATAGCTCAAGTCAGCCACTTAAAGGGGCTCTCAGCCCAGCCACATATAATCTCCTTGAACCAAGTATTACACCGTATTACGCAATTAATCACGGAACGAGCATCGCACTCACCAGCACCCCGACAGACCCCCTCAATGTCACTATTACAATTGATGGACGTCCTACCTCCCAAACATCGAACCTTGTTTATTCATCTTATGCTGCCCTGTATGGCCCTCCACCAAAACCGATGTTTTCTTTCACTCCCGCTAGAACGATTAATGTGATTGCATTTAATAAAACCACCGACATTGCACCAGTTCACTTTGTAAAACGTTCGCATATTCCATATTTAGCCAGCTCAAATACACATCTAGCATTAAACGCCAATATATTTACGCCAACTACAAGCAATGTTGCCACCCCTTTGCTAACATCGTCTGGTATCCCATTACCTGTAACCAGTGCCATCGCCTATGTGCTAGATACTCCACCAATATATGGCACAACAACCATGTCGATGAATACATTTACATATACACCATACCCAGAATTCGCATTTGCATCGAATGATTCCTTCAAAGTGCTTCCTGTGCTGAATGTTCGCGATACAGATTCGAATATTTACGGCATTCCTGCGTCAAATATAGCAATAATTAGTGTATCTAAACCAAGTTTCTCCTTCACAACAAGCAATATCGTTTTCGTGCAGCCGAATCATATTATTACCACCACCGATATCGCAGCAAATCCACCAATTTCATCCACACCCCTTCGTATTACTGAAATAGATCCAGCCACCGTAATAATTTATACAAGCGGGACTACTTCGAACGTTTTCACCAGCAATGATATTTACCAAATGAATGCTGAGCAAATCGACAACTGGCCCCTCTCTGCTATTGGTGCCTGTAACGATAATGTACGGTTAACTGCTTATACCAACCTCTCTACAACATCAAACACGTTCGCTACCAATATATTTAATATTAAAAACGATGTCATCAGTCTTAACGATATTTATTCGGACCCCAGTTTCAACTTTGCCCCTACGTACACTGAAGCTGGAGTTATGGTCGATTCCTATACATCGAACCCATTCACCCAGTCATTTTCAAATATTTGGTATCGCTGGACGTCAAATACGCACGTATGGATTGAGCAAAACCAAATACCATCTACGCCAGAAACAGTAAGTTTACTCGATAATAATACACTTTTTCAAAGTGGGTTCTTTCCTGAAATTTGGAGTGGTGGTAGCAACTTAATTACCTTTATTCAAACGATTCCAACTACTTACTCCCCAGTAGCCGCCGCCAGCGCCCTTACGCTTCTCCCCTCCTTTTCAAGTATCCCAAATTTCTCAAGTGTTGCTGACGAGTACACAATCCTATATCATAAATACTATGAAGTCCCCAGACTTTTCATTGAATACGGTGATATCCAGACAGGTAGGGTGACAATTCGATTGCCTCCGGCCACTACCTTAACGGATGCCAGATTACAATTCGCAGGCTATAATCCTATTCTCCTAATCCAGGATGTAACTGAAACGTTATACCCGTCTATAACACAAACACTATCTGTGAGTATTCCTTCGACATCCAATGTGCAATTTCCTCTTGTACAAATCCCCCTCCCTTTACATACCAATGGTAATTATATTCAGACTACTCTACCATTATCAGGACTCTTATGGACATCAAACGCCTCTGCGAACACTATTACCAATGTTACCTTCCCATCGAATAATGCAAGCAATGCCTATTATCAGGTAACAGACCCATATGCTCTGCATGACTATACTCGTATAGTATATACAGAACCTCCGTTATCCACTCACTATGATGTTTCCTTTACACGTCCATATGGTCATTTTAATAGTTCAATTAAGACCCCGGCTAAACCCCAAGTCATAGAATTAATAAGTACTAGCAATATTATTTACAGTACTACCACTAAACAGTTCTGGGCATCCAATGTCAGCATCTTGACAACAACGACGTCTAATATGACCACAACGCCACCGACGATTATATCGTCTCTCCCCACGACCACGATTCAACATATTAACATATATGACCCTACCATCGGCTATGCAATTGCAACAAGTAATCTAATAACAACCAACTATCCGGTACCCATTGATAGCACAACTTCAAATATTTATTATAGTGAAACCAACTATATATTCCCCTTTCCCTCCACTGAACCGTATACGCCAACAATAAATACCAATTCGTTTACCCAGCCCCAATACCCTGAACTAGCGAATATTGATACTACGATTACCCTAACTACTTATACATCGAACTTTGCGGCCTACACGTCAAACTTTACGGCTTATACAAGTAACCATGTCATTAATACCCATTACTCTCATACAGAGAGCATTTACCTATGGACTGATGATAAAGGTATTGTCGCCAATCCCCCACCCATTTCGACCCCGATTCTAACAACAACACTTGCATCACAAGAGACTCTGTTTAACGAAACGTCCAATATAATTCAACAATCCAATATTTCTTTCATTGAACCCACATTCCAACTTTCACGAACATTTATGTATTCTTGGACAGATAGCAACGTCATTTATAATTTGAAGCCAAACGACGGTGATTCATTATTAATAGTTAACTCCAATATTGGCCCTGTAACTGTATGGACCCAGTCCAACATTTTGAATGAGTCTTTGTTTATTGTGCTTCCCCCAAATATTCCAACCGCTACCAGTAGTAATTTATCCCTTAAGTATTCTTTACCAGTATTTAGTAATGTAACATTATCAATTCAAGCTACCGGGTATAATGGAAGTGAACCAATGTTTATAACGGGTGACCCAATACCATTATCGCTTGGTAATAATATTCGTACCCCTTTTGCCAATATTTTACCTGAGTCTATGGCGAGTGAACATATTGCAATTAATATAGCTCATTTGCAAAAAGGTGCACTTGTAGGCCCTGGTTCAAATATAATAACGTCGTTTACGAACCATGATAGTGTGGATTATTATCGTACCGGGCCCTACAGTATCGATAGCGTTACTTACTCAACTAGCAATGTGATAACATCCGTGACATCCGGTTTTATTCAACGGTCATTACATATTACCTGTGACCCCCTGGATATCGGATTGGCTTATAATACGGGACTCGACGATATTAATCATACGGTTCAATCGCGTGCTCTATTTGTCGCAAGGGGTCTAACACTACCGGCAGATATTACAATAACGCCTTCCACCGACCCTCTATGGACATTTGAACCATATCCGTTTAGTCTTCAGAACGTTCTTGATGGAACTGTGGAGATATTTAAGGGAGCGAATGCACCAAACACAACGGTCGCATTCACAATCGGGTCGACTACCACAACCCTTCCATTGATATCATACCTCTATAATGCATTTCCAAGTGCTGCCACCGCCCTCGGAAGTGACCTGACTATCGCGCGCATCGGGTCGTCGAATACTCTTAATATTGGCCATGGTGCCCTTTGGACAAATTACACCACTGGGTCAATTGCAGCTACGACCCCAATGGTGCTTATAACACAACCTCCTACGAAGGGTATCCTATGGTCGTTAAACAATTTGAATACTCGGTTTCCGCTCACGGATATCTATGCATCCGATATTCGATACGTTGTCACCACCCCCACCGCAACACCTGCCACTATTTCAAATGATAGCTTCAAAATGCGTCTAATAACGGTCACCGGTGGTATGAGCCCAGAGTACACAGTCGCTCTTAAGAACTATTTTGCTCCATTTATTCCCACTGCCGTTGACCCTACACAATATTGGAGCGACCATCGAATTATCCCATCACCATACATAAACACCGGCCTCACTGGTGACGGATATTCGTGGCAACCGAATGCCCCATACATAATGCCGGCTTCCAATATTCTCTATACCCATCATATTCCTCTTATTCTAACGCCAAGCATTCCTGTAGGAGCCGCACAGTTCGTTGTTCCTGGTAGCACAGACATCCTCAATGTTACATCTTACGCATATTCTTCCCAACCCATCCCTACTACGACACACTTCAATCTCGCAACAGACCAGGCCGACAGTCTTTACTTCGACCAGGTGTTGACCACAATAACATCGAATATCGCGACCCGTAATGTATACTTTTATGTTACTACCCAACCCACCACAGGTGTTGTTTATAATACACTTACAGGTGCCCCACGTCCCGTTTTTACCGCAGATGAGGTCCGCACACGTACAGTCGCTTATCAACATCTCGGAGGGTCGAATACAAGTGATAGCCTCACATTAAATATAGCATCCCATCCGTACGATTTTAATTCAACGAATATCGTCGTAGATATCGCGATTCGTCCGATGCCATATATAACCACGAATAGTCATCAATATGCCTGGTTTGACTCTGCATCCAATGCGAACACAGTAATTAACCATTTCTCATCATCGAAACTGGTTTTAACACCATCGACGACATCTAACTACTTTAATATAATTGCATCTGCGAATGGTGCAGCTGTTTCGTTTGCCAATAGTAATATAGTAAACGTTTTTGCTGCGACCGACCCAGTCGGATTTCGTGTGGCTATTAACCCGACTGCAAGTAACATTTATGCCCCCACTACATTACTTCTCGCCCCAAATAGTACGCCTCCAGTATCGCCGCTGGTAGCTCATGTAAATCCGTTAGCCTATATCCCAACTTATTCGAACCTTTTTCTTATTCCATGGACGTGCGAGATAAATCACTATGTTAATAGCAATGTTATCACGGTGCCGCAAACACCTAATCAAGTGATATCTTATGAATTTGATGGGGCCGCCCCCAACTATTCTCAACTTGACCAACGTGTTATATCCATCGGGTTTAATGTTCAACCAGACCAAACCCTTATTGCCGACAAGGTCGCGGGAGGTAACTCAGAGAATCTTGAATTCTTAAGAACCTATGATTTCACCCTCGACGTAATAACGACTACCGGGACCAACCTAATGAATGTCAATTTCAAGAAAGGGTTAGTAACTTTAAGAACCCCGTCAGTTCCAATACCACTAACATTCGCCTCTACATTTCCATTTGATTCAACAACGAGTGTTTTTACGAACGTTCTTCTAATGAACCAGGATAACAATAATGATGCCACTGCAAGTTTGTATATTGGCTATGATGCAACACAGAGTCGAGTAGATAACGCCATTTACAATATTCTTAGGGGAAAGAACGTTCCTAGCGTTGACTTTAGTAATATTGGGAAAATAACCTTTACAATTGATACCACTAATCCATACAATTTTATTGGAGGTAGTAATTTCGTGCGCCCAAGTGCCAAGAGTATCGGTTCAGATGCCCTCAATTTCGCATTCGAACTGTTAAACTATAAAACAACTCTTTTATTCAGGGATATTACTATTTCAGCTTCAACATACAAGATTATTCTCGGTGAAGTAGAATCTTTGCCTGATAACTTACTTACCCATAATGTGGTTATTGGCGAGAGTATTCAGGTACGCGGTACGAATAATCTGTGTATTGGTAATAATTTCACCACATCTGGTAAAAACTCAATTATTCTCGGAAATGATATTGGCATTTCGCCAGACGGGGCCGTGAGTGGACAGGTGAACGACATCTATGAATGCATTATTATGGGAAACGGGTCGTTCCAGAATTCGGTGGTACGGGGTATCATCAGTGTTGGCAATAACCATATGCAGGACCTTTCTCTATCTGCCGTAGCAAACGTCAATTACTTCCTGAGTCAAAAGCCGATTCTGATAGGCAATGATATTACTCGTAGTGCTCTCGATTATAACATTAATATTGGTAATGTTTTCTTAAAAACGACGGTTGGCGCTCCCCGAGTATTTATTGGAAACACGGGAGAATATGTGGGAATCGGTTACACATCGAACACAGCTCTCCCAGCAACTCTAAGTGTCGCGGGGTCTATGGCGGCCACCTATTATAATGGATTTGTTGCAGGCACTCCATGCACGATTACTAACAGTGTAACTACCGCTAACATCTGGTATACGGTGGTGTCATCAGGGCTCGCGCTAAATAATGTTGCCATAGCATCAATCAATGCATCTCCTGCTGTCTTCGGTGTTATTGCGGCGATAACAACGACGTCGAGTATTATAGTTTATACATCAGGAAGCGCATTTGTTTGGGTTGCAGTTGATACCGTGCTAGTTGGCGACCTCTTAGAAACATCGGCATCCGGTATGGCAAAAAAACAAACAGGTACTACTATAACAAGCTCAACACTTGGGAAAGCAACGTTAAATGGTAGCCTCGCCACAGCCCTTAAAACAATGGTTATCGCAAGTATTACTTACTGCTTAATATCCTGCACCCTCCTTTGTGGATAATCCCATAAACCAGATATTAAGGGACACATAGTCAGCTATTTACAAGTAGCCGCAACTAAGCGACCCACCTTTTTCTCTTGCCAATTTTCAGAGATGAGTACCACACCTAATGCCAGTGTTAGTTATTCTAGATATTTGCCATCCAGGCTGCGGGTTGACAGCTTGGGCATTGGTCTGACATCGAACACTCTTAATGCCCTAAATATGCCCACGCCCCAATATTTAATTGTGGGGGAACAGTTTACGAATACCAGTAATTTCTATAATCTGATTGTTGATAACAATGGTATTGCAGTAAATACTAATTATACGACAAAGTCGAATGTGGGTGACGAGTATGCCTTCTACGTCGATGGCAATATGAAATCTACTGGAATCATTGCAGGCAAACAGGTTATTATTGATGGTGTACCGCTCACAAATACAACCACCGTGGCGCCAGTATATATATACGCATCGAACATATATGACTCGAATATATGGGCATCGAATGTGGTACCGAGTTTATCGAATATGATAACAAACATTATCTCTAGCTCAATTGGTTCCGCGGCGGCGGATGCGTCTTTTTGGTCCCTTTCTACCGGTGAGAGTCAGAACATCTACTATCCTGGCAAGGTAACAATTGGTAATAATCTCGCAGGACAATTGAACAGTTATGCGCTAAATATCCAAAATGCCACCGACTTAACGATAGACCATGCTCATTTGAATATTCAGAATACCCAACTTGCTCAATTTCGCGTATCTATTATTGGTGCTGACCCTGCCTCGCCGGCCATTGTGAACACTTGTCCAGGTGTTCCTATTGAATTTCACGCTTCGCGTAACCAGGGGTACTTTTCATCTGTTTACCGCCAGTCCTATTATAATAATAATGGCATTTGGCTCTGCAATGTTCCAACTCAGGTTCCGATTTATACTACGGTCGGTCAAAGTCCGCATATGGCGGTGGATGTGAATGGTAATGTTGGTATTCACACATCAACGTCAATTCCCATTAACTTTTATCAGCGTCGACGCATTGGCAATAGTGAAAGTGCGATAGTGCTATCTAGCATTGCTGAACGACCTGCTCTCTACGTAGATGGGTCCGTATTTGCATCCAATATTGTTATTTATGACGCGGACCGTAATGCACCAGCTAATATCGATGATATTTATGTTCGGCGTTTAGGTGTATCTCTTCTTGCGAATCAGATTATTCCGGGTCCATTCGCAGATGGTTATTTCCAGTTCACCTCAAACATGTCTATCATGGGTGCGACAGAAGAGAAGTACGCCCTAACTGTTTACGGTGACGCACATATAACACGCCGGTTGCAGGTCGACTGTAATATTAACACCTATTTATCAACCACAGATGAGCTCATTGTTCGTAATTATGCAGGTTTCTGTAACGACGTTATTGCTGGTCGTGATCTCATAGTTACTGATTCCCTTCGGTTAAAGGGTGGCATTTGGACGGAGTATACGACACCATTAGGTTGCAATTCCTGGTGTCAAATTCAGTTCCAAGTTGCAGGAGCTGCACTATCTAATATTAATTACATTGGTCAGGGCATTACGACCCCGGGTCGGCTAGGTGTCGGTATCAACCCGAACCTGGATGCGGTAAATAGTCAAATGGTTGTTACCAAGCGTTCTAGTGATATCTTTGAACTCGAATTACGAGATCTCGCAGATCCCTTTATGAAAAAAGTGGGTTATATTGGTCACCGTAAGTCGACCATTTTCCCGAATGATGGGTCTCTAATTATTGCCACACCTTATCCACTTGATGTAAATTATAACTTTGGTTATACTGCGCCAAAGCAGAATATATATTTCTATCCAGCGGCTGACTTTTCTCCAACAGCACCTGAAATATTAACAAGTAATTCCCCGCCAACACTGGGCATTTGTGCTGATAGGCGAGTAGGAATTAATACATATGAACCCTCTGCCAATCTTCATGTTGAGGGCTCTGTTTATATTTCAAGCAATATTGCCATCGCCGACCCCTACAGTGGTCAGCGTGTTACCATGGGTATATGGAAAATAATTAATACAAACACGCTTGTTTATAATGACCCGTCAGCACCCTACGTGGGTGTAAATACGCTTGCGGATAAGCGCTATGGTATGAATGTTTCGGGCGGTATCAAAGCAGATGGTTACTATACACCTAAGAACCAACTTATTGCACCGTTTTTATCCAGCTCCTCAAATGCACTTGCAATTGCGTTACGTCCAGACCAAACCGGTGATATTATTGGAGCTTTTACCTATAATAATATTGGAATTGGTGTTGGGTCACCAATGTATCCACTTGATATTAAGAATATCTATCCACCAAGTGTGAATCCGACATTTGACAAGACAACCGCTCTTAATATTCGTTCTAGCGATTATTCGCGTACTATTGGCATGACTATTAATGGATGGGCCACTCAGGTAAATGACGCGGGTATTAGTCGTCAGGAACTGTTTTTATTTTCAAAGTCTAATGTTGCCGAACGTGCAGTTTGGAGTCAATACAGTCCCATAACTAATAAATACCAGACTGTAATCGGTGCGCCTGTAGATGCGTTAGTATCCCCCACCTATAACCATCCTGACCAAACAGCTGCTCTTACAGTCGGTGGTAATTTAGCGGTGCTAGGCAATGTGAATATTACAGGAAAATATATGGTTAAAGGTGCCATGTATGTGAATTGTAATTTGGTTTCAGATCCAGTGGTGTTAGAGGTTGATGATGTATTTATTGGTGGAAATGATATTTACTTACGACCAGGCCCTGCAACTGTAGCAGATACTTTTTGGAATAAAGTTGTCACGGTCGGCTACACCACTGCACGACGATTCCTTGAACGCCCTGAGACGAGCGTCTTCCGTGTTTACCAGGAAGACAGTGCATCCCCATCGATTGCCAAATTTTCAAGTGCCTGTCCAAATGGACTCATTGATATTAGCTCGACCACTAATACGCTCCGATTTGGAATTTATGAGGGCCGTTTCTCCTTCCTTGATGAGTCATATCTGTCGTATATGTCTTTTAATAAATCAGCAGATGGTTCAGAACGTTACGTCGGCTATAATATAACATCTCCTACGGCACAAGTTCACCTACAAACGATAGGCACTGGTACAAACATGATACGGCTATCAAAGTTAATCGATGGTGATAATGGGGGTGTTGCACCTGAAATTGAATTTGAGAAAGTTACAATAGATAACTTCGCGCCAGCGACAAAATGGACAGTGCATGGTCCAGATTCAAGCTATAATCAAAAATTATCTTTGCTTTACACTGGCTCGAATGACACTACTTACGATGAACGCAAAGAGCTATTCACGTTTTCAAGTACTGGATGCGTAGGCGTAGGTAATACGCAGCCTGAATATGGTTTGGATATTCGGGGTACTGGTACAAGTGCAACGTTGCGTATACACAGTACTGATGGTGGCGGTTCCAATGCACCAAGCCCTCAACTAGTGTTTTTATCAGGATGCAATCTGTTTGGTGTAGATGACTACACTGATTATAGGTTCTATGCTCATGACAAGATATTCAAGATTGACCAACAGAGTAGTAGTGGCAATATTCAGTCGGTGCTCTATTTTTCGAAGGAAGGGCGGGTCGGAGTTAATACAGATGTAACAGAAACCTACACGATGACAGTGGGAGGCACAATTAATATTACAGACAAACTGTATCTAAAGGGAGTTGAAATGTTTGCAATAGGCACATCTGTTAAAGATGAGACCATTAAGGGGCTAAGCATTACTCTTTTGCCCTCCACTAAAAATCCTGGTTCGCGTGGTATTGTTATTAATAACGAAACGTTAAAGCCTTCAGACCTCTTCCATATGTACTCTGGTGAGGATGCGAATTTTATTACCTTTGATAGTATTTTTACAGAAGCGAATGTTAATTTCCGAAATAAAACGTCCCAGGTTTGGCGGACTGGAATGGATAATAATGAATTTTACTATGAGTACAATCCCTATCTAGGCAATCTTGGTATAAATGGTAGTGAACACGCCGATTTTACACGAGGGTTCAGATTAACAGCGCTCGACACCGCAACAACAGAGTATAACTTAGCTATCCCTGGCCATTTAAGTCTCTCGACGACTGCAACAGCAGCTTATATACCATCTATTCACTTGTCCCATTATGGGACATTGGCTGCAGCAGATATTTCATTTAATACATCTGGCCTCACTTTAGTGAGTTCGAGTAATATTGGGTTGGGTACAACTGCACCTGTAGCTGCAGTGCATGTTTATAACAAAACGCTGACCGCCAACAAGGCTCGTGTTTTCCAAATAACTACGAGTAATGCGGATGCGGCGATTATGGTTACTGCTGATGGTTATGTTGGATTAGGCACCACTTCCCCAACAACCCCGTTTACTGTAAACGTTCCCTCACTATTCGTTCCTCAAGCTAACTTTACATCGAATGTTTACTTCGGTGCGAACACCGATACATTCGGTAATGCATATGTCCATGGTAATACGGTCACAGATTCTGATAGGCGCCTAAAAACGAATCTCAAGGTTATTGATAACGCTCTGGAGCGCGTCTGCGCCCTAAGCGGTTATACTTATAATCTAGTGGAAACGGGCGAAGAAGCGCTGGGTCTAGTAGCACAGGAAGTTCAGGAGCAATTCCCTGAGCTAGTGAAAAATCATAATGGAATCTTGGGTGTGAGTTACGGAAACATGGTAGCAGTTTTAGTGGAAGCAATTAAAACGCTCCATAAAAATGCTACCAAGGCTGCAGCAGTTTATTAATTTAAAGCTAACACATCTGTTACCATAAATAGAATTAATGCGCATTCTGGTAACAGGTGGCTTTGGACTTGTTGGTCACGCGATTCAAGATGTTATTGCGAACAGACGCCCTCATTCGGTTGGTGGATCTAGCGAGCGGGGGACAGAGACATATATAGATACAGAGCCAACATTCGCCACCATCGTCTTAACGACCATAGAGAGCCTGCTTAGCTATATCAGCATTGATGCTCAATATCCGGCAATACGCCATCCCCCTGCGGCGCCTGGTATAACACGAACCGATGCTTTGGGCAACGATTGGACGTTCGTTCGCCAACGAGACGGCGACCTTCGCAACGCTGCCGCCGCAGACCGCATATTCGCAGCTATTCGTCCCGACATGGTTCTGCATCTGGCTGCGCGAGTAGGGGGCCTCTTTGCGAATTCCGCCGATAATGTTGGGTTTTTCGAAGATAATATGGCAATGAATGCAAATGTCATTCGCCTATGTAAAAAGTATAAAGTCAAGAAGTGTGTCAGCTGCCTGTCAACCTGCATCTTCCCCGACCAAACCAGCTATCCGATTGACGAAACAATGCTCCACAACGGCATCCCACACGCTTCGAACCTCGGCTACAGTTGGGCGAAACGCAGCGTGGATATTATGAATCGTATCTATACCACCCCCGAAACCCTATTTACTTCCGTGATTCCGACCAATATTTACGGCATCCACGATAACTATGATATCGCTGGGGGTCACGTGATTCCTGGCCTAATTAACAAATGTCATCGGTCCATCGCAACAGGCGAACCCTTTATCGTATATGGTAGCGGAACACCGCATCGCCAGTTCATTTACGCAGGCGACTTGGCCGAATTGCTAGTATGGGTTGTCAACGAGTATCAGGAAACCGAGAGTATTATCCTCAGCGTCGACCCAGAGGCCGAAGTCAGCATCGCTGAAGTTGCCCGCGCCATCGCCAAAGTAATGGGTTACACAGGTTCCATTCAGTTTGATATTACCAAGTCGGATGGCCAATATAAAAAGACGGCTAATAATGCTAAGTTGCGTTGTTATAAGCCTGATTTCAAATTTACATCACTCGAAGCCGGTCTTCGACAAACCGTAGACGGTATTAAAGCACTCAATTTAATTCCTATTCCGCCCCTACCGCCCATTACCCAGAATTACCGAATCGCGTAATTAGAGTAGGCACGCTTCTTTCAATTGATGGCCGCAATATTGGTGTGAGTGTATCAGGGGAATCTCCATCCCCTGTGGCATTCGCGCTCGATAATCGCGGTATTCCGACACCCGTACTACTTACGCCACTTCCGGCTCCCCCGCCCCCAACACTCACGTTCTGTTCCATAAACATATGTTCCCGCTGGGAAATGCGCCTTATTAACTTGTTCATCTGATTGCAAAAGAGTATAAAGACACTGTTATGAGTAATATGTCCGCCTCCAGCCCCTGCCCAGCCAACCTCGTTATCGCCTGCCCCTCCTCCTCCTCCTCCTCCGCCACCCACTCCACCTCGACTATAGCGTCCACTCAGTTCGAGAAAACTCCATATCTCATTTTGCAAAGCTTCTGTACCGCTATCGTACAGAAGTAACTTCTTATCTAATGAAAACAAGCTGATATAACTGCTGAAAATTGCGGTTAACAGCATAACACACCAAACGAACCATGCAAGAAAGGTATTGGCGATGGCGTGGGTAGTGAAGAGCTGCCAAGATAGAATCGCCGGCGTAATCACCGTTCCAGTTTGGATGAATATACGCAACCCATAATACCATATTTTGAAAGCCATCCGGCGCTTTTCGGTCATTACCAGGAAGACTATGTAACGCGACCGGAATATCAACTTATTGTATTCGTTGAGCGAAATATCGGGATGCGATATTATCGCATTGAGGTAAGATGGTGGGAAACAAGAAAAACACGAAACACTCAGAATATCCATATCAGATGGCATTATCACAAACAAAAATGAACGAACCGCACTCCCTTAATTATACGGTATAAAAGGTTACCATCTTGGCTTAAACACAAACCTAATAATATATATTTATATATTATCATCCCAATATAGATAATGCCAGAGGGTCCCGAAGCTGCCTACCTGGCCGAAACTATTAATAAAGAAATTCAGGGAACAGGCGCCTCACCAGCCCTTGTTGCTGCCGATATTGTTCATGGCCGCTATAGTACTGTGACTGGTCACGGGCCACCACAGCTATGGACAGAGTTTCAAGCGGCTCTTCCACTTAAATTCGAATCCTTTGAACATAAAGGTAAAGTTATCGTGCTGCGCTTCGCAGGCAATTGGTCACTGCTCTTTCACCTGGGCCTAACAGGTTGGTTCTATACCAAGAGACCGCCTACTTGGCGCAAAACCACACCGGATATCGTTTTCACCTTCTCTTCCTCCCCAACTATGACTCTAACGCTAACTTTCACTGACCAACGCCGCTTCGGCACAATGACCGTCTGCAATAGCAAGGAAGCCCTTGATGCCCTCCTCGACCAAATCGCTCCTGATATTGGCGATAAGCGCCATACAACCTGGGCGGTTTTCAAGAAGCGCCTTGACATTAACCTAAATGCTAAAAAAGCTATGACTCGGAAGCCCATCGAAGAAGTTCTTGTTGACCAAAAGCTGCTTGTTAGCGGGATTGGTAATTACCTGAAGGCAGAGGCCCTCTATGCTGCTAAGATTGCCCCACAACGTCTAGTTTCCACGATAACAGATGCTGAATGGCGCGCTATCTTCGACGCCGCCCAGGAAATCCACCATCGAATGACTAAGCTAATGAAACAAGAAAAGACCACACCTGGCTCCTATGAAGAAGGTATGGCCGTCTATGGACGACTCGAAGACCCGTTGGGTAACCCTGTGGAAACGTATAAAAATAAGGCTGGTCGCACAACACACTGGGTGCCCGGAGTACAGGAATAGGTATGCATTATTGTATTTTATTGTATTTTATTTTATAAATACTATGCGAATCTCTATAATAATTTTTTGATTATTACTAATTTTAGTAATATACTTGATAAAAATAATTACACTGTGTGCGGCCGCTTTAGAGGACCATCAGCTTCTGATGCCCAACCCTCAGATCCGTACGAATATAGGTAACAACACCCTTGTCAGCCAAGTTCTTCGCCAAACTCACATCCTCGGATGTCATATCCACCATCGCTGGCTTCCCATCGCCTACCTCGATGACCTCAAGTGGTCTCCAAAACGGTGGGTAAGATACCTTCTCCAGAGCTCCACGCTTGAATGCTGTGAAACCGAGACCCGAATAGGCGACAGGAACGTACTGCTCTGCACTCAAATCCTGCACCGCCGCAGGTGTTAGGAACTGGAAGGAACCATTCTTTTTAAAGTGCTCGAGATCCCACTCCTTAACAGTTGCAAAATGGGTATTATCCGCCATCATGTAGAGCCCTGCAGTCACGTCATGTGGCGAATCAAGCAGCTTCTGAACATCCTCCGGCGACGCTAGAACATCACTATCAATGCAAACAATAACATCGTATTCAACATCGCCTCCGAAAGGCTTCTGGTCAGCCCCCCGAGTCACATCATAGCCGAAACACTTGGCACGGGCGAAGTGCACCATCGATGAAAAGTGGGCGCTAATAATCACCTCATGTCCCTTAGACGTGCAATAGCTGAGAATCCGTGACCAATTAATTAGAAACTCGCGACTAAACGACGGCCCCGGAAGAGCGAAGACAATCCGCATAATATTCCTTACTGCCTTTCTTCGCTGGGAAACGTTTAAGTAGTTTATGCATTTAAAATCGTAAGCAGTTCCGGTACCCATACCTCATCGTATTCACTCAGCAATCCAGCAATCGATAGAACAGGAACGGAGTCCATTCGCAATTGGACTTCAGCATTCATCGCTGCCGCCCCGAGCAAATGACTATTGTAGCCCTTCGGGAAAGCCGTCAGTATATTTCGGACGACAGCCATATCATAGACAACATCCGCTGTCATTTCATTCAGATGAATCCGTTGCGCAATTCCACCAGCAGCTGTAATGCAAAGTAGGTTATAAACACCGACCTCTTCAACTGTATAAGTTGGGAACGTAGTCATCGATAGTTGTTGTACTTGACCAGTTAGTCGATAAGCAACAACCGCTCGACCAGCACAATGATAGGAACGAGCCCGACGATATAGTGTTGGTGTGATACCAGTTGTAACACTGCCAGTTGTAACGCTACCCGACATTACTATTATGTCTATAGAAATAGAGTAAACCCTTATATCTATCTACCTTAAAACTATTTTATGTATTAGCAATATTAGCAATCGTATTACACAAAACCATTATAGCATAGCTATAGTAACAAATATTGGCCGATTTTTGTAAAAATTGAAAATGATGTACATATGTAAAGTCCATAAGTAATCAATTCAGTAAAGTAAACAAAGATGTCTTCGGCCTCTGCTCCTACCACCCCGGCGACCACTCAGTACTACATTGATGAGGATAACGTCAATGTATATGCGCCTGTGAAGGCCGCTAAGGGTCAGAACAGGTTCTCACCCTATTCGCAGACACACGTCCGTCGCCAACTCTTCCCGGTTCACCAGCCGATGCCCCGTTCATTGACTAAGTAGCGGTAACGAATTAACTTAAGTAAAAGCCCTACGAAAAACAAAAAACAAAACAAAAAAACAAAACAAAACAAAACAAAAACGCAAGGTTTTTGTTTTGTTTTGTTTTCAGATAAAAAAAACACACATCAGTTATAGGAGGTTCCCTATGTCGGGTTCAAGTTACATCGGCACAACATTGCTGGATATATTGGGTTCAGCATCAGCCACCGCCAGTTTTGGTTCGGTAGCCAGTAATATGGTGTTGCGTCTTTATGATAGCAATCTTCCATTTCAAAATGGCATCCTTGTTTCGGCAAGCAACGGAGCTTTAAGTATTTTACGTGAAACGGGGGCAACCTATATCGGTATAGGTAATACAACACCAAAGTTTGCACTTGATGTAGCCGGCGCCATCAATCTAACAGATACCCTCTATCAAAATAGCGTACCTTATGTGACATCGCAATGGATAACCTCAAACATCAACCCATCCGGTAATAGCAATATTATCTATCCGGCTGGTTGGGTTGGCATCGGAAATACGAATCCCCAGTTCGCATTGGATGTGACAGGTGGAATCAACCTTACAGGTAGCTTATACCAAAATAGCGTACCTTATATAACATCGCAGTGGATTACATCGAACGTTAACCCATCAGGTGATAGCAATATTATTTACCCGGCTGGTTGGGTTGGCATCGGAAATACGAACCCACAGTTTGCCCTGGATGTAGCTGGTGGAATCAACCTTACAGGAGTCCTCTACCAAAATAGTGTACCTTATGTAACATCGCAGTGGATTACTTCGAACGTTAACCCATCAGGTAATAGCAATATTATCTATCCGACCGGTTGGGTCGGTATCGGAAATACCAATCCCCAGTTCGACTTGGATGTGACAGGTACTATTCGGGCCAGCCTATTCTCTGGCAGTGGTGCATCGCTAACGAGCATCCCATATACCTCATTAACGGACATACCTGCACAGGTTCAGAGTGATTGGACTTCGAGTACCGCCCCGAGCGCAATCTTAAATAAACCAACGTTAGCCACCGTCGCAACCTCTGGTAGTATCCTTGACATTAATGACAGGTTTTCAAGTAATATTCTATGGACTTCGAATATAGTCCCCATTTATTCCCTGTGTAATACCACTTTCGTAGATTGGTCAGCAAGTACGGGTACGGAAGCAATTTTAAATAAGCCCACCTTTGCAACCGTCGCAATATCAGGCTCATATACTGATTTATTGAACAAACCAGCACTAGCTACCGTTGCGACCTCTGGTAGCATCCTTGACATTAATGACAGATTTTCAAGTAATATTCTATGGACTTCGAATATAGTGCCCATTTATTCCCTATGCAATACCACATTCGTAGATTGGACGGCCAGTACCGGCACAGGAGCAATTCTAAATAAGCCAACTATTCCCACATTAACGAGTCAACTCCAAAATGATGCGTTGTTTATTACTCCTAACGGTGCCGCTGCCAACTCTGGTCAAACCTCATATCAATATACAGGTATTAAACAAGCGAATGGAACATATACAGACACTACCACATATGGAGCAGAACGGTCGCGTTTCGAATTCAAATACTGGACTTATAATAGTACAAATGCGGAACGAATTGGTTCAAAGGTTGCGTTTATTAGTAAGCAAACGGGTAGTAGTCCAACTGAGAAAGATTTAATTCAGTCTAGTGACATACTATTCTACACTGCCACCCCGAATACAACCAATAATGATGATACGATTGAACGCATGCGTATTGCCGACACCGGATATGTTGGTATCGGAAATACAAATCCCCAGTTTGCCCTCGATGTTACTGGTGCGATTAACTTAACAGGGGCTTTATATCAAAATGGTACTTCCTATGCGTCATCACAATGGGTGACATCCAATGTCAACCCTTCCGGAAGTAGTAATATTATTTATCCTAGTGGTTGGGTTGGAATCGGAACTGCTCCCGCAACAAATCTACATGTAAATGGTAATGTACTCGTTGATGGCATCGGGACACTTACTTGTTCTAACCTGAATGTACTTGGTACATCGTCGATTGTTAGCTTGCCAGGGTCATATGTTAAATCATATATCTATATTGGCACAGGTACAGAAACTCTCGCTACCACCAAGACGATTCTCACGAATGACACGACCCCTGCGAATACGGTCCTGTATTCCTTTACCCTTCCAGGTGGCCGCCATCTCATTAATGGAAACGTACCCTATAAAAATGTTACCGGTATGACGTTGTTGGGAACGAATAACTGGGCCAATATGGGTCTGTATGCGAATTGCACCCCTGCAACATTTAATACCAGTTGCAATGCAACCCCTTTCGTCCAACTGAATATTGCAAGTGGTACGGATTACTTAGCCCAGGATTTCAGTTTCTTCCAGGATATTAGCGCCACCACGAATTATGTGGTTGCAGTTACAGGGTACGGCCACAGTTTGCTATTTGGCAACCCAAGCGGTTTAGTCAATAGTAGTCTCACAGCGATTACTGTAGCCGGTCTCGGCTCTCAAGATAGTTATGCTGTTCGGACCGCTCTGCAACCAGCTCCCGTGCGCTACGTGGAAAAGCTATCTGCCCCTAAAACAGTATTTCCAGTGGTGCAATCGGGATGGTTCACTGCATATGCATCGAATGCCGATGTTTTTATAAATGGCAAGAAGCTGGGATGGCTAAGTACAACGAGCAATGATTACTCTTTAACACAAGCGTATGATTCAGTTGCAAATACAAGCACGTTCACGATAACATTGAATAGTACTGGAAATATTAATGATGTCATTGAAGCGAATGTGTGGCCAGTTGTTACATCGTCGACGGCGTATACATCTGGGTACTTATATCAACAGTTCAATTTCACGGGCCCCTGGCAAACAAGCGCACCTGCGAACGTTTATGTGAACCCTGGTTCTCTGGTTGGCATTGGCACATCAAGCCCTTTCACTGGCACTACCGCGGATATTCAGGGGACGCTGAATGTTCAGAACGGTATTATAGGTAGCACGGCTTATGGCGCCCACCTTATTCCCAGTGCGGCCAATGGCCCATCCATTATTAAATGGATGCAGGCAACGACGTCCGTTTGTAATAATAGTTGGTGGGCGACGGGTTCTTATGCCACCTCCTGGAGCAATGTGCCAATTTCATCGACGGCCGGTGCATTTAGTAGTGCGCTCTATATTCCCGATGGCAGGGTTGTGTTCTCCCCTTTCAATTCGACTGCAATCGGTTTCTTCAATCCCCATAATAATTCTTACAGTGCGTATACACCGACTTCTCCCACTATACCAGGCGCAGGCGCATTTGCTGGTTCCGTCCTCACGCCATCGGGTCAGGTTGTTTTCGTCCCATACACTTCCCTAAATATAGGTATTTATACTCCGACTACTAATAATTACACAACCGTCTCAAGGGGCACAGGTTCGGCTGCATTCTATGGAGGCTGCCTCCTTCCAAATGGCTCAGTAGTCTTTGCCCCCTACAATTCGACTGCAATCGGTTTATTTAATCCCACCACCGGTGTTTATTCAACAGTTGGTACTATAACAGGTACTGGTGCAGGCGCGGGGGCCTATGCAGGAGCTGTCATGCTCCCGGATGGGCGGTGTCTCTTTGCACCTTATAATGCGACCACCATTGGAATTTACAATTATAGTGCATCCACTATTAATGGGTCGCCATCGGGCTACTCGACAATTGACGGCACAGGGGTTCTCACAGGTTCGGCTGTCTATTTTGGAGCAGTTCTAATGGCCGACGGCCGTGTTGCACTCGTTCCTTATGCAGCCACAGCCCTCTGTTTCTTTAACCCTACCACGAACACACTGGCTACAACCGCCTATACTCGTCCATCAGCGACCGCATATCGGGGTGGAGTCGCACTTCCAGATGGGAAAATAGCATTTATTCCATTTACAGGAGGTGTGTTGGGTCTCTATAATCCACTCACATCTACCTACAGTACCGTGACTGGCCCCAACGTAGCTGTCACTTACTCTGGTGGCGTCGTAATTCCTGATGGACGCGTGATTTGCACTCCTTATGCAGGGAGTGATATCGGGGTGTTCTCACAAACCCTACAAACCCCCTTTGAAATGCCTTTGCATCCATTTTTCAATAAGTTTTAACACACAGGGACGCACCCACTCTACGAAGTACGGCGGTGCCTTCGGCACTAGGCTATACAAACAATGCAGGCAATGCAGATATGTGAATTATTTGAACAATCGTTGTCACTGAAATGATGTGCGATTTGTTGCATTCGCGATAAAATTTGCTTAGGTTTTACAATAGGCAATTCTATTCTTTTTAGACTATGCGGTTCTGCGCATATTTTTGTAACAGGACGTGAAAAAAAATGAATTAAACGGAATAATACAGAACCACAAAACACAATATGTCTCACACAAGACTCGCCGCTTACATCAAGAACTATGAGACCGAGATGCATAGTGTCGGGGCACCCGAGGACGCTTTCAAAACGTTTCGCCATATGTCCAATTGGTGTATGAACGACATTGGATACATCGCCCCTGAAGTTATGGATGAACGGATTGTTCGCAATATGATTATCTTGCATCGCGCCGTATGTGAAGGCAGCAACGATCCTTGGACCGTCGGGCTACGCAGTCAGATCGATTGTATTTATATTTAAGTAAAACAACAGACGTTAAAAATAAAATACATAGGTAGAGCACATCCATGGTCTGGAGTACTCCCGAAACGATAACATCTTGGGGCGCAGCTGGAGCCGTTTGCCCAAAGTCGATGGTTTGTGTGGGACCGGTATATTCGAACATTGCTTCCACCTGCGTCTTCGAAAAGGTAGGCCGCTGCGTCGCACCCAACCTAAATTGGCATCTTTTAGCTTTTGGTTTCATTTTTGCGGCTTTCGACGCATTCGGTATTGGCTCGAACGACGTAGCCAACTCTTTCGCCACCTCTGTAGCATCAGGCTCGCTCTCCCTTCGCCAGGCAATGGGCATCGCTTTTTTCACCGAAATTATCGGCGCCGTCTTCCTCGGAGCCGCCGTTACAGATACCATCAAAGGCAGTATTGTTAATTTGGCCGCCTTCAAAAATCAACCAGATGTCCTGATGCTCGGAATGGTATGCGCTATTATTGCGTCCTCCTCATGGGTTAACTTCGCATCTTACACCGGCTATCCCGTTTCGACGACTCATGCCATCGTCGGCGCCATGATTGGTATTGGCATGGGCTTCCGTGGAAACCAGTCAACCAAATGGCCTTCCGAGGATATTTCGAAGTTCGTTGTGAGCGACCCTACAACCATTATTAAGTTCGACTCCCTCGGTGGCATCTTGCTATCTTTCGCTTTTAGCCCATTGATTGCTGCCTTCTTCGGTTGCATTATATTCTCCATCACCAAGTTCGGCATTATGCGCAGAGCAAACCCTTATAAGTGGGCCCTTTATACTTCACCCGCCTGGGTTTTTGGCACATGGCTCCTGATTGCCTTCTTTATGGTTTATAAAGGTGCTCCTGGCCTCAACCTTGCAGCTCTTCCACTGGATACAGTATTGGGAATATCGTTTGGTATTGGCGGGGCTGCCGCCGCTACAGCCGCAATGGTCGGCATTCCTATCTTGAAGCGACAGATTGAAGCCATACCATTGCCATGGGGCCTAGAACGAATTCCGCAATCATTCGGAATTACATTACTCGAGAAGCCTGTTGAAGCCGATGATGTTCCTTATATGGAATGGTGCAAAGCGCTGGACGCTAAAAAAGAAATAGAAGAAACAAAACAAAGTGATAATGGCGAAATCATTTATATACCAGTTGCACCTCAACGACCAACCCTTCGCAAGCGAGTAATGGAAGTCCTTATGTGGGGTGTGAATCAGGATGTCCGCACCCATAATGTCGATAACCAGCCTTGGCATGATGAGGCCGAGAAGTTCGATGAGCGCGCCGAACGGGTTTTTGGATTCCTCCAAGTTATGACAGCCGCCTTCTCGTCACTGTCTCATGGCGGCAATGATGTATCGAATGCCATTGCACCCTTCTGCGTAATCATTGAAATCTATAACTCAGGTTTCAATAACCTAGCAAATAAGACTGCATCCAAGGTACCTGTGCCTATGTGGGTACTCGCATATGGTGGCGCCTGGATATCCATTGGTCTATTCTGCTATGGCTTCAATATTATGCGTTCCCTCGGCAATAACCTAACATATCATAGCCCGAGTAGGGGATTTAGTATGGAACTCGGTGCCCTAACGACCGTCTTAGCGGCTACCAAGCTCGGTCTACCAGTCTCGACAACCCATTGCATTACAGGCTCGACCGTTGGTGTTGGATTGGCAAACGGCACCCTAAAATCAGTTAACTGGCGAATGTTCGCAATTGCTTGTTTTGGATGGCTATTTACTTTGCCCATTACAGCACTATTTTCGGCTCTACTGTTCATGTTTATCTCTTATTCTCCTCATAAACTGGAACAAAACCTGTTGCCAGCGATTGTGATTTAGGAAAAATTGAACAAAAAATTAAAAGAACAATAACAACACTACACTTCACTTCACTATGTCACCTCCTCCCCAAATTCTAAAACCGCCCCTAAAGTGGGTCGGTGGCAAGACCCAAATTATTCACGAAGTACTATCCACGTTCCCCCAAGACATTAACAACTACTATGAACCGTTCCTCGGCGGCGGCAGTGTCTTACTTGCTTTCTTATCTTATGTGAAGGCCGGTAAAATCGCCTTAAGTGGCAACGTTTACGCCAGTGACTTGAATAGCAATATTATTGCGTTGTATAACAATATTAAGTATCATTGCGAAGCACTTATTACAGAAGTCACCGTACTTCAAAACGCCTACGACGAAATCACAGGCACGATTGTCAACCGGAAAGCCACAACTGTCGCTCAATCGATTACGTCCCGTGAAAGCTTCTATTATTATATTCGCCACGAGTTCAATCGGCTAACACCTCCTGACCGGTTATCTGTTAAAGGGAGTGCGATGATGCTCTTTCTAAATAAAGCGTGCTTCCGTGGCATTTACCGAGAAGGTCCAAATGGTTTTAACGTACCATTTGGACATTACAAACAGATTCGCATCATTGATGAATCAATCAACAACCTTTCTGAATTGATTCAGAATGTGACATTTCGCCATCAGTCATTTCAGCAAGCCCTCAACTTTGAACAACCAGAAAATGGTGCCGACTTCGTTTACGTCGACCCACCCTACGCTCCTGAAAACGCGAACTCCTTCGTCGGATATACAGCCACCGGTTTCGCCCTCAGCGACCACGAAGCGCTCTTTGCGGCTTGCAAGCAACTTGCAACAAAAGGCGCAACATTCGTTATGAGTAATGCAGCCGTGCCCTTGGTAACCGACGCATTTCCTGCACCAGAATACGAAACACAAGTAATTTCTTGTAGACGCGCGATTAATTCGAAGAATCCTGCGGCACGTACGAATGAAGTGATTATTCGCAAGAGGTAACAGGCAACGCCAGCCATTGGTCTAGTTTAGCGAAGTAATCCTCATCGTCCCCGAATAGCACGCGAACGTTATCCTCCTCATGAATGGCGCGCATTAGTGTGAATTTTTGGCTTTGGTTCGTATACTGGTCTTGTAGGAAGCGGTTAACACAGAACGTGTATTCCACGTTAAATTCGGGACCGAGTGCTTTCTTATAAGCACGGGTGAAGAAGCCCCCAGCGCATAACTTAATATCGACGCTTCCCGAAACCGACTGGAACTTGACCTCCACGATTTTAAGGGTATATGTGCTCCCATTGCGAATTAGATAGGCTTCATCAGGGTCGTAGGGCAACGTTTTCCCATGGACGCAATCCATGTAGAATCGCAGCGCGCGCTGCTTCATGTAAAAGACTTCGATATCGGCGCCAAATGTCTTGTAAAAATAATGGCTCTGTTTGCTTGTGCTCTTGCCCTTTGAATGAATCTCTTTACGTAGGAAGCCAGCATCAATTAGCCGCTGTTCATTGCTAGTGGTCTCTTCGAACCGCTTACCATGCAAATTCGTCTTGGCACCACCCGCACCAGTGCCGCGATTGATGGTTGACGATGCCATGTTCTTTTTGTCCTTTTGTTTGTAATATACGGAATCAATTTTTACGCAACATCATCCAATTTGCTTTGGCATCGCTAATTTTCTTTTTAAGCAGCGGGGCCAGTGCCTTGTTGAATTCCTCAAGGGTTATAATCTTCACACCGAGCTTCTTTGCCTTGAGCACATTGGCAGTCTTGGCATCAGGGTCCTTCGCTATTAGAACTGTGGTCTTGGTATTAACGGCCGCTTTCACCTCACCACCCGATTCCTTAATCAGGTTGGAGGCTTCGCTATCGCGAATACTCGAGAAAACGACCACCAGGTCCGATGTGAGGGCAGGCATTTTGGCAGCATAGGAAGCTGATGATGTTTTGGGTTTAATAACCACGGGAGCGAACTCATACTGGCGCGGACCGAGCTGGTTAAACTTTATGTGGAATTGCTTCTCGAGCATGTCCTTCAAATTCTGGGTCCGATCTCCCGACGGCGGCAGGTCAAAGGGCTTCTTGAAAAGAGTGAACTTATGGTCCAGGGGCTTCTTGGAAATATCGGCAAAATAGTTATCAAGGTCCGACCAAAGGAAGCCTTCGGAGAAACGGCAATTGGGATCGGCGGTATAGAGGACAACGTTCTCAATTAGGCGGGTAAGCGGCATCACGCCATGCGAGTCCTTCTCAATGAAGGCATTCGGGTTTCTTTTGAAAATATAGACAGCCAGATTCAGGGCGCATCGAATTTGGAACTCTGCTTGTCTAGTTGGGATGGCAAATTCGGCCCGGCCTGCGCGCATATCGTAGTCGCTGCGACTATCGCTGCCGCGCCCGCGACTGTTGCTGCTGCCGCTGCTGCTTCGCTTCCCTCTTGCCTTTGGAGACTGATGCCTATCGACATAGTAAGGGGATTTATTATAGAACTTGAGGATATCGACGGTGGTCTTCTGGATTACCTTGATAGGGACGGCTAGAGAGGGGATTAATTTTTTGGCCTCTAGGCGATGAAATAGCGGCTGCATTCTGAGAATTTGAACATAGGCGTCTGAAGGTTCGAGGGCATATTCGCCAGGGAAAGCCGTTTGGGCGGCGAAGACGGCCTTGAGATAGTCGGCGATGGAGGAATCAGACGCACCATTCTTGACAACTTCATCCAGGGCATCGGCGATGGCCTTGCGAAGCGGGGCGGCTTCCTTATCTAGGCGAGCGGCTTCCGCAGCGGCCTTGGCTGCTGCCTCGGTGGCCTTTTGGGCCTTCTGCTTGGCAGCTGCCTCTGCGGCTGCCTTTCGGCCACTATCGGGCTTGGGGGCCACCTTCCGAGGCTTCGGTTTTATCCAATCGAACCATCCACTGCCGGTTTGTACCGCCCCATTCATTTATATAAAATTGGGATATTATTATTATTTTGTTGTTATTTTGTTGTTATTGTTTTGGTAAGGCATATTGCAGTATTATCAGCATTTATATATAATAACACACCCTGTATATATATTATATGTATTATATGGATATATGACAATAAACAGCATCGCATTAGCTCATGTTATTTGGACTTTTATAGTCCCATTATACCCATTATTCATTACATCACGGTCCAAGCTAGATATTTACTTCATGGTTTATATCTTATTACTAAATCTATCCTGGACTCTTTTGAATGGCGAATGCTTTATAACATTATATTCGCTCGCTACCACTGACACAAAGATAAAAGTCAAGCGAGACCCAACGAATATGGTCGACTTTTACCAAGTATTACCAAAAGAGCTCTATGACAACTTCCTATTTTACATCCTCATAGGAGCGCAAACGGCCGCAACGTGGATTGTATTTTCGAGAAACCAAGATATTATCGGCCTGGGATGGACATTTGCGTTGATTGTTGCATCGCTAGGCTATCTGTATGTTTTGCGAACAAATAGCCCCAACCTGATGATAGTTTATACGGAGGCCTATAAATTAGCCCTGGTTTGGGTTATTGCACAGGGCCTTGAAAAAATGAAGAGAGCCTAAAATAAATACAACCATAAATACAACCAAACATACACATAAGAAAATGGGTTGCGCTATCTCCGGCCTCAGCCACAACCTCAACGACCACTACCCGGTGCAAAACGCATTCTTGGATAAACATATTCAGCTGGAGTTTAAACGATATGCAGCCTCCAGTCGCGATTCAAATGTGCGAGAACTGCTATTAGATGCAGATATTGATGAACGGCGCGAGATTAAAGCGAGAACAAGGGAAATTTCCGAAAAATACGACGTTACATTCCTAACAGCCCTTCGGCGAGCGATTCAAGAGAACGAAACAGAACAAGAGAATGATATTCAACCCATTAACTATAAGTTGCGAACCATTAGCGAAGCAGAAGACGAAGAAGTCGACCGACAGTTAGCAATTATGGCAAAACAATTCCTATAAATATAAAGATAGTGTAATCTCGTATGAAAAATAAACTTACCCAATAAACCCCTTACCCAAACCCCAACCCAACCCAAACCCAACCCAAACCCAACCCAAAACCCTCAGCGGAGCTGCCCCACGCAGTGGACGCCTTACAGGGGCGGAACCCTGTGCTGAATGTGTGATTCGAACACACGATCTCTTCCTTACTAAGGAAGCGCCTTACCAACTTGGCCAATCCAGCACACTTTATTAGAATATTAAATTTTTACAAGTTTAAACGCACATTAGTTGGCTCGTACTATGCTAGCGTTAAATGACGATTTTAATAATTATAATAGATAGATAAGAGTACATGTCGACCAATATTTATGGTATTTACACTACAGGTGAGCAAAAGAACTACTTTAGTAGTAATGTTGGGATTGGCATATCCTCGCCAGCACAAGCATTAGATGTTAGTGGGAGTGGGTCGTTCTCAAATGGACAGCTTATGGTTACTGCTACTGATATTGGCAAAGCAGTCTGCTTTAATAAAATAATTGCGACTAGCGCAACGCTCTGGTATAAGTTAGCAACTGTACAAGATGGCCAAATAAAAGCGACATTTAGAGTTGTAGGAACAGTTAGTATTGTTCACGATGTACATACTATAGATGTACTTGTAACAGCAAATACTAGTTCAGATAATATTCTTACAACCATTATTTGGGGCACCACAACATATACAGCGACCCCTAGTTCTCTGTGGAGTTTTTTAGGATTTCAGCTTGTATATGAAACGTTAACGAGTGTCACTAGTAAAACACATCTATATTTGAAGGTGGCCCCTGGTGCTGGTACAAATAAACTGGGTTGCAACCTCGATATATCAGCAAGTGCAAAAAATTTATACAGTAGTAATCCGGTAATATTCTACCCAAATACATCATTTACAATTGCACTCGCTGAGTCGATAACAAGTGCTATAGATTCCAGTTTAACAGGGACCCTCCTACAATTTGATGTTTCTTCAAATACAAATACGAAATATATTAGGTTTCCAGATTCCAGTGGCAACGTAGGAATTGGCACATCTTCTCCTGCCCAAAAACTCCACGTGGCGGGAACAGTCCTTTCAAGTGGTGGGTTCGGATATACATATAGTACAGTGACGCAGATAACTTCAAGGACAACCAGTGTAACATTAAATACATTAACTGGACAAATTACATTGTTTAGTGCGGCTCTTGCAACCGCCTTCACGCTCCAAAGTTTTACTCTTACTAACTCAACTATTGCTGTAAATGACCATGTTATTGTTACACAAGTAGGTGGTTCTCATGCACTTTATAATGTAAGCGCAGTTGCAGGGACTGGGAATGCAACGATTTATATAAGAAACAATGCAATTATTGGCACTGCTGAATCCCCCATCATTAGATTTACAGTTATTAAGGGTGTGTAGGTGCGTATTTATTTGTTTTTATTTGTTTTTATACAATTCTCCCTCTCGATAATCTATAAAATAAGTACATTGAACCATTTTTTATAATTATAATAGATAGAGGAAAACCATATAAATGTCGAGTATTATACCTCTTAATTCAGGAAAAAGTATTATATCGGCACCATCCCATATATTTGTTACTACTAATTCTGTAGGTGCGTTCCCGGTGACAGTGATGACGATGTCAGGAGGGAACGTGGGGATTGGCTCCACCGCCCCTGCACAGGCTCTTGATGTAAGCGGAGCGATTGCGGTTAGCGGAACCACACTCGTTGATGCTAACCGAAATATTAGCGGTGGGACTGGCACATTCACTGGTTCTGTGAATGCGAATGGTGATGTTGTTGCGTTTACCTCAGATGACCGCCTTAAAACAAAGCTTGGAAATATTAAAAATGCATTGGAAAAAGTAAATACTCTAAATGGGTTCCGTTACAACCACAATGCAGTTGCAAAAAATTACATGTTTAACGATACGTATGATATGGTGGGAGTGAGTGCCCAAGAGGTGCAGCGAATTATGCCTGAAGTTGTGACAATCGCCCCATTCGACCGTGCTGAACACTCGTCTGGGAGCAATTTAGTTTCAAAATCAGGGGAAAATTACTTAACAGTAAAATATGACAAACTGGTGCCGCTGCTGGTCGAAGCAATAAAGGAACTCAGCACTTCGATGGATTCACTGAGTGCTCGTATGAAAACACTTGAAACGATTTAGTTTGTATCTAGTTACCTTATTTTTGTATCTAAGCAACGAATGTAATTTGAACAGAACCATCGCCAAAGTTTAGGGTTTGCTCGGACGCAGCATTTAATCCCGACGTGCTGCCGCCACCACGACCCTTTTCAGCCGCCTGCCCTCCTGTAGACTGATTTGTGTACCCACCCCCGCCTCCACTACCTCCATCAACACTATTTACTTGACAACCAGCACCACCCCCACCACCAAACCCACCAGCACCGCCATCTGAGTTATAAGCTGGCTGATTACTAATACCCCTCGCCCCTCCAACAAATGTTGTGAAATCTCCGTTAAATACACAACCATGACCACCATATGGGTCCCCGTCACCACTATAACCATCGCCTGCGAATCCCGTAGGCGCTGTTGTGCTCTGTGCGTCTCCCCCACCTGTATATGCACCATATGTAGCATCGAGTGCAACTTCCTCGTATAATCCTCCCCCACCACCCGCTGCAACAACAACAAATGCAGATGAATAGGATGAATCAATTAACCAAGAAGCCCCGCCACCACCACCACTGATGATATCGTAACCAACCGTATCATTATCCGGATACCCAGACTGTCCAACTACAATAGAGTACTCGCTCCCGCGAGTTAAGTTAACAGTTGTCTTAAAACCGTATCCGCAACCACCTGATGATAGAACCCCTGCCCCACGAGTGGTGCTTATATGCCGGGCGTGCCCACCTCGGGCACCCCGTATAACAATCATGTATGTTCCTGACTTTGGTGCGCGCCATTTTTGCACTCCAGCATTTACATTAAATAAATTGGTGTTGGCAGACCACGTTTGGCTGGAATATGCCGTACGACACATGGCGAGCGTAGGACCATTTTGACCTACACTTGTTGCGGTAGTGAACGTGTTACTTGTGAAGGCATATAAAGGAGCTGTAGTAGACCCACTTACTGTACTTGCGACACTCGTTCCGATTGCATTCGTAGCAGTAACTGTAAAAGTGTACGCTGTACCAGATGTTAGTTCAGACACAGTAATTGGTGATGCAGCCGCAGTTCCTGTAATACCTCCAGGAATCGACGTTGCGATGTAGCTCGTAATAGCTGAGCCCCCATTGCTTACTGGAGCGGTAAACACCACAGATACACTTGTGCTAGTTACCTGTGTAATGTAGTCCACTGTTGGCGCACCTGGTACCGTAGCAGGTATAAAAGGTGTAACACTTGTACTTGCCGTACTTACAGCACTTGTACCGACAGCATTCGTAGCAGTTACTGTAAAAGTATAGGCGAGACCATTTGTTAAGCCGGATACTGTAATAGGTGATGCGGTCGCACCAGAAACGACACCTGTAATACCTCCTGGGCTTGATGTAGCAGTGTAACCAGTAATGACAGAACCACCGTTGCTAACAGGGGTCGTAAAGGAAACTGTTGCACTTGCATTTCCACTAACGGCTGACACGCCTGTTGGTGCACCTGGTAACGTAGCAGGTGTAACACTTGCACTGGCTACACTTGGCGGACTCAAACCTGTTGCATTCGTAGCAGTTACTGTAAAAGTATAGGCGAGACCGTTTGTTAAGCCGGATACTGTAATAGGTGATGCGGTCGCACCAGAAACGACACCTGTAATACCTCCTGGGCTTGATGTAGCAGTGTAACCAGTGATAGCAAAACCACTGTTGCTGACCGGTGTGACGAATGACACTATAACGAGTGTATTACCGCGCACACCGGTTACATTTGTGGGCGAACTTGGCACCGCCGCAGGTATTACGTTTCCACTGGCAGTACTTGCCACACTCGAACCATACTTATTTGTGGCAATTACAGTGAAAATATAAGTGGTTCCATTTGTGAGGCCAGACACAGTAATGGGGGAGGCTGTCGAACCCAGAACAGTTCCTGTAAAACCACCTGGACTTGATGTAGCTGTATAACTTGTAATAGGCGAACCGCCACCATTAACAGGTTCAATGAATGACACAACTACCAATTTATGGCCGCGTATTCCTGTAACACTAGTTGGTTTGTCTGGTACAGTTGGGAACCACTTATTTAGAAGGGCTGTATATAGTTTAGTCATTGTAGTTGAATCTAGTGCTGAATTAAACATTAGGATTTGTCGAATATTTCCATTTAGAAAAGAGTAGTACCCTCTGCCAATGTAGTTTTCAAATGTCGTTCGATTGTTTAAAGGTGTGCTTGTTGTAAATGTCGCCGATGCCGTTGTAACACTGTCTCTATAAGCTGTATAAGTACTTCCAGATGAGGAATTCGTCATAGTTACCGCATAAATATGAAAGTTATTGTCTTCGGTGAACGTTGTAAGTAAAGAGGTTCCAACAATACTAGTTGTACCATTATAGGTATTAAGTTGCATTACCGAATTATTTTCTTGTCGGGCGTAGAATATATTATCATTTGCAAGTCCATTGCTAAAGCCAAACAGTGTTTCATTATACGATGCAGACCCAGTAAACTGGGAAACAATAAATATTGTAAACCCCGCATAAACACCACCATTATTAAACCATGTAAGTGGTAATGATGAACCATCAATCATACCAATGATAAAATGTTGATAATATGCTCTATCGAAATTTACATGGTTTAGACCTGACGTTTGGCGAAGCTTTGGCGAATTGACGGCAATTGTAGAGTAGGTGGGCCCCATACTTCCTGTATTTACCCAAGTTGTAAGCGAGCTATTAACACTTACAGCAGCTGTAGAGGCATCAAAGTTCAATACCGCAGGGGCGCTGTAAACATACAATATTGATTTTGATGATATGCTCGCATAGGTTGTTGCGAGTGCAATAATAGTAAATGTATATATTGTTGTACTGGTTAATCCCTCTACCACAATTGGTGAAGATGTCCCAGTCCCTGTTAAGCTCCCTGGATATGATGTAACTGTATATGATGTTGCAACAATTCCTGTGCTGGCTGGTATGAATGCAACTGAGGCAGATGTTGCAGTTACAGCAGTTACTGTTGTAAGGGTTGGAGAAATCGGTGCACCAACTATAACTTCTTGTGACACCGATGACGACGTTGAACCAATATAATTTGTTGCGACAACTATAAATGTATAAGACGTACCATTCGTAAGCCCTGTGACAGTGATTGATGTACCCCCTCCACCATTAATTTTTCCAGTTAACCCGCTTGGTGTCGATGTTGCAGTATATTCTGCAATCGGAGCGCCACCATTACTACTGGGTGCTGTAAACGTTATGGTTACTGTACCAGTGCTTAACGATGATACAGATAAGTTCGTAGGGGCTGTGGGTGCAGTAATTACAGGATAATTTGTATCAATTATTGAAGTTTTTGACGTATAGATTGATGTTATTTCTGCAGTAGATAGCAACCGATCGTATACGCTCATATGTTGCAGTTTCATTGAGATTGAAATTGAGGCACCATTACTCGTCATAAGCCACACAGTACCAGTTGCGTTTGCATCAACTAGCGCAGTCTGTTGAAATCCACCAACAGCCACATTGTTCATATAGAATGTTGTGTATCCGGACGCATTAAATGTGATGGTTATTAATCGCCAAACATTGGGTGTTACGTAACTATATGTTGAGTATGAATTGCTATTCCAATAGAACACTGCGCCAACGTACCCATCTGCATTGTAAAACAACTGAAAGATACGTGAACTTGTCGTTCCGGTTTCAAACTGTAGAACACACATATTACTTGAAGGTGGGGCGCCAAAATTTGCAAGCAAATTAATCGTAAACCCACCATTAGTACCATATAGCATCGTTGATGTTGTAGTACCTGTCATATAGTCTGCGCCAGCCGAGTAAAGTCCCCCCGTAAAATCTACATATTTTAGCGAACTAATATTCGCGAACTTTGGTTGATTAAGTGCAGTTGCCTGCGTGCACACACCCCATGATGATACAGCAGCATTGTTTGCTAAAGCTAAATCTTCTGCATTAAACAAAAGTTTTGGAGTCGCTGGGTATACAGTTAATATTAGATTACCTATAGAACCACTTGATGCAGATGTCTTGCCAACACCATTTGCATTAGAACCTATTATGGTAAACGAATAGAGCACACCATTAGTAAGACCTGTTACCGTAATAGGAGATGCATTATTAGTTGCCGTAAAGTTCCCTGGTGACGATACCACCCGATATGATGTCGCTGCAGTACCTGAACCTGCAGCTGTAAACGCAACCGTTATTGAGTTGCCACCATTCGCAGTTAAAGTTGATGGAGTAGGTGCATTGGGTGTATTCGGTCCAGTAACGATTGTAGTTGAAGAAGCAGGTGATATGCCCCCATTGCCAAAAAGATTGGTTGCATTTACTGTAAATGTATAAAGGCCGCCAACAACGAGGTTCGATATAGAAATAGTTGTTCCAGTACCAGTTGCTGTAATAATGGCGCCAGTAATTAATGTTGCGGTTATAGTATAACTAGTAATCGCAGACCCCCCTACATACGTGGGTGATGTAAAAGTTGCTGTCGCTGTACTACCAGATGTGTAAGTTATAATGAGATTTGATGGTGGAGCAGGAACGTCAATTGTCAGGGCGTCAGTATTATACCACTTAATTTCGGCGAGTGTTGCCATGTTATGGTCAGTGCGATCAGCGTTTCCAACAGCAATAACGATTGTTCTGTAATAAATATAACCTGGATTTGAACTCGCGAAATTGCCAACATATTTACTTTGAGTAACCCACTGATATCTGCTTTGGTAATCGAGTTCTGTATACGAAACATTATCAATTGAACCACACACAACCCATGTGTTGGGATTGCGATTTTCATAAGCAAACCCACTTAGATCCCGTGGATATAGCTCATAGGATGTTAATTTAGTAATTTGAGGAAACTTAAACGTAACCCACTCGCCCAGGACTGGAATACCATTAACTAATGTACTAATTGAGTCAATGTATGGCCCACCCAGCCCTCCAGAATAGCGAGCTTCAGCGCTCATCCACCATCTGTCGTATCCCAAACTATTATCAAATACATTCCATCCATTCCAAACTGAAGTGTTTACGAATCGCAATGCGTATTCATTCTTTGAGCTCGCTGTCACTACATAAGTACCATTTCCATAAGCTTGTCCAGTAACGATAGTTGTTTCCCCCGTTATTGCAACAGGGGGGTATACATAGGTTGTAACAAATGGGCTAACTGATGCACTCGATGCCGATGCCACACCGGTACCATACGAATTCGTCGCAGTAACAGTAAATGTGTAAGCAACACCGTTCGTAAGACCAATAACTATAATTGGCGCAGGAACACCATCAGTAACAGATACAGATGCTGTAAATCCACCAGGACTTGAAGTCGCTGTATAGCTGGTAATTGCCGCACCACCATTAAACGTTGGCGCCACATAACTAACTGTTGCAAATGTATTACCAGCCACAGCGCTAACACTAATAGGCGCTCCTGAAATACCCGGATTGTATGCAATTGCACTTGTACTCGACACCGCACTTGTATTATATGCGTTTATTGCTGCTACCGTGAAACTATACTGAACACCGTTCGTAAGGCCTGCGATAGTAACTGGAGAGGAAGTTGTAGAAGCGACTTGTCCACCTGAAGATGTTACTTTATATGATGTAGCTGCAAAACCGGGGACAACTACTGCAGGAGTAAAAGGTACCGTAATAGAGTTGTTCCCAATAGCAGTTGGGATACCGATTGTAGGGACGCCTGGCGCCTGTCCGTTTACATACCCCCTAAAATCACCAATTCCAATGGGTGTATTTGTAAAGACTCCATCGATAAATGCACGGGCTTTAGTGGATGATATCGCATACACGATTGGCGAATTGTTATAAAACATAGATAATGCCAGTGACGTAGTCGGGAGGGTTGTACTCACCTTCCGACATTCCGCGGCAATGTTGCTAATACCAACATTGACCGTCGGGACGGGCATCCCGTACTATTAATGGGTGCATTTTTTATAATATGAGAAGCACTAATTTATATATTCATACGCTTTTATAGCTAATTCATATTACGAATTAACCGTGGCCATTTCTCAATTCCCCAGTTAACCGAATCCAAATTCAGAAAGAAGTTGGTGGCCTGGGCCCGTTGACGCTGCTTCAACCGTAACTGAGAGGTCGTTTCCGCACGCCGACCATATAGGTCTTTGTTCGATAACATCGATATTTGCGCATTAATTTGTTTTATCCGTGCAACCACGTCTCTGGTTGGCAAACCCCCAGTGCACCCTGGTGCGGCCTTAAACGCTTCGAATAAGTCTTTCTTCGATATCCGCGGCTTATTGACGCGACCATCCTGTTTGTCAATAACGCCCCCAGAGAGGAGCGGGTCGGCCATAATAGCATCAAGAAGTGTAATGAGTCCAAGGTCAGGGTCATCTTCGGGTTTGACATTCAGATTATTATTGGCTGTTTGATAGAGCTCCAGTACTTCACGACTTTCGATAGATGCGAGAGCGTACATCTCTACCATCACATTCATTGTCCAAAGCATCTCAATATCCTCAGATAGGATTTGGCGAATCGCTTCAGTCCGATGTTGGCCATCAATAATTCGTTTGGAGCCATTCGGGTCACATACGATTTTAATGGTGCCCATTAAATGTGGGTATTTCTGGGCGAGAAGGGATTCCTTAATTGTCTTGACATGTTCGGCATTGAGAACGCGATTGTAAGCCCAGTTATCTACTTGGCGAATGAGTTGACGAACTGTGCAATCGTGGAAGCTCATTATGCTCCCAGTAAAGATTTGCTTCGTTTGGAGGGCAGGCGGCCATTCGAGCGGCAATTCATCGAATTCTTCCACCGAATCTTCATCGTCTTGGCATTGTTTCTCGTAGGCTGCCGAAGGGAAGACCGATACCGAGAACGATGATGTCATAGTGTCTTCTGTTTTTTGCGAGCACGCTTCATTTTTTATTTGGCGTATTCTCAATCCCAAAAAATAACTAAAAAGAGGGCCAGTTACACCACAACCCCAATAGCCCCTGGAGCAATAGGCCACACCGGTGCATTCGGATTAGTATCGCCCGTCGGGAAATCGCGCAGCGCTTGACGGTACGTCACCCAGGCTAGCTTCTCCGCATCGGTCATCTTCACCTGGATATCGGGCAACTGAGTGAAGTCCGATGCGGCCAGCCGGACGTTCCGTTCAACACGAATTGCTGCCCATTGCCGCGTTCGCTTAACTAGGGCAGATGCTTCATCTGTTACGATACTGATGACCCCTTCAACGGAAACCGCAATAGCCGTTTCAGAATCAATGGACGGATTCGGCGTTAGCTCAATGCAGTCTGGGCCGAGGACCAGCGGCCCCGGATCAGGCAAATCTGCCTTATTCAAAATCGCCACAATCTTGACTTGGTCAGTGTTAACAATATAGGTAAGGCTGGGGAATGTTGCCATGCTGCTATCTATTCTTTATAGCCTATAATTGTTTTTTTCGCCTCAATGGCCTTAATAACCTCCCACAAATAGAGCGCATGGGCATGTGGAGACAGGAAGTCGCGGGCGAATTGGTTGGCGTTCTGCACCATTCGCAACTGGGCCGCCGTGTCGTCCTTAAATTGGGCCCAGGTCTCTTCCAGATTGGCGAGAGTAAACGGAACGTAGTGGACCCACGGCTTGAGGAGCGGATAGTACCAGCATTGGTGGTCGGATTCGTGTATCCAGCAAATGCATTTCGACGCCAGGGCCCAGGGGACTCGGTCCCAGCAGGCGGTGTTGCCGTCGATGCAGAGGATGTGGCGGTAGTGGGTTTGTTGTTCGGCTATAGTCATGGTGCCTTTGGGATAGAGGAGGTTCTTGATCTGGGCTGCGTCGGTGGGAGAGAAATTGACAATTTCGGAGATAAAACCATCTGCATCTGGGTATATCTCCGAAGTGCGAAGCAGACGGCAAAGGGCCACGCGTTGGTTGAGGGATGGGGTGGGCTTCCCGGTGGTGCTACCGATGAATAGCATCCGGTTGGGTTTCTGGAGTGTCGGGACGCCGTCCGGTGTGTCCAGCATTCCTTTGTAGTTTTGCATCGCGTAGAGGTCGGGGATGAGGATGTTATGGTGGTCGGACTTCAGGGTTGAAAAGGATAGGATGGAGTGCGGCCAGGGACTCACGTTCATCTGGTAGCCGACGAAGTCGTGCATCGATATGTCGAGGATGGTGTCGCGTTCGACCATGTTTCGCAGGTACCACTCGGTTAGGCCGCGGGTGAGTGTTTCGTCGGGGTTGGTGGCGGGGCTGACGAGGGCTCCGTCGGCGTAGATGGCGTGGTAATTGTCGCGGTCTCTGGTGAGGATGGTGGCGGGGTCGGGGGCGACGTAGTGGGCGATGGCGGTTGTGACGAGGACCAATGAGCGAATGGTGGCGTCTGCTTCCAGGTTGTATGGGGCGACGGTGGGGTGCTTTTGGTTGTACTGAGAGAAATCTTGGATTTCTGTTTTATTGGCTAGGAAACCATGGAGAATGGGAATGATGCTCGGGACCTCGGGGTCGGTGGTCTGAAATTGGTTTCCATTATAGTGGATGATGGAGGGGGTTGTGTTTTGAACAATATTATGGAAAACGCCGTTGCGAACCTGGAAGTCGGACCAGGGAACGGCATAGGCTGTTTGGAAGAGGGTGGCGTTGATGTCGAGTTTCATATGGATTGGGGTTTGGTTGGTTTGCTTTTGCAAGAAAACGTAAGTAAGGAAGCCTTGGTCGCAAGGGCTTTGCTGGATGGCATTGGTATCGGCGAGAATTTGCTTCAGGGCCCAGACGTAGCCGATGTAGCCGCCGGCGTTTAGGTAGCGGTATTTTGTTGGGGAGGGCGGATACATTGAGGCGACGTGTGCCCACGGGTAGCAGGATGTTTCGGCACTGAAAAGGATGTCGGTGTTGAGGGAGAGGAATGTGGGGAGAATGGTGTCCGGGTTGAGGATAACGGCATCGTAGGCATCGGTGAAACAGACTATGTCGGTGTCTGGGAGGGTGGCGAGGTACCTTCGGACGACGAGGAGTCTGTCGATGAAGCCCTTCCAGGGCTTGTTGAGACCGATATTTGTTACTGGGTGGTTTAAGGTGATTTTTTGGGGGTCTGTGGCGAATGTTAGGATGTGGAGCATCGGGGTTGGGATTTATAGGTGGGTTTTGTTTAAGCTGGGGTGGGCTTTTCGGCTTTTTGGAAAAAAGAATGTTTTTGGTTGTTTTGTGAGTCTCCTCAATCCTCCTAATCCTCCAATCCTCAAACCCTCTAACCCTCCTTCCCTCCAAACCCTCCTTCCCTCCTTCCCTCCAAACACCCTCAGCGAAGCTGCTCCCCGCAGGGGCCGGAGTACGGGGCCGGGACCCTGTGTTAGAACTTATTAAAACAAGGATGATAGCACTGGTCATAAGAGGGTTTCGCATAGGTTTGGAGAATACCTCCTGCAGTTAATGTGTTGTTAGGGACGCAATATACTCGACCATCTGGTAGCAAAACACCTCCGCCATAAGCACTTGTTCCAGGAGCTGTGCCGGTAGCAATTGTTGATGAAAATACGTTGGTACTGGGGTTGAATATACCTCCTGCAGTTAGTGTGTTGTAAGGGAGACAATAGACAAGACCATCTAGTAACAAAACCCCTCCTAAGTAAGCAGTTGTTCCAGGAGCCGTACCTGTTGCAATAGTTGATGAGAATACGTTGGTACTGGGGTTGAATATACCTCCTGCAGTTAGTGTGTTGTAAGGGACACAATATATTCGGCCATCTGGTAGTAAAACACCTCCGCTATAAGCAGTTGTTCCAGGAGCCGTGCCAGTTGCAATTGTTGATGAGAATATGTTGGTACTGGGGTTGAATATACCTCCTGCAGTTAGTGTGTTGTGGGGAACACAATAAACCCGGCCATCTGGTGTTAAAACCCCTCCATGGTAAGCACCAGAACCAGGAGCTGTGCCGGTTGCAATTGTTGATGAGAATACGTTGGTACTGGGGTTGAATATACCTCCTGCAGTTAAGGTGTTGTAAGGAACACAGTAAACTCGTCCATCAGGTAGCAAAACACCCCCAATGTAAGCACTAGAACCAGGAGCCGTGCCAGTTGCAATAGTAGATGAGAATACGTTGGTACTGGGATTGAATATACCTCCACCACCGGCTGTGCTGCGAGGAATACAATAAACCCGTCCATCAGGTAGCAAAACACCCCCATGGTAAGCACCAGAACCAGGAGCCGTGCCAGTTGCAATACTAGATGAGAATATGTTGGTACTGGGATTGAATATACCTCCGGCAGTTAAGGTGTTGTAAGTAACAGAATAAACCCTACCGTCTGGTAGTAAAACACACCCTAAATATGCACCACTCCCAGGAGCCGTACCGGTCGCAGTATTACTACTAAAAACCAAAGTCTGGTTATTCCACCAACTCCCCCTCGGCGGCGTCGTCGTCCGCGTCAGCCACTTCAGAAACAAATTCCTATTCCTCGCCGATCCATCAAATACGATATTCTGGACCGACGATACCGTCGCAACTGGGCCGCCTCCCGAATCAATGTAACCGCCGATAACGGTGTTTCCGGCCACCTCGAGTTCTTCGCGGGGATTGGCGACTCCTATGCTGACATTACCGTCGGCTGTAATGTTAATCGATTCCTGTGTCCCATAGAGCACCCATTCATTAATAACGGCTATTGTTGCCGAAACAACGGCTCGCACAACCAGGCGATAGAAGCTGTAGGCATTCGGTGGAACGCAAGTGTAGGTATTCGCCACCGCCTGTGTCCAGCTCTGTCCTGTCTTGGAACTGATCGGGAGCCAAGAGACGCCGTCATTACTGGCGAGGACTGCGAAGCTGGTAGGTGCCGTTGTTACGCTATTCCCTTGCGGCCAGATCTGGTAGCTGGCGATTGCGATAGGGGACGGTAGCTGGATCTGGAGCCACTCGCCGGCGTAAATATTACCAACGACATCGGCGGTTTGGGCGAAGCCGGGGCTGAGAACGCCGGTGCCCGTGACGTAACGGGCAGGGGCACATGTCCAGAAAGTCGATGTGCTAACCAAGTTTTTGTTGAAGGCGAAGTAGGCGTGGTTCAGACTGGCCGCGTAGGATATACTGGCGCTGCCTGTATCATATTCGCTGCTCGCTGTCGCAATATAGGCGCCCTGGCCGTAAGTGCTGCGTCCGGTTAGATCGGTTGTGGGACCATCCATTGCCACCGGTGGGTAGGCTCGGACTGCGGTGGTGCCGCCGATTTTGCTAATCAGGGCGCGGCCAGGGGAAACGGATGTGCGGATAAGGAGAGAGGTGATGCCAGTGGAGGCGATTGTTAGCGGGGCGGTCGAGGGAGTGAAGCCGGTTGTGTAGAGGGCGGGTCCAATTACAATGCGCGGGCTGGCAATATAAAAATTGGCGCGGCCGCTATTGTATTGGCCGATTGTGAAGACGGGTGATGCGGCACTCGGCGTACCCGTTACCAGGGATGTCGCCGCCGCGGTGGCAAGGGTACCATTATTATTGGCAATAATGCTCTGCTGAACGCCATTAACAAACATATAAACAGTTGCCCCTCCTGGAACGCAGACAAAAGCGATATGATACCAGGTATTAATTGATAGAACTGTGGTTTGGGCGGTGAAGGTGTATTCGCCGGCGGCAGGGGAGTAATTGAAGAGCACCTTGGCATCTGTGCCAACGCCGAATGCCCAATACATGGCAGTGCTGGCTGAAACCATAGCACCGAGCATTCTGGGGCGTAGGGTGGCTGTTGGGGTTCCTGAACCGGCCGCCGAGGCACCGGTGAAAGTGGGATAGTTGACCCAGGCCTCGATGGTCATACCAGTGGTATTCCATTGGGCATTAACGAAGGGGGCCGTGGCTGCGCTGGTTGTGAAAATATTGCCGGCAACACCGTTGAAGTAGAGGCTCGGTTCGGCACTGGCGGCGTCGAAGGGCTGAATGTTGGAAGTGGAAATAGTGCCGGTGGTCATGCCGAGGAGAGGCAGGTTATAGGCGCCGAGATCGCGAACGAGATTGCTTGTATCACTTGGTATTGTGGTATTAGAGGATGTCGTGATAATGCCGGTGCTAGTGAGATTGCCTTGTAATGTTAGCTGACCGGTTAAACTGATGCCGCCAACGACATCGAGGGAGACGGTGGGAGTGTAGGTCCCGATGCCGACGCCGATGGAATTAATCATCATTTCGGTCGTATAGTTCGAAGAGGCGAAAATGGTTGCCAGGCGGTTTGTGGATGAGACGATGTTGGAGGCGGATTGGAAGACATGGTAGGAGGCGGTGTGCCGGAGGGTATCCTGTGTTGTGGTCGAACCAGTGCTGCTCTCGGTTAGTATGGCAACGAGATTGCTACTCATCACCTATCACCTGACTGAAACTACATTTGGTGTATATTATTTTAAGGGGACTGTGAATGCGATTCGGTTCAGCTAAGAAGAGCAGCCGTTAAAGCAAGGGTGGTAGCATTGGTCGTAGGTCGGTTTCATGTATGTTTGGAAGATGCCGCCCGAGTTAGTGTTTGATGGAACACAGTAGACGCGGCCATCGGGCAATAAAACGCCACCCTCGTAAGCTCCAGATGCCGGGCTGGTTCCTGTAACAGTTGATGTAAATACATTGGTGGCGGGGTTAAAGATGCCACCTCCTCCAGCTGAATTACATGGGATACAGTAGACCCGGCCATCGGGTAACAAGACCCCGCCAACATAGACAGTCGCCCCGGATGCGGCACCGGTTGTAATTGTAGATGAGAATACGTTGGTGGCTGGGTTGAAGATACCGCCGCCTAAGCCGGCCGTATTGCGAGGAACACAGTAGACTCGGCCATCGGGCAATAAGACTCCGCCTTGGTATGCCCCTCCTCCAGGGCTGGCTCCGGTAACAATGCTGGATGAGAATACATTGGTTCTGGGGTTAAAGATACCGCCGCCAGTGATGGTATTGTAAGGGATGCAATAAACGCGACCATCGGGCAATAGGATGCCACCAAGATAAGAATAGCCTCCAGGGGTTGTTCCGGTGGTGGCCGTAGTTGAGAATGTGCCGCCGGCCGCTGAAGGTGTGAAGATGCCTCCGCCACCTGTATTGGCGGCTTGAATACAGTAGACTCGGCCATCTGGCAATAGGACTCCGCGGCGATATTCGTCGTTTCCTGGACTGGTGCCAGTTACCGAAGATGTAAATACGTTGGTGGCTGGATTAAAGAGACCGCCGCCAGTAATACTATAGCTGGGTACACAATAGACGCGGCCATCGGGTAACAATACAGCGCCGATATATGAATTGGCTGCTGGTATTACACTGGCAATAGTTGAAAATACATTTGTGATTGGATTGAATAGACCAATGGATAGTGAGTTAAAGGATGCACAGTAAACCCGGCCATCGGGCAATAATACCCCTCCCGAATACCCGCCGGCAATACCAACACTCCCTGTTGCAATAGTCGAACTAAACCTCAGCGTTTGGTTATTCCACCAATTGCCCCTCCACGGTGTCGTCGCCCGCGTCAGCCACTTCAGGAACAAATCGCGATTCCGGGCGGAGCCGTCGAACTGGGTGTAGGGAATCGCCGATACAGTGGAGATGGGGCCGCCAGCGGAGTCGAGGTAACCGCCGACCACGGTATTGCCGGCGACCTCCAGTTGCTCTTTCGGGAAGGGGACGCCGATGCCGATGCTGCCGTCGGCGGTAATATTAATCGATTCCTGGGTGCCATAGAGGACCCATTCGTTGATAATAGCAATGGTGTCCGATACAACTGCCCGCACCACCAGCCGGTAGAACGAATAGGAGCTGGGCGGGACGCAAGTATAAGTGTTCGCGACGGCCTGAGTCCATGTTTGGGCTGTTCTAGAGCTAATTGGTACCCAGGATTGTCCGTCACTACTGGCGAGAACAACGAAGCTGGCTGGGGCCGTTGCCACACCATTGCCCTGAGGCCATATTTGGTAGCTGGATATGGCAATGGCAACAGGGAGCTGAATCTGGAGCCATTCGCCGGCGTAGACATTACCGACGAAATCGACGGTTTGGGCGAAGCCGGGGACGAGGACACCGGTGCCCGTGACATAGCGGCCTGGACCACATGTCCAGAAGGTCGATGTGCTAGCGAAGTTTTTGTTGAAGGCGAAGTAGGCGTGTCTCGAACTGGCTGCGTAGGATATCGTTGTGCTTCCTGTATCGTATTCGCTGCTCGCGGTCGCAATATAGGTGCCGCCGCCGTAGCTGGTGCGCCCGGTTAGATCGGTGGTGATGGCATCCATGGCCACCGGGGGATATGCGCGAACGACAGTGGTGCCGCCGATTTTGCTTAGGGGATAGGTGCCGGGGGAAACGGATGTTCGAATTAGGAGAGAGGTGATGCCGGTGGAGGCGACTGTTAGTGGGGCGGTTTGGGGTGTGAAGCCGGTTGTGTAGAGGGCCTGACCAATCACAATACGGGGACTGGCGAGGTAGAAATTGGCGCGGGCGCTATTGTATTGACCGATTGTGAAAACGGGCGAGGTAGCATTTGGAGTGCCGGTTACAGTTGATGATGGGACAGCGGCGGCAAGGGTTCCATTATTATTGGCAATAATGTCCTGTTGAACTCCGTTTATAAACATATAGACTACGCCGCTGGTGGTGCAAGAGAATGCGATGTGATACCAGGTGTCCACCGATAGGACTGTCGTTTGAGCAGTGAAGGTGTATTCACCGGCGGCCGGAGAGTAATTGAATACCACTTTGGCATCTGTGCCAACGCCGAATGCCCAATACATGGTTGTGCTGGTGGGGGTCATGGCGCCGAGCATTCTGGGGCGGATGGTGGCCGTTGGGGTGCCTGATCCGGCTGCCGAGGCACCGGTGAAGGTAGGATAATTGACCCAGGCCTCGATGGTCATACCGGTGGTGTTCCATTGGGCGTTGACGAATTGGGCCATGGCTGCACTTGTCGTAAAAGTGTTGCCTGCGACACCGTCGAAGTAGAGGGAGGGTTCGGCACTGGCGGCGTCGAAGGGTTGGGTGCCCGGGACCAGTGGAATGGTCCCGGTGGTCATACCAAGCAATGGTAGATTATAGGCACCGAGGTCCTTTAGGATATTGCTTGTGTCATTTGGAATGGCGATGCCACCGGCAGAGAGATTTCCGGGAATTGTGATATTGCTCGATGTTACCAGGGTGCCAGTGGAATTAATGCTGCCGGCGACATCTAGGGCGACCGTTGGGGTATAGGAGCCGATGCCGACGCCGGTGGAATTAATCATCATTTTTGTCTGATAGTTCGAGGAGGCGAATATGGTTGACAGGGGTGTGGTGGAAGAAACAATATTGGAGGTGCATTGGAAGACGTGACTGTCGGCGATGTACCGAAGGGTGTCTTGGCTGGTTGTCGAACCGGTGCTGCTCTCGGTAAGTATGGTTACGAGGTTGCTACTCATTACCTGACTGAAACTACAATGATAGTATATTATTTACAGGGTTCCGCCCCCGTACGGCGTCCCCTGCGGGGAGCAGCTACGCTGAGGTTATGGAGGGTTATGGAGGAGTTTATAGGGCTATGGAGGGTTTATAGAGGTTATGGGGAGATTCTTCAATATTGGAGTATCCTTTGAATTGTTTATAGGAATCTTCTGAGGAGCTTCGGGTTCTTGCGGTTTTGAGCGGGATTTGGCGGGATGTGTTACTGAAATGGTGCGAGGAATTTGGGAAATCGTGGTGAAAACCGCTAGGATTGGAGGAGTTTCGAAGAGTTTCGAATCTCTTCGAATCTCTTCGAATCTCTTCGAATCTATGCGTTTTGTGGCGTTTTCCATTAAATCTTGCACCATTTCAGTAGGCACATTTCCAATTTTCCACAAGAAAACCGCATAGATCGAGAAGGTTCCTATAAACTCTCCACAAACTCTATAAACTCTTCAAAGTGATTCATACTGTCCAAATCTCCACAAACCCTATAAACCCTCACTCCCCGCCACAACCTCTCCAAAACCCCGAAGCCCTCAGCGTAGCTGCTCCCCGCAGGGGCCGGGACCCTGTTGTTTAAAACTTATTAAAACAAGGATGATAACAATGTTCCCAAGTCGGTTGTAAAAAAGTGGTTAGCAGGCCTCCGCCTGAACCAGTTGTGTTGTCTGGCACACAATACACTCGGCCATCGGGGAGTAAAACACTGCCTAAGTAGGCGGATGTCCCTCCCGCTGTCCCCGATACTAGCGATGTGCTAAATACATTGGTTACTGGATTATAGATCCCCCCTCCCGTAGTGGTACTTAGAGGAGTGCAGTATACGCGGCCATCTGGGAGGAGTACACCGCCACCATATAAAAATGCGACCGAGGTTCCATTAACTGAATTACTTGAGAATGTATTCATTCGAGGATTAAAGACGCCGCCGCCAGTTGTTGTATTACATGGTGGTGTATAGACGCTGCCATCTGAGAGGAGTACCCCTCCACGATAGATACTAGACCCAGGACTTGAGCTGGCGGTTATAATCGAGGTAAAAGTATTGGTTTGAGGATTATATAGGCCTCCGCCCCCTGTACTCGCGTTTGGCACACAATAGACGCGGCCATCGGGGAGCAAGACACCGCCCCAATAATTATGCCCTGTATTGGCACCCGCTGCGATAACTGATGTAAAGGCGTTTGTGGTTGGGTTAAATAGCCCGCCACCAGCTGTTGCATTATAAGGCACGCAGTAAACGAGACCATTGGGCAAAAGGGCTCCACCGATGAAATTGTAAGTGGAGGCTAAATTTACCGCGCCAACGAAGGATGTCAGGAGGTTGGTAGATGGATTGAATATCGAACCGGCTGTTGATGTAAAGGTCGGGATGTTATAGACATTACCATTCGGCAATAGAACGCCACTATAAGATGCGCTGCCTCCCAGACTGGCGGCGGCTGCGTAGGTTGTTAGTATATTGGTTTTGGGGTTGAAGGTCGCCCCAGAACCATTTGAAACGGATGGAACACAATAGACGCGACCATCTGGTAGAAGGACGCCGGACTGGAAGGCACTATTAACAGGTACGCTACCTGCGACGCTACTGAAACGGAATGTCTGGTTATTCCAGGAGCTGCTGCGGGATGGGGTGGTGGTTTGCTGCATCCATTTGATAAATAGATCGCGGCTGCGGGTATTGCCGTTGAGGGGAATATATGGAATGGAGGATGTTGTGGCAATGGGGCCGCCGACGGCATCGTAGTAGCCGCCGAGAACGGCATTGCCGCCGACCTCGAGCTCTTCTTGGGGGGTGACGACGCCGAGGCCGACGTTGCCTTCGGCGGTGACGTTGATCGGCTCCTGGGTGCCGTTGAAGACCACTTCTGCAAAGCAGGCGCGGGTTTGCAAGCCTATTTTTTGACAAACTATGCGGAAATAGGAATAGGCATTGGGGAGGACGCAGCTGTAGGTTTTGGGTGTTCCGGCGACCCAACCGGTGGTTCCGGTGACGGCGCTAATTGGCGACCAGGTCATGCCGTCGTTGGATGCGAGGACGACCCAGTCAACGGCGGTATTTGCAACAGAGTTGGGAGGATAGAGTTGGTAGTTATTCAGTTTTATGGAGGTCGGGAGCTGGAGCTGGAGCCATTCGCCGCTATAGTTCGTACCGGCCTTATCTAAAGTGCCGGTGGAGCCTTGGTAGTTTCCGGTGGCAACATCATAGATAATTAGTGATAGCCAGTAGCTAGACCCTGAAACGAAGACCTTATTGAATGATAGGTAGGGTGGATAGACTGTGCTGTAGGCTGCACTGGAGGTGGCGATGTAGAGACCGGGGGCGTAGGTGGTTGAGGAGGTCAAATCGGAGATATTGTTTGTCATGGCGGCGGAGGGATAGGCTCGGACGAGGGGTGCGGTCGGTGAAGGGGATAACTTGTTGAATAGGGCTTTACCTGGAATGGGTGATGTCCGGAGGAGGAAGACCGTTGTTGCGACGATGGACTCTGAGGTGGTTGTCAGGGGTGTGGTCGAGGGCGTGAAGGCGGTTGTGTAGAGGGCGGCACCGAGGACGATGCGGGGACTGGATAGGTAGACGGTAGGCCGAGCACTATTGTATTGGCCTATTGCGAAGGACGTCGATGCCGTTAGTGGAGTGCCTATGACGGCACTTGTTGCGGCTGGGGCGGCGGTAGTGCCGTTATTATTGGTAATAATGGATTGTTGGATGCCATTCACGAAGAGGTAGACGGTCGCACCACCGGGGGCGCAGACGAAGGCGATGTGATACCAGGTATTGAGGGCGATGGTGGTGGTCTGGGCGGTAAATGTCACTTCGGTGGATACCGTTGGTGAATAGTTGAACACCAGCTTCTGGTCCGTGCCAACGCCGAAGGCCCAATACATCGTGGTGCCAACGGGAGTCATGGCGCCGAGGAGGCGGGGGCGAAGGGTGGCTGTCGGAGTGGTGGTACTTGTTTGGGAGGCATTGGTGAATAATGGGTAATTGACCCAGGCCTCTATAGTCATACCAGTGGTGTTCCACTGGGCGGAGACGAACGGTGCGCTCAGAGATGACATGCTGATAGTGTTTCCTGCGACCCCGTCGAAGTAGATGGCGGGTTCGGTGGCGAAACCGGTGCCGGAGGGGGATGGCGGCGGTGTGGTGTTAACGAGGGATAGGGTGCCCTCGACGGAACCGGCGATAGGTGTCTGATAGATACCGATGTCCTGAATAATATTACTGGTGGTGGTTATGTTCAGCTGAGGGGCGGCGGATGTAAATGTGAGGGAGGCGATTGTACCAGATCCGATGGATACGGAACCCGTTGTATTAATGCTGCCGACGACATCGAGGGCGACGGTGGGTTCTTTGCCGATGCCGACGCCGATGGAATTGATTATCATTTCGCTCATGTAGTTCGATGCGGCGAAAAGAGTTTCGATGCGATTGGTTCCAGAGAGGATGTTGGAAGGTGCCTGGAATATGCTGCGCCCGGCGACATGGCGAAGGATGTCCTGGGTGGTGGTTGACCCAGTACTACTTTCTGTTAATATTGCTGCAAAATTGCTACTCATCTAGACTACAATGTTTATAGATAAAAAGAAGTTCATCGCTGGCGACGGGGCTACGGGTTCTATTTTAACTTTAAGTGGGAAGATGAAATGGGGAAATCGTTTAAGGTTATAGACCGGTATAAGTAAAAGAAAAATGGGTGGCGCTGGATCCAAAGAACAAACTGTTACCACAAAACCCCCTTCGATATTCGATTGTAAGACATGCTTTAAACGCTATATATCAATGACTGACGATGAAGATGAAGAAACTAAATCGCAAAATGAGATTATGGTCAATGCAATGGACCAATTTGTTAGCTCGCAATGTGAGATTGTGGAGGGTGGTTTTGTATCATTTAATAGGTTTGCTGCGGCATTCTTTCATCACTTCCAGGTTATTGGGGTTAAGTGCGATAAATGCTCTGTGAAGGGCTGTGATAAATTTTATGGTTTTGGAAAATGGGGGCCAAATAAAATAGCACTAGACATATTCTTGATTCTGGAGATGTATATTAAAAAAAAAGGAGTGGCGATTAATACTCGGGGATTGCGCGAGGGTGGGGACCTTGGTTGTATATTTGTGTATGGGATTCGAATTAAAGATTTTAAGGAAGGGGAGTTTTTAAAGGATGTCGATATATGCAAATGCCCTTTTGGAGTAAAACGCTGTACGCAGGGAGCTGCTCATATGGCAGGAGGTCACTTTATTGTGTCCTGGCACTCTAAAACGGCGTGTCCTCTGATGGATTAGTCGGTGTCCCGTTCTTCGTTTTATTTTTATTCTCCTCTCGCGCCTTCCGCTGAGCATCGCGCTGCTCATACTTCTTCCGCATAGTATAGAATGTAAAGAAGTTGAGGGATGTGTAAAAGAAAACGCCAAGGCCAATGAACTTGCCGATGGCCGCTGTGCTGTCGATGAGATTGGCTCTTATCGGGCAGTTGAGACAGCGACCCGTGTGTGTTTTTGTCGTTATTTTTGTCTTAAGTTGTGGCACTGTCAGGAAGCAGGGCCTTGTCGAGGCGGTAATGGTATAATGCATTGCGCTGGCTTGCTGTTCTTCTATATATTGTGTTTCCTTGTCTTGTTCTTAAGCGCAAACAAGCAACAATTTATATAATTCACACTAATAATATAACATATGAATGGATATCCAACAACAATAATCAACGATTTTCTAAATACCCAAGCAACTATTCAATATAATGGGGGCGACGTATCCGATGCGAACCCTTTTCCGGTGCTACTAAAAACGACCGACCCGATTGCAATTTCGTTCAGCAATCTGACTATAAAGTCCGAACAAACAGGACAGATTCCAGCTGGTTCCAATTTTATAGGGAGTGTTAATGTCGGCTTTAACAGTTCCAATGTGACCCTGCTCAATCCGCTCCCCGTGGTTTTGTCGAATGCTGCCGAATCGGTTGCCATCGACGCCTTCGGGCGCGCCCGCACATCGGAGGCGTTTACTCTGGCCGACTACAAACACGCTTACGGTATTGATACCAACTTTTTGAGTAATATATTCAACGGCGGGAGTGTCAACTTCTTCCGGAACAAAGCATGTTGCACCCTCGCCACATCGACAGCCGCCGATAGCCACACAGTTCATCAGAGCCGTGCCTATCATCATTATCAGCCTGGGAAGAGCCACCTAATAATGGCTAGCTTCAACTTTCAAGGGTCCACCACAAATGTTAGCAAACGCACCGGCTACTTCGACGATGACGATGGAATCTTCCTCGAACTGAATGGCGTCAATGTCCCATCCATCAACCTCCGTTCGTTTGTCACGGGAGCAGCGGCGACGCTATCAATTCCCCAGTCGGCGTGGAATAAAGACCGGTTCGATGGAATGGGACCATCTGGCGTAAATATCCTTTGGGACCGCACCCAACTATTTTTCATCGACTTCCAATGGCTCGGTGTGGGTCGCGTACGGACCGGGTTCTCCTATAATGGACTGGATATCATCGCCCACGAGTTCTATAATGCCAATTTCAATAATGTAGTTTATATGGCCAACCCGAACTTGCCAATAAGGTGTGAAATACTGAATACCGGTGGGGGCGGTAACATTGGCGTAATGGACCAAATTTGCTCAACTGTCATAAGCGAGGGTGGTTATGTTGAGGCCGGTATCGATTTCGCCATTCAAACCGACCTTCCGATTCGTAGTTTAACGGCCAGCGTCGGGGCGACCTTGCCGCTATTAGCCATTAAGATGGCGCCATCGTTTAATGGCTACAAAAACCGGATTATGGTGCGCCTAAAGGAGGCTGCCGTCACTTCACTGGACCAACTGGTTTCCTATAAACTGCTACGTCTCGATAGCGAGAGTGCGGTCGTCGGTGGGAGCTGGTCAAACGTCCCCGGGGGCAGCGCCGTGCAATACAACTCCACGGCGACATCTCTAACCGTAACCAGTCCGGAATTCGCCAACGGCTTCGCTGTCGCTGGCGGCCAAGGTTCGGGCCAATTCAGCTCCGCCGATCGCATTGCTGGATCCGAAGCCAAAACCAACTTTATTTGCCAGAACTACGATAGCACTAATAGCCAAACTTACGTGCTCTATTGCACGAATCTATCGGCATCGACAGCGCGAGTGTTGGGGGGAATGAAATGGCAGGAGGTATACTAGCGGGGATAACGCTGCAGGGATAACGCCCCGCGCGCGTAGCTTCGCTGAGGGCTTTGGAGTGCTAGGGAGTGCTTAGGGAGTGCTTAGGAGTGCTAGGGAGGGGTTAGGGAGTGCTTAGGAGTGCTTAGGGAGTGCTTAGGGAGTGCTTAGGGAGTGTTAGGGGGTTAGGGGGTTTAGGGGGTTAGGGAGTGCTTAGGGCTTTAATGTTTATCTTATTACAATGGCTTCTGTGCGAATGCTCTGTCTCGATTTTGAAAAGGGGTGTCGATTTAGTAATAGTATGTATTTGAGGGGAAATACACTGATTTCGCATAATCGGGATAAAACGGAGTTTACACTATATTCTAATACATTTGATTTGCTTATGAAACAGAATACAACAACGGTCGAGAATGTGCAAATAGGGAACCATTCCGCCTTTTTGTGGAAGAACGATGTTTGGGAAGTGTGTGAGACAATCTACGATAAATCGACAATAATTATTGAAGGCTGTGGACAAGTAATAATGGTTTCTAAGAAACCACCAATTGTATATACTGTTGACAGCAATGTGTTGAGGAACGGGGATTGTGTGGTGGTTTTGGATAGTGTTGATGTCATCCACACAGATGTTCCAATGCCGGCAGCTGAAATGGTTAGAAAGATTGTTAGGAATATTGATGTGCTTAGTCGGAAACTTGCAATCGATCCAACACTGGCCTGTTTCATTAAATGCACTTATATTCCAAAAAGGATGCAGGCAAGGGTTGCAAAGGCAATCTGGGATGCAAGGACGATCTATTCGCCGTTAATTAAGACGGTTCATATCGTGAATAATCATGCGCTTGGGAAATCAATCATGGTAATAAACCTAGTTTAACTGGACCTTAACATGCATCCTATCCATTGGATCTACTGACAAATATAGTCCACGATTCTCTTTCTTCTCAAGCTCAATGGCGCCCGAATACACGTCATAGGCAGAGCGACCGGCGAAGTGCACGTCGTGGCCCTGCCCACCTTTCAAACATGGTGCGCATCTTCCTCGTTGCGAGTGCCAAAGCTTCAGTGGCACCGAGTGAGGGCAGGGGTGATATAAATATAGCAGGTCCATTATATAGAACCTAAAAAGAGATGGTGTCGCCCATGTTCAAAACCGTCGCCGTCGATTTGGCACCCGCCCTCGCGGCATTCCTCAAGGCCCACCGGACCGATTCGACTTCGGAGGGGGTTTGGTTGAAAATGACCTACGAGTTGTGGAATGCGAAGTCCGGGTCGCTCCCCAAGTCCTTTATGCTCTATTATGTCAACCACGAGGCCGATACGATTGTGCTCTGCTGGCGGCGCGATCCGGCTGCGACGAAGATTGCACCGTCGCCGAACACCACTATGAGCAGCCATCTGGCCGTTTATGCCAAAGGCCGCGATGGGCGGACTTATATCCTGACCACGGTCGAAGGGGCGGATGCGTCGAGTGCAGCCCATTCAGGGTTGCCCGGGGGTCATATTGATTTGAAGGATGCGAGCCCGTTGATGGGCCTTCATCGGGAGATCCAGGAGGAATTGGGATTCGAGTTGTTTGGGAGGGTCAAGGGGAAGCGCGATAGACCAGTGGTGCTGGCTCGGATTCGGTTGATTCCGCAATACAAACGCCTTAATGGTGTCTTCGAAAGCAAGGATATTTGGTTTCTATATAAGATGCGCGTTCCTTTGCATATGTTGCGACAAATTGCAATTCACCCCATATCCAATGGTGATGGTGAAATAAAGAGTCTGGAGGTGGTGGATTTGGCGAAATGTGCTGATAATTGGTGGTCGACGCATACGAAGGAGGTCTTGGTTGGTGAAAGCAACGGTAAGGGCGATGAGCTATTAGTAGTTTCTTCTTAAATATATGTTATATTTGTTATATTTATTATATTTTATAAAAATAATATATAAGCGTTTAGTATAGCGAAAAATGGACAATATGCGCGGCGTATTCGCTAAGAGGCCCCCTTACTTCAAGGCATCCGGGGCGACTCCGCCACAGCCCTACCCTTATAAGTGTGGTGGAAGCCCTCCACAGCCCTATGTAAAAAAAACAGATGATGTCCCAGTTGGTGGCGCGCCCCTTAAATGTGCCCTTGACCAAACCCGACGGAAAGGCTACACCACTAAAGCCGGCGTTAAAGTACGCCCTGTATGTATTAAAAGCACTGCTGCTCCTGGTGCAGAGCTGCGACTGGCGGAGCTTCGAGAAACGCTTGCAAGACAGCGACAGGCTGAGCGAGCTATGGCGAATGTTTCCCCAACTCGCTGCCCGGAGGGAATGATTCGGCGCAGCGCCTATGTAAGAGCCGCCTATACCCGCGCTGACGGAACGCGCGTCCAGAAGGCCATCGTCGCCGCAGATTGCATCAAAGAGCAGGGAAAGCGCGATGCGCGCGTGGGCCTCTATTCACCAACTGGCGAGCGCGTTTATGTCCCCATCAATAGCGCAATTCTCGGTGTCCATGGCTATCACGATATTAAACACAAAACGGCCGCCCAGAGGCACGCCGCCCTCGATAAGATTCTACGGGCAACCGACAAGAATTGGCTATCGCTCTTCCGCACCCTCAACTATCTGGCAGTTGTGAATAAGAGCCATCCGACGCTGCACGCTCTCCTAATAGCCGACCGCAACTATGTGGGTCGGCAGAGGCCAAAGGAATAAGCAATAATCACTTACCAAATGCGCTTAATAACCATCTTGGTACGGTATTTATATTTTTTCTTTAAGTCATTCGTCCGAATATTCGTAAACGGACCATGGCCATAATAATATTCATATGGGTCGAGGGGCGCCCGCGGTGCCGCCCCTGCCAAAACATCATTCGGAATAGCCACATTCTCTATCAATAAAAAGGTATTGCTCTTACCAATGGCATATGGATAGGGAACACCACTATTACCAACTGGCGACTCATAACTCACAATTTCCTCACCAGGAGTGAATTCATATATAACCCAACCAATGCTCATATAACGTTTTTGCGTTAGCTGAACCAGGATACTATTACCATGGTTCAATCGGTGGCCAGCTTCATTATCATCGCCAATAAAAGCTCTGAGAAACTTAGTTGGTTTAATAACCTGTTTCTCGTAAGTGCATTCATCGAGGAAATCATTGAAAGTGCATTTAAATACGCTGAACTTCATGGCTTTAGTATCAATGAGTACTTGAAATGCTTTGCCACCATTATCGAGGATGTAAAAGCTGCGAACGCCATTTGCTTCCGTCACCAACTGTTTTTCTTTTTGCTTCCCACCCGTTTCTAAACTCTTGAGGAATGTCTTATCAGATACTGATAACAACTCACCGAACTCCCACTTACGCATGACTTTAATGCCCATTGCCGCTGCCTTCTTTGCTTTCGCCGAGCCAGCTGCTTTGGCCCCTTCGCCAATAATCAATATATCTGTAGCTCCGGTAATGCCGGAGGCAACATGGCCACCAGCATTTTCGATGACCTTCTGTAGATTGGCATCGCGAAACCCAGTAAAAACAACGGTTTTGTTAGCCATACTGAATATAGGCTACAAAACAATATTCAATGCGTCTTGGACCGTATTGTGTTAACATTTGAATACTATAAGGTATGTTGGAGTCCGAGATATCCGAAACATTCATGTTTCCAGCATCTGGACCAGCATTTATTACAACTCAACCAGGGGATGACCGGATACAAGAATATGTAAATATAAAAAGAGAAAAGACCATATGGCTCATCGGGGCATCAACTGGCTCCCTTCGTGCACTATCTATATTTTACAATAACTCTACAAAATCGATTGCGGACGCCTACAAAGCAATGGTATGGTATCCCTGGTCAACACCAACCCTTTTAGGAAATTTAATGACGACCAATATACAGTTGCCTTATAAAAACAAAGATAAAACACGAATCGACTGTGAAAGCAATGTCATTCCGGTTGTGTTGGTATCATATATGTATATGCCACCTTTATTGGCAATTATTCTTTGCATTTTATGTAGCCTGGTAGGTTATCATGGTCTCATTTATAAGTTGGGCGAATTGCATATTTATATGCCATCTTGGGTCCCACCTGAAAAGTTTCCGCTAACTTTCAACAAACAGATTCGCTGTAGCTTCAAAACCCTAACATCTGACAACATTGATACTGTGCTTTATTCTTCTTGTCGTTTACCTTTTTTAATGAAAAGCAATGGACCGCTATGCGATGGTGTTTTACTCAATTACTATCTTAATGCGACAGCACGTGATAATACAGTGCTAACATTAATAGGCGATGTTCCAATTAGTTCGATGTCACGAGCATTAACTGATTGGCGCCCAATAAAAACAAACGGCTGTAGAGTTATTTTAGGTAATAGCAATGTTCGCTTAATAGATTGGTTTAATCCGTTATATGTTATTTACCCTCATTTGAGAATCGCGAAGTGGGAGAAAGCGGAAGCGGGCGGCGAAATGTGAAAGCCGACATCGGTCGACTAGACATATTTGTTAAATATTGCAGGTCGGTATGGTAGCCGTGAGTGGGCGGAATTTCCCTGAAAGCACTTAACACGGCCCGTAAACCAAAGGCAGCGATACAGAATCGCAAGACCACATGACGACATCGCTGGTTGTAATGCGTTTTGTACCCATGACGCTCGAGGTCCGGCACTGTTATTGGTAACATCGTATTAGTATTACAATATAATTAAAAAGAAACATCAAACTTAAATCGTTTTTTAATCTCGGTTCGATTCTTCAACAACCACCTTAAGCATCATACTCGTTTGAATAAGCGAGTTTGCAGCGACATCTGCTGTATTATCTGTTCCAAAGTTAAAAACCGTACCAGACCAATCGCATATTTCAACGGTCAGCTTATCTAGGCGCGCACCGCGGAAAGGGAATTCCTTCTTCGAGCGCCCACCGAGGTCCTGGTAACTATAGACGTAACTGCCGAGAACCACTGATGGCACCAGCTTAGCGAAATAGCGCGTACCGGCGTGAGTGGTCTCAATAATACCGGGCACTTCTGGGAAGTTCAAAAAGAGCGGTGGTGCCGACAAAACATTGCTGGTATTCGGGAAACAAGCGTTCATCAGTTCTAAGCTGACAACGTTCTTAAAATGCCGCCCAATGGCGGCCCCAGCGAACCCTGACGGTGGGTCTAGTTTCACTTCGAAGTGGCTGCTCGAAGGCCAAAGCTGACGGTCACGGTCACGAGAGTCAATATTTAGATAGTAAGAGACTGTAACGGGCTTGGAAGGAATAAGTGGGAGTGTTTGTGGGGCTAAATCTTTTGCAATGGTTGCCGAAATCTCCGGAATGGTAATCGCCTCGGCAGTGATATCGGACATCTATTACAGTGTGGTTACAAAAAAACAACAGAAACCATGCGCGCGCTCGGCATAGCACGCGCCTTCTAATTCCACCATGCCCCTGGGCGGGGTGGACGAGGACCGTTTACAGGCCTCATTGACTCACTCTTGAGGAGGATATAAGGTTGAGTGGGGGCGACTCGCCTCAGGCCATTAAGGTCATCTGTAAAGTGCGTATGAGGAGCCGTTGCGTTCAACCAATTAATGCGACGTCGAACCTTATCAATTCCAAATTCCTGAACCGCCTTCTCAAGGGCCGCATGCCTTTCCTCAAATGAATTATCGCGCTTATAACCAAAGGTTCGAAGACTCACATCGTAGTACTCACGAGTCATATCATAGGGCATTTTAGGCTCAGGCTGCTCTGCCTCTGCCTCTGCCTCCCCAGGCTCTGCCTCTGCCTCTGCCTCTGCCAAATGCTCGACCGGCTCATCTTCAATATTCGCTCCATTCGCGAACGCCCAAACTTCCAAGCGTCGAATACGAGCATTCAGTGTTTCAATATGTACCAACAGGGAATCGCCAAAGTTAGAGCAGGCTGCCTTTACTTCGAGAGTCATTATGCTTTATGATGTGTTCTAATGTTTTAAAATGAATTCAATTTTTTGTAAACAAACTATGTGCGTTAACCAAATAGCATTTATATTATATAAAATAGTTAATGAGAGTTATTATATCTATTTTTTGTGGTCGTAAAGACCGCACATCAATTCTTTTACCATATTTGGACCGTTTATACGCACAAGGCGATATTCACGAAGTCCACTTGTGGGACTATTGCAGAGCCGAATCGGACCGCGAATGGTTCCGGTCGCTTGATGCGCCCATTTTATATACGTGCCCCAGTTTCAAATATTCGCCCTTTCGCCCATGTCAGTCGCCCACTTTCACCTATAAATTCAAAGTTAAATCTACGTCTGATATTCTCACACTTTTTGTAGACCAGAACGGCCAAGAATGGGAATTAGTAATCGGTGGTTGGGGAAATACAATGAGTGGATTTCGTCGTGGCCAACATACAGAACCGATAGCTCAAACCAAGTCGGGAGAGCATCTAATAAATACAGAACAAACCACAACCGACGTATCCATTTCATGGGACGCATCTACACCCACTGTAACTGTGGTCGTCAATGGACAAACTCCATGGATAATCCAAATCCAAGACCGCACAGAACCACTCAACTTCGTTAAAGTGGCACATAGTTCATGGTCGACATCAGATTGTATTTGGAATGTCGACGAACATCCGCCAGCAACCCCATATCGCTTATGTTGTCCATTAGATAACAATACCTATCAATGGAATTCACATTACAAGTTTTATTGGAAGCAACGGGATACGACCTATAAAGATACGATAATTGTTAAATGTGACGACGATATTGTTGCAATTGATACAGACCATTTCAAGGATTTCATCGCCTTTCGCAAAGCGCATCCAGAGTTCTTGTTGGTGTTCCCAAATATTGTTAATAACGGCGTGGCCGCTTATTTCCAACAAAACGAAGCCCATGTCATTCCAAAAGAAATGGGAGACTTATCAATGCCTCCAGATGGCTTCTGTGGGAACTTATGGGAATCCGCCGAAATTTGCAGCAATTTACATAACTATTTCCTGAATAACCCATCCCGATTCTCTTACTCGTCTCCCGAATACCACATCATCCCAGTGCCAATTCGTTTTAGTATAAACTTGTTCGCCATACTTCCACAGCATTTACACGTGTTTGAAGAAGCTGGTACGGCGGATGATGAAAACTATCTGACAGTAGAATCCTGTATTAAGAATAATATGAAAAAAGCAATTTATACAGGAATGTATGTATCACACTTCTCATTTTATAGCCAAGAAGCAGGGATGGATGTCCCGGGACTGTTAAAACGTTATGCTGAACTTGCAAACAAATAACACCAAATTTTTATAAAGCCAAAATGTAATGGAAACTATAACCAAATATTTGGCCCTAATCGCCTATGCTGTTCCAGCAATAATTTATCTCGCCAAAATCCCACATTCCTTAGCTGAGGGCCATTACTTTGAGGCCCTTCTCAAAACGATTCTTGTAATCGGCTTCGCTCTGGTATCTTATATGCTCGTTGGGCAAATTGCTAAAAAAGAAAAAGAAAAAGAAAAAGAAAAAGAAAAAGAAAAAGCCCAGGAAAAAGAAAAAACCCAGGAAAAAGCCATTCTCAGTGTCACCACACCACCGGCAGACATCGGCTACGCCCTGCTCGCCATCTACTTCGTGCTTATTATAACCCCAACAACCCCTTTATATTACCTCCTCGGAATCGCCGCTTACGCTGCCCTCGCAGCCCGTCAAACCATTGGTCTCTATCTGATGGTGGTATTCTATGTAATTAGCATCATTAACCGCACAGATATGTCGTACGAGGGTGCCATTATGACGATTTCAAAAGCCCTTCTAATAATCTATTTCTCATCCTACATTTACGCAGATTTGAACATTTTCAGCACCTCTGGGTGAGTCTTAAAGGAACTCGTTACCACCCGAGTGACCCGAATCGATGCCAAACTCTTCGCCCGTGAGATGGCGACATATGCCTGACCATACTCGAATATACCCGCTCCGATATCAATCTCAACAGCATCCAATGTCATCCCCTGGCTTTTATGAATCGACAACGCGTAAGCGAGTTTCAGGGGCATCAATATAACACTCGGTTCAACCACTTTTGTTTTTTTGTTGCCACCGGCACCCACACCTGTGCCCCCACCACCAATCGCACACGCCGATACAACGGTTTGAGGAATGGCCCGCAAGGTACCATTTGTTAATCGAATAATCACCTCCGTTGGCATACATCGAACAACTTGCCCTCGAGACCCATTGACGACACCCAAGTCGTTCATATTTCGCGTAACAATGACTTGGGCGCCTTCGCATAGTTCCACCTCCTCAGGAAAGCCCATCGATTCCGCCCAACGCTTGGAATCGCCTTTCACTTGCATCTTATAAGTGGTTGTAACATACCCTGCCACCAACAACTTATCAAATTCAGCTTTGTTTACCCGATCAACCGATGCATTGGTTGAGTAAAGCCGCGTCGGCATAATTCCATCGTCGAACGTGGTCGCAGCGAGACCACGAAGCACACCTAAGTCGTCCATCGAACACACACCTTCGCGAAAGCGCTGCAACATATTTTGGAAAACTACATCACCGTTTTGCCGCATTTGTTCTTTAAGCGCGACGGTATTCAGTCTCAGTGCGACCCAGTCAGGCGATGTGAAACAGTACGCCCCAGAAACCGGAGGTAGCTGATAGAAGTCGCCGCATAGCACATACTGCAGTGATTTGAGACCGCTCCGCAATGCATTAATATAGGCTATCGTCTTGGTAAATAACGCGGCGCTCATCATGGATATTTCATCAATAATCAGAATATCGAGTTCGCGCACACGTGTTACCAGTGGCTTGAGACGATATCGCGTATAGCTAACCATTTCGGCAACACTTTTTTCCCCGACACCCAGGCCAATATAAGAATGCAATGTGCGGCCACCGAGAAGTAATGCCGCACTACCTGTCATCGCCGTCACAGCACACACCTTCCCGGCGAGCTCGGCGTACTTGGTAATATGCGCGATGGTGAATGATTTACCAGTTCCGGCCGGACCCGTTAGAAAGACATTCACCCCAGCGGCCACGCAATCCAATGCGCTTTGTTGTTCGACATTGAGAGGTTGGACATTCTCTTTCTCCTTGTCTTTTTCCTTGTCTTTGTCATTGTCTTTCTCTATCTCTTTCTCGACCACTCTACTCTTTTCTTTTTTTTCACCTTGCCTTTGAATAAAGTCACTAATTGCGGCTTCTGTAACCCCTGTTGCAACAGTCGCATCGTCTATCGTACCACCCGCATCCATAATACGCGTTGCCAATAGACAGAGTCGTGCTTGAATAGACCCAAGGCTGCGTTCCATTTGGCTAGCAATCCAAGAGACCGTTTTCCGACTCTTCGCCCGTGCCAAGAGCCATTCATCTTGCTCAGGAGACCAGCGCTTGCCTTGGTTCGCCATGCAAATGAGTTCGTTATAGCTTTTTCTTACTTAAATCGTTTCATTTTTTGAACGAGCGGAGAAAATGAATACATCTTTATCTTTATCTTTTGTTATTACACATCATGTTCTCTGCCCTCCCAAAGCACCCGCTTCTTACGACCCAGGGCACTATCGCCCATACCGAGATAGCACCAGCCTACCCGCGAATGTTTGCGATGTTCGATGCAACTGAACGTCCGCAATATATCGGATTCTCAAAAGACTTGCGCGTGACGCTCGGTCGAATGTTGGTCCGCAATCCAAGCCGTTCTTATTACTATTCGCAACTAATCGTCCCCCCACCCACTAGTCCGGTTGAGGAAGGCGCCCTCCTCGCCCTACGTAGTGCCTGGTATGCCGAGTACCCCAACATCGATTTCGGACCAGGTACACCATGGGAGGAGCCAGTCGATGATACCATTCTGAAGCAAGTCTTGATGTCCTATTTGCGCCCCGACGAGGGCACTGGCACTGACGACACCATCACTGTCACGTCATCGCTTAAAGACGACCGCTTCTTCTTTCGCCGCGTTTCGGCCGTCGGCATTGTAACATGTTACGCCGCCACTATTACGTGGGACGCTGGCGTCGCAACTCTATCGCACTTAAACAAATAAGTTATTATGCATAATACATTGTCCCTTAACTATGTTTTCCGTTTTTCCTAGTTTTATTTACAATATGTCGTGGGAGGATCCGCGTGCCGACGAGCCTATTTTGGAAATTGCTCAGGGAGACCAGGTCCTTACATTAACAAGTGGCGCTTGCAATGCATTCGACCTCGTCGCACAGGGTGCGATAGTGCATTCCGTTGATATGAATCCCGCACAGACCCATTTACTTGAACTTAAGATAGCTGCCCTAAAAACTCTCAATTACGACGAGTTTTGGGTCCTATTCGGTGAAGGCCGTGACCCAAATATTTCCCTCACATTCGAAAAACTGCGCCCTCATCTGAGTTCAGCCGCCATCGAGTTCTGGCAGGTGCGCCTCTACTACTTTCGCGATGGTCTCTATTTGCATGGCGGAATGGGCAAAATGATTAAGGCCTTCCAAACGATTTTTTGGCTACTCGGCCTAACTAAAACTATCGACGCGCTATGTAACGCACCGGATATCGCTGCCCAAACAGCCATTTGGGATAGTATGTCGAGCACCAAGAATCGATGGTTTATGTGGGCTATGCGCCTCGCATGTTCAAACCCGCTCGTGCTCTGGTATGGAGCAGGTGTCCCGAGTTCCCAGGCAGCATTGATTAAAGCCGATGGGCTAACAGTGGTCGATTATACTCTAAAGTCTCTGGAAGGTGTTATTAAGAATTCATCGCTTAAAAACGAGAACTACTTTTACCTCGGTGTCCTCAAGGGTCGCTTCACACAAGAGTGCTGTCCGCGTTATCTGAAGCCCCTCGAGTTCGCTAAAATTAAGGCCATGCCCGCTGAATCGCGCATTTATCCTCATACAGCAACCTTTCTCGATGAACTCCGTGCACGCCGTTATAATAAGGTGATTCTAATGGACCACGTCGACTGGCTCGATGCCCAATCGACTAAAGAACTCGCAACAGCCCTCGGTAACCAAGTATATCCTGGTGGCCGCATTATTTGGCGTTCTGCCAGCCAAACGCCACCATACAATAAGTACTTCGTAGAAGCCGGTTTTAAAGTGAGGGCCGTTTCCCAAAAGGCGTCGGATGGAAGTGGCTATATTGACCTCGTGAATACATATGCATCCTTCTGGGTTGGCGAGCGAGACGAATCGTAAGTCCTTGTAGTTCGTAATTTTTGCCAAAAAACACAAAAAGTTAATAAAAATAAAATTATTATGTACATCATAGTCAAGACATCTATTTCCACAAACCCTAAATATATGGATTCTGCCCCCACCATCGCCCTCGCCCCCATCCTGACATTCTGTCGCCAACACCCATCGTCTGCTTACAAAGAAATAGTCGATAGGTTCGGTAAAGCCGATGTATTCGAATATCAAATTCCTCTTCGGTCAGAGAACAACTGCAAGATTTGGGGCGAATGCGTGAGACTGCGCAAAGAAGCGCCCACACCAATTCCGATTCTCGATGAGATTATAAGGATTGCTTTGGCGAATCGCTAGTTAGTACCTGAGTATTATATAGATGTACTCCAATGAATATTCTTAAAAAATTTAAAACAGTTTGCCTAGCATTTCTTTTGTCGCTTATACAGTTACAATGTACTTGTCAACAAACACAAATAATAATCGCTTCACCTCTCGCTGTATCTGGGGACGATAAATGTATTTCAACACATCTACCATTCTCGTTTAATTATAACAATATGACATACAAAACGGTCTATATTAGTACGAATGGTATTCTTGCTTTCGCCGGTTGTTACACAGTCTCTAATAACGTGCCCTCCTATCAACAGCCACTCGATACTATCGCTCCATTTTGGGATAACTTAGTCGTAACGTCTCAATCGATTTATACATATGTATACGAGTCATGCTTCATCATTCAATGGACGAATATGGAGTTTTATCCAACACCGAATTACATTATTATTACATTTCAGGCATGGCTTTGTGAAAACAATGTTATTTTCTTCAAATATAACTCACTACTTGGACCGACCAGGGCGTTTGGAGCGAGTGCAACGATTGGTCTCCCACTCGAACCGATATCATATAATATAGCGATTCTCCACGAGGGCGCAATCTATGTATTTCCATCAACACTCGCACCCGCACCAGTAGTTCCTGATGTAGTTTTAGCTGGCGACGAAACCCCGCGAATAGAGCAACTTTCGCTAATACCGTATAATATGTCGATTGTGAATCCGAATACACTGTTTGAGTTTAGCTGGACCCTTCAGGAGAATAGTCCACTTGCAGATTACAATAAACTATTTGTCGGTATGGATTACTCAATGTTAAACCCAGTTATAAAACAGATAACACTCACAGAACCTCGTTTTAAATTTACCACCAACATATTTGGCACCTATTTTTGGAAGGTATTTTCGTGTAATTTATACGGTTGTGGGCGGTCTTATACGAACACTTTTATAGTAGTATTTGCACCTCCTTCACCTCCACCACCAGAACCACCATCTCCACCCCCTCCCGAACCTCCGTCTCCTCCACCACCCGACCCTCCTTTGCCTCCACCTCCAGAACCTCCTTTACCTCCTCCAGAGCCACCATCTCCACCCCCACCCGAACCACCATCTCCACCCCCTCCCGAACCACCATCACCTCCACCTCCAGAACCACCATCACCTCCACCACCATTACCTCCAGAGCCTCCTTCACCTCCTCCGCCATTACCTCCGTCTCCACCGCCTCCAGAACCTCCGTATCCGCCCCCACCTCCAGAACTGCCTTCGCCTCCACCGCCCGAACCTCCTTCGCCTCCGCCTCCAGAGCCTCCATCTCCGCCCCCACCATTACCTCCTTCGCCTCCGCCTCCAGAACCACCATCTCCGCCGCCTCCCGAACCTCCTTCGCCTCCACCTCCTCCTTTTCCACAACCACCATTAGCTCCTCCTCCCAAACCTCCTTCGATTCCCCCTCCAGAACCTCCGTATCCACCATTATCTCCTTCACCTCCTCCTCCCGAACCTTCGTCTCCTTCACCTTCGCCTCCTTCACCTTCGCCATCGCCTCCTTCTCCACCTTCACCTCCTCCTCCCGAACCTTCGTCTCCTTCACCTTCGCCTCCTTCACCTTCGCCATCGCCTCCTTCTCCACCTTCACCTCCTCCTCCCGAACCTTCGTCTCCTTCACCTTCGCCTCCTTCACCTTCGCCATCGCCTCCTTCTCCACCTTCACCTCCTCCAGAGCCACCTTGGCCTTTACCCCCAGAACCGCCTCCGTCTCCATTACATTCGTATCCACCACCCCCACCCCCACCCAAAGTATCTGAAGAAACACAAGCAGTAGTATCTACTATATCAACCACTATCGCCGTTACAGTTGGCACTACTGTTGCAACTACAGTCGGCGCAACCGTCGCAAGCGCCGTAGGCTCCTCAGTAGCAGCCAGTTCCGGAGCTACCGCAGGCGCATCAATTCAACTTATCCAAATCGCCCAGCTAATGAGTATTAAAGCCGGTCTACTTAGTAATGCCAAGACACCAGGCTTCGCTTCATTAACAAACCAACTAGCGTGGACAACATTCGATTTCGGTATTATAAAAGACTCATCAAACCGGCGTCGCCACAGCCGCCATCTTTTACAACGTAACAATCTCGCTTCCCATTCGTCAAATCAGCTCATCATTATTGCAATCATTACACCCATCGTCCTCCTCCACGCAGCCCTCTTCTATCGCCATCCATCGCCCGGTATTATCGGTTTCCCAGGCTTGCAAATATTCACAGCAACAACATTCTTCAATCCCCTCGCCGGTATTGCAGCGGACTTTATAGCCAGCGGCAACCCTGGACTCGCGATAATCGTACTATTACTTACAATCATACCTTTCATTGTTTATACAGCCTATGTGATTTATAATTACTCTATCAGAACTCCCCGCCTCTGCTTTCAAGAAAAGCGCTCGTGGGTCTTCCCAGACCCCAATACATCCAACTTTCTAAGAGGCCATGCGAGCCTATTTTCAAAGTATACAGGGAAAACCTACCAAGTGACACCAGTATTCGAAGTCGACCCTGATACTCACCTTCTCGTTCGATACAAGACAGTCCCCGCCCCCAAAACACCTGCATTACTTCTCATTTACTATACCACGTTTCGTCAAATTAAAGCGGCCATCGTAATTTTATTACTCGGATCATTTTCAGCCAATGTCGAGTATCCACTTATCCAAGCTAGTGCGCTAACACTCATCACTTTGGCCGATAACTTGATAACAATTGTGATTACCCCAAATATCCGACTGAAAGACAATCTATTAGATATTCTTCTAACATTCATAGAGTTCATCACTTATTTACTATCAGCGTTTGTTTTCATTATTCCAGCTTATATACCAACGATTGAACAGACCCTCATTGCAATACAGATGGTCACCATTGGCATTCACCTACTATTTACAGCAACCGATGCAGCACCTCTGGTTCGAACAATGTATCTCTCTTGGCAACGTCGCGCAGCATTGCGTCTACTGGCCACAGCCACAGAAGCGATAATATGCCAAGTGCGATACAAAAAATACGCAAATCGCTGGAAATATAAAACATTCGGTGTCCCCCTGAAAGGCTGGCCAATGCCTCGCGAATTCTCTGTGCGACCGATATTAGATAAAATTGTCTTGTCGCTTGATGGGTAAAATTTTATAAAACCAGAATAGTAAAAGATGTCCGTCGACTACGATACAGTAATCGTCGGCGGTGGCATTGCAGGGCTCTACGCCGCTCTCAAAATATTGCGTTCACCGACCAGTAAGCCCCACCGTCTACTTTTAATAGAAGCCTCATCGCGCCTCGGCGGCCGCATTCAAACATTCTATCGGGAAGGCGGTTTGTTATCCGTCATCGACGCAGCCACACACCCGCCACCTGGCGCTCCACCCCCAATCGGTCTCGCAATTCGCGCCGCATCCGGTATCCTAACCCAAGGTATCCCCCTCGAAGCCGGAGCGGGCCGCTTCACATCCAAACACAAACTCCTCCTCGACCTAATACATCACTATGATCTACCAAAGTACGCAATTACCAACGAAAAGAACTATTCGCAAACAAATAAAACAAATGAACCCGAACCCGTAATCCCATTCGATAAATACCATATCCCCCGCCCTCCCGCATCTCTTAACGCAACATTCAAAGAGTACTGCATTCAAATCATCGGCCCAGAGGCGACAGCAACACTCAGAGCCTCCGATGGTTATAATGCCGAATTCGATTTAATGAATGCCGCCGACGCCTGGCGAATGTTCAATGCTTACTTCACATCCAATACCCAGTTCTATGTCCTTCCAGATGGCCTGAGCACGCTTATCCATAAAATGGCCGATGAAGTCCGCACCCTCGGGGGTACAATCCTTTTAAAAACAAAATGTCAAACATTCGAACGCGGTCGTCCTATTTCAATCAAACTCACCGACGGCCGCCAAGACCAGATCATCCAAACAAAGCGCCTGATACTTGCCCTCCCCCAAGCCGCCCTCCTCGCCCTTCCCACTCTCGAACCTATATACCCTCTTTTAAACACCGTAGCCCCCGTTTCCCTGAATCGCCTATATGTAAAGTGGCGGCGTCATGAATGGATGAATGACATTATTAAAACCACCACCGATAATCACGTTCGCCAGTTCATCCCCGCCCTAAATGGTATTGCCCAAATATACGCTGATACCACGGATGCCGATTACTGGAAAGATAATGCCCTAAAACACACCATTAAAACCCATTTACGTGAGGTATTCCCTGGTAAGCCTATCACACTCCCCGAATGGGTCGCCCCGTGTTACTGGAAAGCCGGTGTCCACGTATGGCGCCCTGGTACTAAGTCGGCATCATTGTCAAAAAGAATCGCCCGCCCATTCGGTTCCAATGCGCCTATTTATATAGTCGGCGAAGCCTATGCCAGAAACCAAGGTTGGGTAGAGAGTGCCTTGGAAACCGTTGAAGCTGCGAAACTATGGCCGTGATGGATAAATCCCATCGAAACAAATAATATACAGCATACCCTTCGGGGGGTCTAACTTTGGTATGTTAAATAGTTTACCATCGCCTCCAAAATGGTTCCCTACAATACTATAAAGAGGTTGATAGTCAGATGGTTGTAGAGAGCGTCCATCACACTCAATATAGCCATCAGGGACAAACGTACCTGCAAATAAGATTACGCCTCCAATAATGCAAGTGTCCATATAATGTTAGAAATAGATAAAAACTTAGCCTTTCCGAACAGCACTAACACCGACCTTAATGCATTCATCGACGGCCCCCTGCTGACTCCGATCATGCGCCTTCGCAGCAGTAAGCGCCACCTTGAGCGCCTTGCCGGTATTCTTGAGTTCTTTTATTTTTGCCTCCTCTTTCGCAGCCAATGCGGAACGGCTCGCTTTTGCCGCGCGAACCCGCTCATTTACTACCACCTTCATCCGAGCTATATCCGCCTTCATCCCGCTACAATCCTTTGCCAATGCCCCGTCGCACAAATACAACTCATCTGTAATATACTGTCGCACCCCTGCAAGGTTCTCTTTTCGCTCCTTCGCCTCCGCCAACATAATCGCCCCTCGAGCCTTCACAGCGGCCTTACAATCGCGCAGCGCCGCCTTAGAGTCCAAACACTTCCGGAGCGCCTCCTCGCTTTCTTTAATCACTGCCGCCACATTCGCCTCAACCTTCACCTCCTCGGCGCTCGGTGCCTTTAATTCCTCAGCCAAAACTTCTGCGATAGCCAGCTCCGCCGCATTATTTTGTAAGTCCTTGGCCAAGGCAGTATGTTCAAAGAGCGACATCGGCACCACAACATCCTTAATAATCGGATAAGAGAACGTGCGCCTATCCTTCTCCCGATTCAAATAGCTGACACGTCCAGCAATCTTATTCGAAAACTCACGCAATCCAGACGCCGTAAACTCGCCATCATCGGCCAAATACGCCCCCGCAAATGCCGCGAATTCCTCAGGCATCTTCTCGTCATCCTTTAGAAGAAGATTGAGTATCTTAATCATATCCATCGGGTCATCGGTGTAAGGCGTCCCAGTCATTAAAAGGAGCTTGACAGCATCCGCCCCCGACTTCGCCTCCGAGTTGGCGAGGGCCGCCCGAATCGCATTAATATCGGCCTTCTCGCTCGGTGGCATATCAGATACAAACAATTTGTGAGCCTCATCAACAACAACTAGCGTCCGTTTCAAAGGGTCCGTCGCCCCATTAAGTCCCTTCAACTTTAGTGCTAGCGCTCCCTTTCCGCGTAACATATTACTGAATTGCCGATAAGAAAGTGGCTGAATAACCGACCAGGACTTAGATAGCAACCGCATCTTGTCGGCCTGCCGAGCACCAACCGGTATCTTTAGCCCCTCGAGCATCTTCGACTGCAATACCAAACTACAGCTTTGGTCGAACATATTCTTCCATACATCACCCTTAAGCGTGGTCTTCGTAACATAAAGAATTGTCCAGGCGGCCGGCTCGAAATAAGTCGTAGCGACAGCAATCGCCAGACAGGTTTTACCAGTGCCGACACTATGATACGCAAGCATTCCTTTATAAGGCGATTCGGGGCTCAAATAATGGCGAATAAAGTTTTGCGTCGGACTGAACTCAACGAGGGTCTCGTTATTGCCTGTAGCACCCGGGCCACCTAAACATCCATTCACGTTCTCCAACGGCGGCCAGGTACAGTCATCGGCGTACCATTTGCGCACATACTGGTCGAGCTGCGCCACCGTACCATTCACAGGGGGCCCCGGTGCCCGCGGCCGATTAAACTTCGCATCGAAAGCCGCCTTAATTGCAGCATTCGCCTGCCGCTCCACCTCCGCCGCGGCCTCTTCCCGGTCCCGAATCGCTTGTAGGCGTGCCTCTTCGGCGGCCGCCCGTGCGGCCCGGTAAGCGGCCTGGCGTTCCTCTTCGTAACGCCGCATCGCATCTTGGTTCGCTTGTGCCTGGCGTTGGCGTTCGGCCTCGAGCGCCGCATTACGTTTAATAAAAGCCTGCCTAGCAATATCAGCCAATAGTTCCTGTTCGATTCGCAGTTTCCGTTCAACCTCTGCCCGCCGTGCGTCTTCCTCGGCCCGCATCCGCTCTTGTCTCTCCTGAATAATAACAGCCTCAGCAGCCCGTACTCGCGCAGCGTCCTCCTCTGCGTCTAGACGCGCTTGTTCCTTCCGCTTCCAAATCACCAGCATCTCGGCCTCTTTAATGGCGGCCTTTCGAGCAATCTCATCCCGAATCGCCTTGAAAGGCACCCGTGCCATCTCAGAGGCCTTCTTGCGCGCCTCAGCAATTCGCATAGCATTCTCCTGTGCCCGCCGGTCGTACTCGTTTACGTAGCCGCCACCACTCCTTGGACTCCTTGGACTCGGACTCGGACTCCGCGCAATATCCGTAATACCCACATCAAACGCCCGCGTCAGACTCCTATCAACGGCTGCATTAATCACCGCCCCATCCAGTACTTTCGCAAAAGCCAGCTTCGCAGTATCCACATTACTATAATCTAAAAACAGCTGAAAGAGGTCACCGGTATCATACCGATAGACGTGTAGCGGCCAGCCATTATTAAACTCGAGACCCTTTTGTCCGCAGAACCGTGTCGCCCGACCAATCGCCTGCTTCTCGTCGTTCGGGGTCAGAACCGGTTCGAACAGATGAACATATTTAACATCAAATAAGTCAACACCCTCGCGTAATCCAGAGTCGAGTATAATAACACGCAGTTCTTCTCCGTTAATATTGCTCGGCCGTGCATTAAACCGCTTCAACACTTCTTTGCGAAAGTTAATACCCACTGGACGCTGGAAAAAAGGCACCGTGGTGAGGGTGGCAAAAGCATTGGCCTCCGGCGCATCCATCACGAAACCCATTCCGCGCCCGGTGCTCCCGAGCTTGTAAGCGTGTTTGAAGCCGAATGCCGCCAGCCCAGATGCAATCATCTTGGCACCATAAGGAGTCCGCACATCCGAATAGATGAAATGCTTGAACGTGTGTCCCTTCGTCTGCATATCGTGTTCATCGAGGGCTTTAATATTCTGAATGAGAGTCGCCATTTTTGGGCTCGCAATAGCAATATCGGCCTTCACCCGCACCGGGTCGAAATTCTTATTATCAAACTTGTGCTCATCGACGACCTTGCTCCAGTTGGCCTTCTCCCGAATACACATCGCTACTTTCGGCGTTTTCTTGACATTAGCACTTTCAGGAGGCCCCGATTCGGACATCTTCTTAATAATAGGCTTTGTAAAAAAATGATTGACATACTTTTGCAGCGATTTAAGCAGGGTAAGGGATTCTATTTACAACACATATAAGACCGGCGAAAGTTGACAGATGCATTGCAATATGTGGAATCTGATAGTGCCAGTTATGTAGGCCGCGCATTTTATAATGTTTATTTCTTTTTACAAACTCGTATGAGATTCCAATTCCAGATAGAAAGAACCAATATAACCATGAATCGTACACAATCGCTAATATGGCTGTATGAATAATTGAGGTATAGACGGCAATTTTATCAATCTTGTGATAGATATCCTCTTTATAGGTATGCGAATGGCAAATGGCGTGGTGCGCCCAACTAGTTAATGTGACAAATAGTAGTTGATTCATAAGAAAGTATTGCCCTCTCACAGCGGCCATGTTTAAGGGAATAATAAATAGGGATGCAGTTAATATAAGTGGGTCCATGTTGGTGCGTTATTTTTAGCATTATACAAGTTTCATTTTTTGGTTGGCCCAAGGGCCCAGCGGAATACTCAATATCCAAATATCCCAAATAATATCCCAAATATATATAATATGTACAAATAATAACAAATTTTTTCTAAGTACATTATAGTACATACAACACGTACATAATGTCTTCCGCCAAGCTCGTCGAAACTCTCCTAACACTCCTCAACCAGCTGAAGTCGCATCACTGGACCGCCGACAAGTATGGCCAGCACCTCGCTACTGACGCTCTCTATGGTAAGTTTAGCGGCAATGTCGATAAGCTCGTTGAGGTATCGCTGGCCCTATTCCCTCATACCAAGATGGCAAAGTTCTCCCTCCCGATTATGATGATGGTTGGTAGCAAGGGAACGCTCCCCTTCCTGAGTGAGATGCACACCGCCCTAATGACTCTGCACACCGCCACCGACCGCCCCGAATTCAAGAATATTCTGGAGGAGATGCTCGCCGACACGGCCCAGGCGATTTATTTATGCCGTATGGAGTAAATGGCCCGCCCGCCATTAATGATTTTTTTGAGTATTTCGGCTACCGCTCCTGTCCGATTAAGCCCATTTATGAAAACCATCATGATTCGCGAAGAAGACGATTACGAACTTCAAATCACTTTACCGGTGGCAGAGGGTATTATTAAAGTGGTTTCTGTAATAGTTGTTTACAATTCCAAAAACTTAATTCGTGCCTTTGCCCAACAGATCTATCCGACACCACCTGAGTTGGTCAAGTACCATATAAATCAACTATATGCCAACGATTTCCGGTGGTTAATGAAAAAACCAACAATGATGAACGACGTAATCGCAGCCACAAGTGCTCTGGACCAAGTTTTACACGCCAACTACCTCCTGACCGCCCATAATAGTCCGTGGTCGTCCTCGCCGACCCCGAGCGAGGAAATAGGTCCCCGAGATAACAAGTGCTAAGCCGACATATTGAAGTGGGTCAGCGAACCGCTCTCCAAGAATGAAAAAAGCCGCTGCGCTTTCCATTAAAGTTGATATAGCATCCCACATACCATTTACATAAAGAATAGTGGAACCCGTTAATGCGCGAATAAGAAAGAAAATCACGCCCACGTAGCCCATTACACCCATATCCAGTGCAGCCCAGCCGCCGCCATTTGCATAAGATTTGAGAGCGAAATCTGCAACAATTTCAATGCCGGCCAAACAAATTAAATATACAATTTGCAACATCTACTTCTATATTATACAGTGTGTTATATTATTCACCTCCCCGCATAAATCCCCCCCAACTCGGTCAGCGCCCCCTCCACGTTCCCATACAACCGCTCCGCCGACCCCAATTCACAAACCATCCGCTCACTATAATTCTTAACAGCCACACTATAATCGCCTAACCCCTTCAATTCTTTAAGCCGCGTAATTCCATCATCCAGAGTCGCCCCAGTCCGGTTACCAGAACGCACCCCTGCCGCCGCCCGCCGAAATGCATTGGCCACCACCACACGAATATAGTATCTATTAATCGCATCCGGCCCAACATCACTAACCTCTGTCCCACTCCGCTCCGGCGCACCAATCGAATCAACCGAACACCCATCCTTCACATAAGCCACCCGCCCCTTCTGAAAGAGTGCCACATCCCGAACATCGCCCACCGAAACCCGCCCCAGCACAAGGTGGTAAACAACACCCTCCCCGGAAGCCAGTTCCTCAATCCGATAAAGCATGGCTGTCCCGACACCCTTCCCCTCCAAGCCCTTATCCGCACACCGAATAACTATATAATCCCGCTTCGACACACAGCCGAGCATCTTCCCGAGCATTTCAGGAAAGACCCGAGCTTCATTACCGCCCCCGCCCTCTGGAATATACCTATAACTCCCTGCCCCGCACTTCGCCATATGCGCACAGAGCTCCGGATCATGGTTATCGCCGAACCCGACTACATTGAGTACACCCCCACCAGCAATCCGGTAACAGATGTTCCCCAAATCAATCAGCTGCGATTCCCTATCTTGGTACTCCGCACCTGCGTCCCCCTGGTGAGCACAGCGATTCTTATTACCGGTCATTAGGACCACCGTCCGCACAGCATGCCTATAACGCCATTCCCCCGTAATAGCATCCGCCGCCCTCAAGGCCGCCTCGAAGTCGACTCCCCATAGAGCTCCGAAATCTCGCGATAGCTGTTGCGCCAATGAGCCGAAGTAATTAATGCTATAAACAAACCCAATCAGATCCAAGACCGCCACAGAATCCAGCATTCGAACCAGACCCATGCTCTTATCGACCCCCGTCTCTCCAAAGCTAATTACCGCCACAACATGGTCGCAACCCGTTTTAATGGCATCGGCCTCGAGCTCCTTAATAGAATAAATAGTTGCCGACTGCGCCGTCTCCAGATCCCTATCAACGAGGAAGACCACTAATTGCGTCATTCGTTGAACATCAGTGGCCGCAACATTCACCCGCAGGCTGCACAATATATCCGGACCATTCGACGATAACTCCACCACCCGGCTGTAAGGCGGCAAGCTCGACCTCATATCCAGTTCGTTAAAGGCCAGATCGTAGTGCACAATCGCATTCTTACTATCAGGCCCCTGGTCAAAGACGCCCCCGCATTTTAGAGGGCACACTATCTTCCCAATCCCCGAATGCCTTATGGCCTTCTCAATGCAGCCCTTGTGAAAGGAGTGCTTCCCCCCACACGATTCAGTGGCAATGACTTCGTCAGGGGGGGCATCAGATAGACATATAGCACATTCCATTGTATGTGCTTGTTTGTGGTTCGTTTATATCATTAACTAATTATCAATGTCTTCATTTTTTCAACCTTTATACACCTGCAATCTAATAGATAAGCGATAAGCCATTTTTATCACCCCCAGTATTAAATGGATAACATGCGCCGAAACTTGGCGAATGTTGTAAGAAAGAAGGTTATTGAAATTAAAAGTTGCAACCTAAATGACATTATCACCAATATAGAGGTGGGAACATCCGGTGTATCAGACTCCTTAATTTTCTCAGGCGACTTAATAATTGGCTCAGATGCTGAAAACGATTCTGCCTCCTTAAAGGCCCTTCGTAAGAGTATAGTCGACTTTCCAAATAAGGTATTATTGAAGGTTTCCCGAGTGCACACCGACATAACGAAGGACAACTCCGTTGAAATTGAGCAAGCCATTTACAAGAATGTCGTTAATAAGATGCTGTTTGGTCAAATTACCCCACATTTGGTTGCGTATGTCACAATGTTCGAGTGTGGTAACTTCAGAAACACACTCGAAACGCTCAATATTAATGAAGGTAGTAAGACTGCTGCAATCAAAAGATGGGACCAAATGGGTTCAACTATGAACAGCGACTATAGAAAATCACACGGTATAGCCAACGTGCTGATGCTCGAAATGAATAAAACAAAAATGACACTAAAGCAGTTTCTTCAATCCAAGACGACAACCTTAAATCAAATACTATCCGTTATATTTCAAGTGTTTTACACCTTACACTGTTTTAATAAAGCATCACCCCCATTGAGACATAATGACCTGCATTTTGATAACATCCTTGTTGACATCGTTCCAGAAGAAGATATAACATATGTGTTAGGCCCCGATGAAGCGTATAAGGTTAATACAAATGGAGTTATGATAAAAATATTCGACTTTGATAGAAGCTATAATGGTACTGAAAATACCTTATTAGATGGTCCCGATACATTCTGTGATGAATATGGGAGTTGCAATATAGATAACCCCTACTTTGATACATTCACAGCACTGTATTGCTTCAATCAATATATATCCAATTATGTACCCGATGTACCAGAATCAGGAACAGCTCTTGAAATAAGGAAAAAACTTCGCGAAACAATCACAGACAATAATAAATACTTTAAAAATTCCCCTCCATTCGCCTTCGCCCGCCCACACCTTATGTGTAAAGTAGCACTGGGCAGCTCAAACCCCGTGATATGTAACGGAGAAATAACCAATCCTGAATCAATATTTCCTTTACCAGAAACAGTTATTCGAGCAATATTTAAAACAGGAAAGGTTAGGTTTAGGGTTAATATTAGTACTGTCGACTTTTCAGCCCCAACAACTTTTTTCTCATCAAAGAGATTGCGTCAAATAAAGTTAAAAAAAGTACCGAAAACACGTGCATCCCCAGCGAGCCCCTCGTCCTCGCCGATAGATGGTGTTATGCGTCGATTTAATCCGAATTGCGAACTGCCAAAATGGCCAGATAATGCTACAGGTAGAGGTATCAAAGAACAGTGGATAATTAATACCGTCTTTGATGAATTAAAATCCGAATCTCTTTTGATTCGTGATTACTCTCTTATACTCGATACACTCTTTTCCAATGAAGACCTTTCTAAAAAAAACCTGTTCCCGTTCCGTCCGAATTATAGTACTAAAAATATTTTAATCTCATTCCTTAAAACCGAAAATACTTGCACATACGACCTGATATATAAGTGCTCAAACTTTACCACACCAAAGCAAACTAAAATCATTCTTGAGAACTCAGCTCGGGTTGAAAATATGCTTCTAATAATGATGTCTCACCCAGAATACTTTGCATTTTCCCCAGAAGAAAGAGCGCAATTTATAATCGCCAAAGTATTGAAACAGCCCATTTCTAATGACCGCCTCGAAACCCTCTTCGCAACGAAACCAACATCTTTAAATCGAATTATAAGAACTCCAGAGGGGATGTCCTATGTTAGAAATAAAAAGCCCTCATCCGCGAAAGCTATTGTATGCCCCGAAGACCCGTGGAAAACCAATCTTGTAAACTCTCCTGATGGTCTAGACAGACCAATTGAAATTACAATTGACTGGCTGGTGGATGTGTCTACGAGATTCTTAAAAATTGGCATTCAAGAACATTTTAAGAGATTAGACCAAATGATATTTGTCTTGGATAAGAGAACAGATATTACAGCTAGAAACCTTCAGCTGTTGGCTTGTGCTGTTTGGGCATTAAATGATGTGAATAACGAAGACATTAATGAAAAAATGGTTTATGTTAGTGGGGGCGAAAATATAAAAGAAGACCTTAAAAACCTTATAGAAATGCGCGAAAAAGTTGAACAGACATTCGCGGAACACGGAAAGCCTATCTCAATGTTTGAATATTTTAACTGCGAGGGGTTTTTAAAACCAGAGGAATTGAAATATATCAAAAGCGAAAAGGGGGCTAAAGATATACTGCAGAAAGCTAACAAAATTGCATTTAGCTACAAACTGCTTGCTTTCCCTCCATCTGTTCGTGCAAAATATTTGGTAGAGTCCGTCGCCGTTCGGGCCGCCAACTACCCAGAATTCGATAAGCTATTCAATGAGTCCCAGACCAGGTATCCCTCTTGGCCCTAAACAATTAATAACCTCATTTTTCAACGTTTAACATATTTGTATTATTTGAGTAAAAAATGAACTACCATAGCTCATCTCTTGTGTTAAAAATGCCCGCCGCCAACATATGTCCGCTCTGCAATGATTACCTGGTCCGCCCCGTCATTACCGCCTGTGGCCACATATTCTGCTACCTATGTGCTCATAGTAAAATGGCCACCCATGCGCCCTGTGTCACGTGTGACAAGCTACTACCCGGTCCCCCGATGGAGACGCGGTTACTCCAGGATATCGTTTCACTCTCTATCCCAAATATAGACAAGGTTTACAAGGCTCGCCTCCAATATGCCGCTTCAATCAATTATGGCTGGCGCACAATTCCACTCGGCATGTGCAAGGTATCCGAGGCCCTCTTCAAGCTGACCAACATTGGTGGGTGCACGCGAGTTGGCATCATAGGATATATGACCGGCGCTGAATACAACAAAAATGATGTCTGGCCAATTGCCAAGGTCAAGTCCGAACTCGATTGTTACATTTATGGCAAGGGCTACGGCTACCGAAACATGGTTAACTTGGTAATCGACGACGGTAGCTCTGTCATGGCCACTAAGGCAATAGTCGATATCTTCGACAACATCACCAAAGGCAAGAGCATGAGCTTTCGCGCAAAGGAGTGTGCACCAGTTAGTATGGCGCGACTGATGATAGCATTTTACAGGAACATGAAGACCAATGATGACGAAGACATCGTGGGGACGATGCCCTTTAATGTTGTTCCCGACCTGACTTTAAACGAGCCGTATAAGATCGAGGATGAATTGTCAAATTTCATCTTTAGCAATAATTCGGAATATCGCGGCTGCAAGTTCATCGACGGTCGCGACTGGGCGATTCCTCAGGAAATTAACAACTACTTCTGGCTCTATGTCAACTATTCCAAGCTTCCTATTGACAAAAACACCAACGCCATTACCCTAAATAAGGAACTGGCAAACCTTCTGAAACTGGACGCTATCGAAGTCTCTCAGGATGCCATCGTTAGAGCCGTCGCTACCTTGGTTAACCAACACATCAAGGACGAAGATGAGGGTGGTAAAGACGATGATGACGATGAAGATGATGACGAGGATGAAGATGAAGATGACAAATAAAAAATATAAAACAATAAACAATCGCGGGGATTAATTCTTTTTTTTGATTTAAGGGGATTAGTAGATAGGGTTTAGCTAAACCCAAAAACCCAACCAATCATGTACGAGCTCACTACATCAGACAATGTGCCAATGTATAGGCGCATGCCCGGTATCGTGTCTGGTTATATTGTTATTCCAAATTGCACCTACATGATGTGTATGAGCTCGTTATTCACCTTCCATAACGAATCGTGTAATGCATGGACGATGGTTCTTTTGAGCGCTGTTGCCCTCTTCATGTCCAATATGAATAATGGAGTAGCAGAGCAGCTGCTTTGTGCGAGTACCCTTATTCACATGCCCTTCTCCGTGTGCTGCAGCCTCTTTATACCTATGGGTGAGGAGGTCTTCAAATTCTGGCACACCCTGGATGCAATGGCCATGTGCCTTACAGCCATTCCAATGGGATTTAGCCTGGGCATGGGCACGCTGCCAATGCCGCTTCTCGTTCTCAACACGGTCGCAACTGCCTACATGGGATGCGAAAGTGCACACCACTTTTGGAAGGCCCATAATAGCTCCAAGAAGAAGAAGCGGTGCCTTGCACAGACTTTTAAAATTACCGGGGTGGTTATATGCTTCACATTCCCACTCGTCTACACTATCGCCCAGGACGGTGCGTCGAAAAAATCGCACTATGCTCTTTGCACACTCGCGGGCTATGCGAGCGCAGGACTGCTCTACAGTTCAAAAGTACCCGAGAGATGGTTTCCGGGGATGTTTGACTACTTCGGGTCATCGCACAACCTTATGCACATCATCCTCATTCTCGTCCACGTTGGACAATTTAGCTGGTTAAAAGCCAGCTAAACCCTAATGAATAAAAGATAAAAATATTAAAAATAAAAAAATAAAAATATAAAAATAAAACAATCCATTACGTATACATACCCTTATCACCATCGTTTGCAATATCCGCCGCAATCTGCGTATTTTGCAATAGGTCTCCTACACATTCCAGGTAGTCCATTGGATGATTAAATAGATAGTCCACGATTCCTGCCATAGAGATACGCACGCCCCTAATACGCTCATAGAACTCCTGAAAGTTAGCTTCCTTCCCTACCAAGTCTTCGAATGCCATTTTCACCTGATTCATCACCGGATACTCAAACTTGATAAACCGGTCAGACCGGCCAGGTCTCAGAAGGGCAGGATCAATTGCCTGCGCATTATTCGCCGTCATAATCGTAATAAGACCGTTATTAGCCGCCAAACAGCCATCCAAAATATTTAGAAAACAGGAGAAACCAATATTCACATCCACGGCCTTTCGGTCTTGGAAGTAGCAATCCACGTCTTCAATCAACAGAATACTATCCGATTTAATCTCCGAAACCAAGTCCGCCAAGGGCTCATCGCTGAGCGTTTTGCTAATATTCAGGACATAAAGACGCCGCTTATACTTGCGTGCCAATGCAATCGCCAACGAACTCTTCCCCGCACCTGGCACGCCCGTAAAGAGAAAGCTCAGTTTCTGCTTGCGCCCATAGCGAATAAAGCGCGCCTTCGTTTCCGGAAGCATAAAATGGTCAATTGCCCCCACGACATCGCGTTTCGTACTATCCATCAAATAGATACTGCTCAGCGGCTGCGCACATGTATTATCGTTCAGTGACCAATAGCCCTTGCTGCTCGACGTATACACGCTTACTTTATTATCCTCAATCTCATCCACATACAGCTGCGCCTGTGTAATAAAATTCTTCAACACAGCGATATCGTCGTGGAAAACAGAAAGACGTGTGAAATACCCCATTTTTGAACATCCGCCGCCGCCACCCCCCTGCGCCTCACCCTCTTCTGCATAAACAATGCGAAAAACCTGGCTACCTTCAACCCAGTCATATTCCCCTCGCGCAAGGGTAAAATGCACTTCATCACCGCTTTTCACACTAATGTACTTCTTAAATTCGTTCGGCTGCTTTTTAATAGTAAGGGTAATATACTTCAAAAAACGGTCCTTATCGGGACCTTCTAGTTCAATACAGTAAGACATTTTTATGTTGTTTTTCTGTTCTTTGGGTTTAACCACCTATCTCTTCATACACTCTACTCCTTAATATACTTGCACACCCACCCATTTGAGTCACGAACCTGCCTCGTATGAGTTAAATCGACCAACCCCTCGCGCCACCCAGGCTCATCAATTGCCCGCAAATTATGCAGCACCGCCTCGGTTCCATAGAACGCGTGGTCTACGACAGGGTCGCCAGTGAGGCCGTGGCCGAGCGTGACCACATAAATACCATCGGTCCCGACCTTGACATCGCCTCGGTTCGACAAGACGAGATTATATACCTCTGTTGCCCGCTCCACCACCTTGGTGCTTCCAATTTTGCCTGGTTGGTATCGATTCGTTTTAGTTGACCAATAGGGGTGTTGAGCTGTAATATATACTCCTTCCCCCTCGCCAATCCTATAAATCACCCCACCTTTCTTATCAATCGTCACACAATCCACCTCAGCCGGAATGGGTAGCCCTCGAACACCCACTTTCGTCGTTAGAACCCAATCACCCTTCCGAATATCTGCCATGAGCTTCTTCGAACCATCGGCCATCCAGACGCTAGTTCGCGGACCATAGCAGGAGCTTTCATTGCAACCCATTTCGTGCGCGTTTATTTGCTTATACATACAAAAACAATAAACAGAATCAATTTTTCAAGAAACCACAACCACCTCACACCCTTCGTCCGCCATCGGCTCTTCAAACCGCTTCTTGAACATAGACAACGCAATACGGGGTACTTTTACCCCACCTTCTGCCGCGCGCTGGTTATTACGGTCAATCGCCATCTCGAGTGAAGTATTCACCCAAATGCACCGCACTCGCAAGCCTTTCTCTTTTGCGAAGGTGATATAAGCGGCACGACCGGCCTTCGTTGGATTCGTTGCATCGAATACAATTGAACGCCCAGGCTCTGTGCCCCGAGCTGCTTTCAACATTTTCGCCTGGGTTTTGTGAACGTCACCTTCAATAACAGCGTAATCTTGGAGGTGCTGTTTAATATAGGTACTCTTTCCTCCTCCTGGATAGCCAATCATAATAACCACTTCCTGTCCCACCGCCTTATTTTTTGGAGATGGTGTCGGGACAGCAGGCAAAGGAAATATCGTCTCCGGCACGATAAACTCGACTCCAATCGCCTTCGCAAACACAGCATCTTTATCCGACCAATCGCCTGGGCGCCCTGCAGCATCACCCACATAGAACGAGTCGCATGAAGGCATCCCGCCCACACCAACCGCCTCATAGAAAAGGCGTGTCCCGGGCTTCTTTTGGTCATCGGGACCCTTACCATCGCCGCAAACCACTGTAATAGGCACACCCAGCTGCCGCACACATTCTCGAATCATTTCCAGTTTGAATGCTTTCGTTTGGTCCGTAACGATAACAACCATATGGGTTTTAGCAAACGACCGCACTACATCCGGGACTGATGGTCGCAACCATTTCCAGTCAGCAGCGTTACGGGGAAACTGCCGCCCTTCCAGGGGAACTACGAGGGTATGGTCGAAGTCGAACATCGCCATGGGCGGACGCTGAATGAGCTGGGTTTTAAGAGCCATCTTTAGCTATGTAAACGATTATATTAATACAATACATTATACTACTTTCAACTTTTCTTCAGCCTTCGCTTCGCTCCTCCTCTATTCTAAAAAATGAATGGTCACGTATAGATATAAGCCAGTAAAACAAATGACCACTGTTTACCTAACAGGTTTCGTAAACGATGGTACATATCGCAAGCGGTTTGACGTTGTTATCGCTCCAAATCGAATTGTTACTGTTTACCATGGTGGTGGTCGTGTCGTTAAAAAGTTGTTCTATTGTTTAGCATCCGAATATTTAGCAGCTACAGAGATTTCCTTTCATAGCGAAAATACAAGCGAAAATACAAGCGAAAATACAAGCGAAAACGCAGATACGAGCGATGCATTCAACCTTGCCTATAAGTGGCAAATTCTGCCTTGGAACCCCTATGATAAAATCCTTAAAGGCGAATGGACTCTCGACGAATATGGCCGCTTTCCTCCTCCAGCTTGGGTTGGAGAAAACCCATTAGTAAAGAGAAACCAAGTCGCACCCCAACCCAGTACTTAAAGATAACGTGTAACATATTAATCACGACGCCGTCGCGTAATCTGGTATCGCGTCGGTTTACTAAGCCGATGGACTTAGTCCTTGTGGGTTCAAATCCCACCGGTGTCGTTTTATTTTTTCGTTTTAATTAGAATAAACCCTAATATTTCCAAAAAAATGAATAGCAATATCTCGTGTTAAGCCCACTAACCTCAGCATAATGGATTTCGACGACGCAGACGATATCGCTTACTTCACTCGCCAAGCCGTCTTCTGGCCAACCGTAACGAAAGCCAAGTATCCGAACGACCACCATCATATTGAATATGCCCAAACAATGGTTCGCAACTTCATAATTTCCTACTACGAGTCAATTACTGTACCAGATGGCTGGGACGCCTTATATCGGCTCATTCCGAATCGCTTTACTGAAGCCGCCGCGGACCCATTTCCTACCCCATTGCTGGTGTACGTAATGCACAACTTCACATCCGAACAGATTCGCAATATTGTGTTAAATACAGACGATGAGTAAATCTAAGGCGCCACTTTAATATAGAGCAAATAAGGCAGAATATAGAGCGAGCAAATTGCGATAAACCAAACAACATCACCGCGTCCATTGGTGGCGAGCGATTTCAGTAGCATCGCACCGATTCCAGTACCAATAATCATACCACTATCAGCCAATATAATCCATGCACCATTCTCTTCAGCATAATCCTTATAAACGTCCATCAGGGCGTTTTGTCCACGTTTAACGGGTAAAATCACAAAAAGGTAAAATAGAATGTCATGGATAACCTGAATTAATACGGCGAGAAGAATAAAGTACACTCCAATACTATAACCCCCAGCTGCGAACAACGAATAAACATAGCGAGCAATCATAAAGACAATCACCAAAATTGTCACATCAGCTAAAACGGCACTCAAACCAAAACGGTCATACCATATTTGTATTTGTTTGCCAGACTTCCGCGGGAAGGTGCGAATAATGGTAATAACAACTAAATCCACTACAAGCGCCGCAACAAAAAGGTATAAGATATCCCAGTTATTCCGATAGTCGGAAATTATGGAGTTCATTTGTCCTATAGTAGCTATAGAAAATAGTAGCTCTTCAATATATGATATATCATATATCAGAAACCGTTAGTTTTTTCTGAATCATTGCCTTCAAACAGCTATGACGCATTGCCCCCTTGCGTCCCACAGCTTCAGCAACAGCCCCCCGGCTTCCAATAAGCAAACACTTCTTCTTTGCGCGGCTAATCGCGGTATATAATAGACGCCTATCCACCATACCACACGGACCTGCCGGTAACACGAGGACTCCATAGTCTACTTCGCTCCCTTGAGCCTTATGGCAGGTTGTCGCATAAGCCAGCTTCAGTTCCCGATAAGCCTCATCATCCATATATTCAACATCACCGCTCATACCCTCGAACGCCACCTTAACAATTCGCTTCGTGCCTGCAACACCCTTACGCCGAATCGGTCGCACTTCAACCGACTTTATAACCCCAATAGTCCCATTATATACTTTTAGCTTATAGTTGTTTACCATTTGCATTACACGGTCGCCTGCCTGCAGAACCACACCACCACCTTTACCACCCACCCTTTCCAAAGTCGCAGGATTCACACATTTGCGTATAATTGTATTATATTTATCAACATTTAAATTCATCGGCGTCATAATCCATATTTTATCTAATTGGTCGGCATACGCCACAGCCCTCGCTTTAAGAGCGCTTTCTATTTTATCAAGGTCATCCGTTGCCATCCATGTAAAGCCTTCCTCTTTATTTGATGTTGGCACACGTCCATCCAGGATGCTTTCGAGCGCTGCTGCAAGTCCAGCCGATTCGGCCGATTGGCGAAAGACAGTTGTGAGTGTAATAGGTTTTAGACCGGAATGAACAAGTTCCATCAGAAGCTGTCCGGCGCCTACAGAAGGAAGCTGGTTATAGTCGCCTAATAGCACCAGCCGCCCTTGCCCTCCCAACCCACCTAAGCAAACGAGGAGGCGGTAGAATAGGTCATTATCAACCATACTCATTTCGTCAACAACGAGCAAATCAATACTATCAATTTTATCAGGATGGTCCGTAGCGTTTTGAATAGCGAGGAAGCGATGGATTGTCATAATCATAGATGATTCGTGACCTTTTATAACATCAGCCATCCGTTGCGCAGCTTTGCCTGTTGGAGCAAGCAAACGGTATTCATGTCCCATACTCTCTTCATGCGCAATGACTTTGGCTAATAATGATGTCTTACCGGTTCCCGCACCACCATTAATAATGCTCAGACGCTTATGGGTTGCTGATAAATATGCTCGCCATTGCTCAGGACTGCACGATTCTTCGCCCTCATCGCCCTCTCCCTCATCATCCCCATCGTCCCCATCGCCCTCGCCAGACCCCATCTCCACTAACCTATTTGAAATGAATACCTCCTGTTCTAAACGACTAGATTGATATAAGAAGCCGTCATAGACATCTACCAAACCATCCAATTTTAGAGAATTGATGGCATCCTCAACATTCACATCCGTCGTAAATCGTTGAAAGCGCATTACAAATTCGTCAATCGGATAGCAGACGTGTCCGCCCTGCTTTTCACATTCAATTAGGTTTCCAATAACAACAATTCGCGCTTTTACTAATCCAGATAGTTCTAAGGCGTCTGCTAAATCCCGCACAGTCTTGTACCCGATTCCAGGTACTTTAAGTAATTCAATGATATCGATACCTTGTTCTTGTCCTTGTCCTTGAATCACATCCATCACCTTATTACCAAACATCGCCACCGTATTCGCAATTTGCGTTTTATTCCACGAGTGTCCGAGCCGGAGACCAGATAGAAAGCGTTGGACAGCGATTATGAGCGCTTCTTCATTTGCAGCACTCACACCCCGTTGCTTCATGTGCTCCTCGAAGCGTTCTCGTAATTCGGGGAGCAGGCGTGCCCCAGCAATCATATTACCATCCTGACCCTCCTTCAATACAGTCCATATCTCATCCCCCACTTCGGTATACATAGCTCGTATCGTTTTCGCCCCCAAACCAGGTACGGCATCAGCCAACTCCTCCAGCCGGTGGGTACAAGCCACTTCGCCTCGGGGTAAATCGATAAAGAGTGTATCCGCTGCAAATTGCCGCCCCCAGTTTGTTTCTTCATACCGCCCACTTGCTTGAACATAATCGCCAATTTCCCCGAGAATAGGCGAAGTCCCTTTAATTTTAATTTCTTCTCCACTATCCACCAAACTAACGGTTATAATTCCCCAGAAATGCAGCCCATGTGCATTCTCGGTAACTCGGCTTTGGGTGCGTTTTATAAGCGTGCCTTCAACGCAGGATACATTAATGTTATTCATTATGTTATAAAAATAAGATACCGCTATTGCGAACGCAAACTTCATTTTTTTCCACTGCCATCACCCGGACCGTACCCACCATATTTTTCTTTTAGACCATCGTTTTCGCTATCATGAACATCAAACACGATACCATCACAAATGCGTCCGGGCAAATCCGGTAGAATAGTAACAGCCACCTGCGAGCAGGCAAGCCCTCGAGGAGCCGCATTCGCCCGACAAGCCTCTTCCACTACCGCAACAATTGCCATCTGGTCATCGTGACCTGTTACATTTCCTACCTCCGCACCATCGCGCAGGAACTTACAACGAGCCCGAATACAGTAACTACCCATTTCGCGCATTTCCGGAGGGGGCTCAGGAGGATAGCCACGGTCGAGCTTGGTATCCTCGCGTGGCCGCGTTCGACTTCCCCGCCGACTCATAAGGCCACCACCCGCCGAGCACACCACCGCAGTCGCCATAACAAGCCCTTTCACCATCATTTGCAAGTTATATACTTTATTATATTAATCTATTTCTTTTGTCTTTAAACGCAGAGAGCACGCCCCTGTCGGTGTTTTAAGCCAGTAGCCATCCCATCTGCCACTTACGTTTCACTTTAATTTTATCGACAATAACCATCAGTACTCCACCTCCAGTGGAAACAATTGCACCAAAAGCAAGTGCGAATAAACAGAACGCCATTAATTCAATGTAAAACATACCAAGTCCTTAAACTTATATTCAGTAAAGATATCGGATGGACGACGCATTCAGGACACACATGATTGTCGTGGTAGCCAATGCCTATTCCTGGATACAGGAAGCGGCACTTAAAAAGAAGAAGCTGATTTGGGCCCGTTCAATCCGGGATTACGATAAGGTTGTGCCGCCACCCGAATTCAAGGCGACATTTGATGCTCTCCAATCCAGGCGCAAGGAACTTCTGAAGAATCGCGTGGACCAGAAGTTAGCCAATGCCGACCACTTTGTTAAGAATATGACCTTTGCTGCCACAGTTCTAAAAGACAGTCCACAGATGAAAAAGATGATAGTCGCTTCCCTAAAGCTTCATAGTATGTATATTGTCGACCTCAAACGTGCCAGGGAAATGGTTCAGTAGCCGCCCCCGCTATTCATCGCCTGTGAATAGCGTTGAGACTGTACCTGACTCCCATAAGCATTCCCAGATTGCATCGAATGTGAGTAGCTGAGTGCGGCCATCGTCGCACTTCCTTCGGCTCTGCTTCCATTACTGAGTGCAACAGCTTTCAGTCCCTCCAATTCTTGGATAAATTGCTTACCATACTCAATTACCTCAGCATCGGTTTCGACGTCAGGGGCGATAAGGTCCGCAATAGTCCGCATCCCATTTGCCAATATTAGCATCGCAATAAGTGGCGCTTCACCAATACATTCTTTTTGAACATCCGCAACGGCCATTCGAATGCGATATTTCTTAATATTTGTAGGTCCAGCATTAACACCCTGGGCGCTAGTCCATACATCATAGTCCGCAACACCTTCTTCATATGTAACACCATAAAGAAGCGCAATATCACGTCGCTCCCCGCTGGAAACACGTTTCATATTTAAATAATACACTGTTTCACAAATTTGAGTTACATCAGTCACACCCACCCCACTCAACGTTCCTCCGACCTGTGCAGCAGTAAAGACAACTGTGCTATGTTGGCTAACACATTCGAGCATCGATGCAAGCATTCCACCCAAGCACACGTTCATATTCGCATCGACAGCAGCATCGTTGCCATCTGGAATATAAACGTAGCCACCCTTACCCGATTTGGCAATTTGCGTACAATGGGGAATATCATGGTCAGCACCGAATCCAATAACATTTACTATCCCTCGAGAATCGGTAATTCGCTTACATTTATTCTCGATAGCATTGTCCAATGACATAACACAACCATCTGTCAAGAATATCACCGTCCGCACAGCATTCGAATAAGCCCCCATTGTTACAATATCTGCGGCCACCGCGAGGGGCGGCGCAAACTCTGTACCGCCATGGGCATCAATTTCCGATATATTCTGAATCATTCGAGTGATGGCGGCGACATCTCGTACCCGGGTAACGCCGAAGCGCTCGCGCACCTCAGTATTGAACGGAATAACTGCCACAGCATGGTCGCATCCGGTCGCAGCCGCGTCAGCAATAAGGACATTAATCGCACGAATACAAGCCCCCTTCGCCTGTGCAATCTTTCGACCCTCCATACTCCCGCTACGGTCAAGGAGAAAGACCACTAACTGGGTCAAACGCCGCCCACCCATAATAGGCGACGGGCCAGCACATAAGGTAAATAGGACCTGATTACCATGGCGCGACATTTCAATAGTCCGTTCATAAGCATCCGATGCATCCTTATCGCGTTCCGTGAAGGTCATTGCTTGGTTCTGCACTTCAACAGCTGTATATATCCCACCACATTTCATAGGGCATTCCACCCAACCACATCGCGAGTGCTCAATAGCGCGTTGAATACATGTTTTATGTTGGAGGTGCTTACCGGCGCATTTCGATGTTGCAATACCATTGGTTTCAGTAACTTCTGATAGGCAATAGACGCAAGTGAATTGGACTTGGACTTGGTCTTGCGACTGTAATTCTGACATTTTTAACATCCAATCTATTCATTAACATCTTCATTTTTTGAATTCAATAGCAAACACGCGGTCCATCACGAGAGGGAACCGGAGGTGCCTTTTCGTTTAAGTCAGCAACCATCGCTGTGGGCTTCATACTTTTAAACGGTCCTAAGCCCGGGCGAGGGCCACCATTAGTACTGCTCTGGTTCCAAGGCGACCATTCATAAACGTGTTCCTGGCCAACTTCAACAGGTGTCCCCAGTGTCCCCACACGCCCGCCTTGGAGATATCGTACAACACCATCCTCACAGAATCCCCCAACCTTCTGGCGATTTAGGGCGGCCCATGCTTCAAACTTAAAGTAGATAAGGCTGTTCTGCAGCTGTCGTCGGCTCCCATTTCCAACATCCTTCCCCCAGCGCTCTGCTTCAAATCCCCAATCTGAGAAAAACACCACAAATCGTTTACCAATTAACCGAAAATGGGCTTTACCGTTTTCATAAGACCGCCCTCGCACCATCGCAAATTCCCAGTTCATCGCTGCCACAGCATTTAAATCAATGCCGGGATAAGCACGTGGTTCGGTTGCAGCAAGCATCCGGTCAGCGGCCGCCACAGCCTCGCGAACTGCGGCCACCTCTCGTGAATTATAGGCGGTTGCAGAAAGAGCCGCTGCACGTCTGTAAGCGAGTAAATCGGCATCGCCGCCATTATCGCCATTGCGACCAAAAGAGCCCCTGTCTTTTAAGTCATCTTCTGACATCTTTGCAATAAAGCCATCTTCATCATCTATAATTAGTTGGGCCGCCTCTAACGCTGTGAGAAACCGTATCGAGCCCCCTTCCCCACCTCCAGTTCCTATAAACGTATCTATGGTAATGGCATTTTGTGCGAGTAAGAGCCCAATAATGGCAACAACAATCGCGATCATGCGAATAACCAGCATGCCGCCTATACTACATAAATGCGAACATAACATATAAGACACACACACAAACTGCTTAAAGCTGGCATTAATTAAATAACATAATGGAGCTATATTACACATCGTTTCTATTTGGCCTCGCATCTCTTCACGCCTCTTATATTAGAGAGGTCCCCTGCCACTATGGATATCTATTGCTGATGGGCCTATCTATCTTAACTTATTCCAAGTGGGACGAACCGTTTTATGGAAAGCGGCTTGTTCTAATCGCCGATAGAACCCTTACTCATGCAGCATGTATATATGCTGTGACAAGGTCAATTGACCTATCAATCAGATATAGAACACCATTACCGATGTCGGTAACAACAGCTTCTATTGGATGGATTATATATGTCTACTATGTTGCGAAACTATCATGGCTGCCTGGAAACGAATGGATGCCATGGCAAGCACGCATTCATGTTGCAACAGCAATTGGAAATCATAGTATTATGTTTCTTATTCAATACTACCGGAATAAGGCGCTAGAATTAAAAAACACCTAACTACGGCATATATTACATAGTCGAGCAACATTTCTGTTTTTCTATATACTTTTCAACGCCTTCCTCATTTTTAAAAATAAGCAGAGCGCGTCCACGCCCACCAGTCTGCTTAGATTCAACGAGTATGGCCCTCTTCAAAATAGAATGTAGTTGTTTTAACATAGCGATTTGTTCTTTTAGGATAGATATAAGACCAAAATGACGAATGATATAGTCCATTAACGAAAAATAAGATAAAATAAAAAGCATTTATGCGGCTTCAACTGGTGGCAAACCACTCTGGATGTCAGCAATATTGGCCGAAATTTCAGCAACAGTTGCCTTAATCTCATCAATTAGCACACTGCTGGCAGCAATCGCCTCGTAAACGCTCGCCGCGCCCTCAGTATTCTCAGCAACAGCGGCCTTGTAAAGTGCAATCTTTTCTTTTAGACCCTCGCCAACCGCGACCAAATCTGCCAAATCTCCTGTGAGCGATAAACCATCTATGTCCGCCTTAACAGCATCAATAACATCATCACCCGTATCTTCAATCGCAATGGCGGCATCCAATCGGGCGGAAATCTCGACCACCTGTTCTTTCAGGGACAGACGCTCCACAGTCAGTGCGTTTACAGTTGCAATAGTCTCAAGTGCTTTCGCCTGTACTTCGGAAGCCATATGCCAACCTACTAAATCTCCAATATAATTAATAATCCCACAAAAGTATAAGAAGAGAAGATAATGTCAGACGGAGATATTCCACTTACTTTATTTCGTAGAATAATAGGTATTTTACTTGTTTTATATGGTGTGGGCAAGATTATTGTTAGTACTGCTGTTTTCGTACTTCCCGAAAAATATTCCAAATACATTCCTTTCCTTAAACACGACAAGTCTCCTGCAGGCATCGCCATAGACGTGGTCCTCTTTGTATTCGGTATCTACACAATCCTCCACGGGCTCGCCATTCTGGGTTTGCTCTTCGCATCTTGGATTCTGATTCTTGATAATATAATAACGGTGTATGTTCTCTATACCTTGCTCGGTATCTTTATGCTCACCTTCTTTATTCTAATCGTCTATACCAATGCACCAATTCCCAGCGACCCGAAGAATATGCTGACTTACGAAATTGTGGGTGTCGGTGGCGGCATTCTATTCCTGCAAACCGTGGCCGCATTGGTGATGTGGGAAAACTTCGGTTACAATCAAGCAACAGGATTCGCGCTGACGATTTTCCTGGTACTAACAGCATTGCTCGCATTCGTTATTTACAACGCAATTCAATCTGAAAGAGTGCGTCGGAAAACGCCTGATAATGTAAAAATCAGTGTGACATCCGAGTTGATTACATTAGCCATGGTACCTCTTGGTGGCGTTGTTTAAAACGCATAATAGTAATTAGTCATTTTTATAATACTATACTAACATAGTAAACAAACATGTCCCATGCAGCCAATATTCTTATAACAGTTGACTCGGCAGACCGTGATACATCAGTTTTTCCCAACCCATCCCAATATGTATATCCGCTAGCTACATCCATCCGCAATGCAAACACGATTGAAATTATGACATTCCAGATGACGGCATCCGAACAGGTCATCAACGATAACAATAATACATTTCAAGTGACCGTGAATAACACAACCACCACCACTTGCACCATTCCTGTCGGCAATTGGACCACTACCTCCAACTTACAGGTCGCATTCCAATCCGCCCTCAGCACCGTTGGCGGAACGACACTCACTTCCACTATTACGCCCGCAAATCGCTTCAGCATTACGAGTAGTGCTGCCCCATTTTCTATCACCATCAGCGCAGCCCTTTCGCGAATTCTTGGTTTCGTAGCACCAGGTCGCAATCGCGGCGCAGGCACCATCGCATCCACAACCGCTTCACCTTATACACTCGCCGGGGCGAAAGCGATAGAGGCCAATACAGTACCCTATGTACTAATGTATGTGAACGATTACGAACTGAGCACAGGCATTACTATTCCCACGCAATCGGCTTTTCTGCTCGTTCCCTTAGAGGGGAAGGTCCTTGGCCAGCGGTTCATTATATGCAATGACCTCAAAGAAAAGAAGGGTTGCTATAAGTTGACAGCGTCCCAGCACAAAATAGATAGTTTGAAGATAACGTTTACCCACCCAGATGGCAGCCCGTATGACTTTAATGGAACCGACCATCAGATTGTATTCAGAGTAACCAAGGTGGATTGCAAGGACTATACTACTTAACCCAAACCCTAAATCGCCGGATATCGGACATTCCCGATATCCTGAGTAATGAGAAAGAGATTTAGATGGGTATGTATACAAGCAATCAGTTCAGTATACTCATTAATATTATATTCAGCAAATTGTGTTTTGGAACGAGAATAGCTCGATATGACGTTGGCGATGCTATAGTTCGCGGGAATACAGAAGTCGCTAATAAGCTTTACAATAGTCGGAATCGACTCCGCCGAAAGAGTCATATCGAATGTCCGTTCATTCGTTGTAATATTAACGCCCACGACCGTCTTCGTGACAATAATATTGTCCATGGCCGTCTGGCCTTTATCGTTAAATACAATAACAAATTGACAAGGGTGCACCTTGTGATGGGTCCTGCCAAAACCGAGGCCAAAACAGCTCATATATAGGTTACTACTACCGCAGTTCGCTTTAATACAAAACATTTAAGCATAATCTATGCGACCCTTATAAGTATGCTCCTTGTTGTTATTCCAGGATTTGGCCCTCCACATCTCCCTGAAAAAATTAATATACTCCGTCGGAACCTCGAGACGCTGCAACTGCAAACTAAGAACGCCATAACAGTCCATATATTCTGTTATGGCAATATGAATGACATTCCCCAGGACCTGTGCGGCGCCCTCGCAACCGTCACCTGGCATTTCGAAAAAGGAATCATCGGCTACTTCTTGCATAAGTACGTGACCCCCGAATTTGTAAATAATATTAACCCGAGCGAGGTCATGATATTACTAGACGACGTTGAGCTCGATGCGTCCCTCTCTATCCCAGAAGCAAGGGGCTTCATAAACAGGTACCAACTGGACCTGGTTTCGCCATCACTATCGAAGCGAGAAATGACTTATTGGGAGTTCATGATCCCACAACCAAAAGAGGTATTCGCTAGAATAATGCCTGTTATAGAACTCTTCTGTTACATATTTACCAAAGAGGCGTATATCTCAAAATACTATAAACATATAGACCCAAATAATCCATGGATGTGGGGAATGGACTTTATACTACAGAGCCGCTTCGGCATTCGCGGCGCTTTACTCAATAATACATTGATGCACCACCATTTCTCGGGCGCCTGCTATACAAAAGAACTCAATGACCCGCGTACAGATAGCGACAAATATTTGCAAAAGTACGGCACATCATGGGCTGAAATTAACGCAAAAGGCGTTGTAGTTCCCCAAGACAACATCATTTATTGTCGTTCTATGCATCCGCATTTGCCTTCGGGTGCGTCCAGTGAGCTCGGATTTGGTGGGAAGGTCTGACTGAAATGGTGCAGCTTGCACAGGATTGCAGGAACTGGTGAGATTCTAGGTGAATGATGCCGGCCTTCGGCCGGGTGCGGCCTGATAGCTCGAATTTGGTGGGAGAGCCTGATTGAAATGGTGCGGACTTGTCCAGATTAGGTTCGAAACACATAATTTTTAAGTATTTTTGGAACATATCTTTGATATCCAAGAAATCTTCAATATAGGCGTCATCTAGCCTTGCTCCTGTCATACACCCTTCTACACAGATTTACTGCATTTTTGTATTTTTGAGGAATTGTTTATAGCACTTTTATGGTCACATTTTGTATTTAGCGTGCATGGTAAATTAAGAGGCGAATATTAACCTCTCAAATTAACATATTGTTAATTTAGGCACTCAAATTAACAAAATGTTAATTTGAGTGCCTAAATTAACAATATGTTAATACGCAACCAGTAAGTAATTTCGGCCGAAATTACTTGGGGTACGTAAATTAACAATATGTTAATTTGAGTGCCTAAATTAACAAAATGTTAATTTGAGAGGTTAAATTAACAATATGTTAATTTGAGAGGTTAAATTAACAAAAAGTACTTAAGCAGTTAAGCCGTTATAGATTAACATCGTTATGCAGACTCTTGCTCTGGATTCAGACCCGAATTTGACGCACGTGATCCACATTGCCGACCTGCACGTTCGCATCGGCGACAAGGCCGTATCGCGAAGCGAAGAGTATGCCCACGTTTTTAACAACTTTATCGCAAATATAAAGGCTCTGCAGTGTGTCAAGGATGGCACTGCCATCGTCGTGTTGGCAGGGGATGTCTACCACAATAAGGGCCGCGTCGACTCTGTCGGTGGTACTGTGTTACTTGATTTTATCAACAAATTGCTGAATCTTGCACCCATCTTGGTCATTGCGGGTAACCACGACTTTCGCCAGGAAGCCCCTGACGTTACGGACACAGTCGAGATGCTTGTGAAGCCGTACGAGGCATTCGGTACGAAGTACCCCATTCATTATCTGAAGCATACCGGTCATTATCTTTGGAAGAACATAGGCATTGGTATGTGTTCCGTGAAGGATACCTTGCGCAAGCTGAATACGGCCGGGGTTGTTAACGAGTTGCCCGCCTTTCCCGATGCGTCGCTGTTCCCCCCTGATGTGCGCAAGGTTGCCCTGTTTCACGGCTCCATTTCACAGTCGGCGCTGCCCAATGGACGTCAGCTGGATTCGATTGCCTCCGGGTATCCTCTGGCATGGATGAACGGCTATGAGATGGCTATGCTGGGCGACAATCATAAGCAACAGCTTCAGAGGGGTCTCAACGACACATTGCTGTGGGGCTATCCGGGCTCCCTGATTCAACAGGACGATGGTGAGCCGACGATGGGCCACGGTTACCTGCTTTGGGATTTGGCGACCGTTACGGCCACCCCGGTTCACATTCAAAACGACTTCGGGGCCATTTCGGTTATTCGCAACGATTTGAATGAGCTCCTTGTGCGAATGTCGGCGAGGGAAATAGTTCCCCTGTGGGAGGCCGTTCGGCTGAACGGCTTTCCTAAAACGCCCAAGGTTCGGATTGTCGGGACGACAGGCATCGAAGTGTTCGTTAAAGACGAGTTAATGGCCCGACATGTCCGACCGTCCTCTATGAAATATACTAAATGCATTGGAAACGGAGGGGGCGCCAACGCCAACGCCGAAGGCGGAGATACCTCTGGGGCAGCTCTGAAAACGAGTATCTGTCGAATGAGCGAAGTGAATTCCCCAGAGCAGTGGGAAGACTATATGAAAAAGACAATGCCGGCAATGAATGTGAGTGAATGGATCTACGATCCTAGCAAGATTCTTATGACAGTGTCCGATGTATTACCGACCGGGATCCGAGATGCGATGATTAGCCGTAATAAGAGCATTCAGGACAAGTTGGGCGACTACGAGGCGGTCATGCGCAATGTCCCTCAGACCTGCAACATTGTGTTTAAATGTATGGAATGGTCTTACCTTATGTGCTTCGGTGCCGATAACTATTTTGATTTTGAAAGCACGGCAGACATCTGTCTCCTCAATGGTAAAAACGCAGCCGGCAAGTCTTCGTTCCTAGATGTCATTTGTATTGCGATTTACGGGAGCCCTACGTCAAGCCGAAATGATACAACGGATGTCCGAATGAGCGCCAACATTTTGCACAATTTTAGGCCCGCAGCCACAAGTGCCGGGACGGCTCTTCAATTTTCGATTGATAATAAGCTATATGAGATTCGACGACTCTTTCGGGACTTTGGGGCAACTTCATCGTCGTCGAGTTGCTACAGTTCGTCCGTTAAAGACATTACTAACGATGAAGAACCCATTCTCATTGCGGAAGGAACTACCATGGTCAACGATTGGGTGTATAAGCACTTCGGCACCCTCGATGAGATGCTGATGAGCACTGTACTGTGTCAGATGGATAACACATCTTTCTTCTTTCAAAAAGGAGATGAACAGAAGCGTCTTATTGATAAGTCGCTCAATCTGGAAACCATTGCGGCATATCAGAACATCCTTTCGGAAGCGATTAAAGGTTATAAGGCCGTTGCTTTGATGCTGAACACATACATTCGTGGAGTCGCGGATACTATGGAAAGTCGCGATACGGTTGAAATGGCTGCTGCCCTCGAGAGCCTTGAGGCCGAAATGCTCGAACTAACTAAGCAAATTGAAGAAGATGCTATTGTTGCAAATGGGCTGCATATGAAAATTGGGGAGGGCGGCGATTCGGAAGAAGAAGGGGATGATGAAGAGGGTAACGGTAATGCAAAAGAAGAACTCCGGAAGGCCACGCAGGCTCTTAACGGGGTTGCGCCTGTTTCAGTTAATAAGGATGCGTTCATGGTCCTTCAAGGGAAGCTTGCCAATGAGGCCGACCTTTTAGAAAAAGAAGGAATGGATGGAGGCTATGTATTGAAGAATGGGGGGTCGGGCGAGGGGGCTGAGGCCACCGCACTCAAGGCAATTCTTATTAATGAAAAGAAGAAGCCTGTGGAAAGCACCGTTACCCGTTCCTATATTTTGGATAAACGGGTTGCATACGATAACTGGAAAGCTGAACAACATGATGCATGGCTAAACGATATTCCTGGCACTGCCAGCAAACATAAGGAACTTGAGAGGGAATATGCTTCACTGCAAGCCCAGTTGACAACTCTCAATGATGATCCGGTTGTAAAGCCTTCTGAAGTTGTTAAAAAGGTTGCAGCGGGGGCGGCGGCGACCGGGTCTCTTAATGAATTGCGCGAGAGGGCCGCCGGGGCGGGCGCAGCCCTAAGAGACCATTTGCAGGCCGCTCCAGATGCTTGCAGGCCAAGGGCTATTGTAGAAACGGATGTGGCTGAGTCACAGGCTTGGTTAGTCGCGGCTCCAGTCGAGTGGGTGGCGAATATCCCAGCTGCTAAGAAGGCTTTGAAGAAACTTACAAAGGAACTAGATTTGGTGGATCGCCAAGCAGATACCCTTGCGCGGGCAGCTGTTGTAAAGCCGGCGTTGGGGTCGGAGTCGGCAGAGTCTATGGATATTACTCAAATCGCGAAGATTACAAAGGAATTGGCTTCCTATACAGCTATTGTGCCTTGTCGCCCCGAGTCGGGGTTCCCTGCTTGGCAGGCCGAGCTTACCAAATGGAATTCAATTCAAGTACCAGAAGAGACCGCTGTCGCAATGAAGGCTCGCCTCCTAAAGGCTCGCGACGACGAGGCGTTCAGGCAGCGCCTGGTGACTTCTTGTGACTCTCTTCGTACTGACATTGCAGAGCTCGAGGGCATTCCTTTTAATAGTGAATGCTGGGCTTGTTGCGCCCATCATAAGCCTTCGCAAGACAACCTTGCTGCCAAGAGGGAGTTGCTGGCGAGCAATACAGAGACTCTTGGGACTATGAGTGTTGAAGAACAAAATCTATATGTAATTGAGGGGCTTGAGAAGAGTATCCCTATTCGGGAGTTCTATGAAAACAATGTAGAACGCATCACCTGCGAGGCCGCAGCTTGGGGGCGGGCGCGGGGCGAGTGGGAGAGCGAGTCAAAGCGAAAGGCGCTGGACAATAAGCTACAGTGGCTGCTATGGATTCAATGGGATTCTCAGAATCAAGAGGTGCGGAAGCTGCTTCGTGAGAAGCGGGTTGAGGTTGATACACTTAATAAGTTCTTATTGGAAGCCCCCGATATGCTTGAGAAGGGGCGTCGCGGAGCTGCGGAGTTGCTTCAATGCGATGCCTTTGAAGCTTGGCAAAAAGAGAAAGTGCGCCTGGGGCAGCTTAATGCTAGGGCTGCTGGTGCTCTTTGGACTCTATGGAAAACGGAGAAGGCCCGTCTTAGCGCAGAAGTGGTGGCTGTTTATAAGAGAATTTGTGATCTGGGCGGCTTCTTGGAAGGGGCGGCTATGTGGGAAACAGAAATCATGGGTTTATTGGAAGCGGAAGGGCTTCTAACTAAATGGGAAGCCTGGAAGGCCACGGCAGATAGCTTGCAGGCGACGGCTGCTGCGGCCGTTTGGGATCGCAAAATGCGGGCTTGTATGAAAGCTACGGCGGCCAACGATGCAGCCCTCGCGACTATTATCGAATATGATGAATTGGTGGGGGCGGTTCTCAAATGGCAGCGGCGTATTTGGGGAATGGAACTTATGAATATTGAGAAAGATTTGAAGCAGCGACGGGACAGGGCGGCGTTCGTCGCCGGGGAAATCGCAAAGCTAAGGGGAGAGTTGACGGTGTTATCGGGACAGACGGATGCCAAGCGCGAATTACAGGCGGAGCTGGGGCGGCTTCAGAATGATTTGGAACGCCTTGGCAGTTTTAATGAGGCTTTCGTGGGGACCAAGGCGGTCGATGGCTTCAAGATTACAGTTTATAAGGAACGGGTGATTCCGCTCATTGAGAACGAGGTGAATAGCTTCCTGGAAACCCTCGACGACTTCAAGCTGCGCATTTCTATGGTGAATTGCAAATTTGTCTATTTCGTAGAGGACCGCGGTAATCGGCCGGCCCTGGATCACTGCAGTGGATATCAGAAGTTCCTAATCGGTCTGGCTATGCGCTGCGCTCTCAGCCGTATTGGGGCGGTGGGGCAGAGGGTTAAGCATTTGTTCTTGGATGAGAGCTTCGTGGCCTGCGATGCTGATAATATTTTAAAGGTACGCGAAATCTTGTACGAGGTTGTTCGAGTGGGTGGCTATAAGTCGGTAATGCTAATGAGCCATTTGGACCATATTCGCGAGGTGGCGCAAACGCGCGCAGATATTGATAGGGCTGTGGAGTCCAAGTTCAGTAGCATCCGATTTGGGAAGCCTTATGTAAAAAATAAGGCACAGGCTGTTGGTGCCTTGGGTGGGGGCGTCGTTGTTAAGAAGCGTGGGAGGCCTAAGAAGGCGGTTGCGGTTACGGTGGCGCAGCAGGCGGTGGTTTGTTAAATAATAGACGGTACTTGTCCTGCGTGGCAGTCGTATGGCCCATTTGGTGACTAATCTCATTTTTCTCTTGAATACTCAGGGCGTTAAAGTCCAGCGAGTTCACAAAGGCATGGCGAATCAATGCAACTGTTAGGGGCTTTCCAAAGGTTGCATTGAACTCGCGGGTCGCCCAGGAACTAAAGGCGGCATTCGTGAATGGCTCTCCGTCCATTTTAGTAAAAAGCCATGTCCTGGGATGGTTATCGAGGCTGGCTGTAATATCGGCCATGAGGGGCTTCGGGAGAAGTAAATCGTATCCTTCGTGGAACTTGCGCGTTTTGAATTGCTTTATAATGAGACGGCCCTGCGATAACAAAATATAGTTCATTTCGGGTTCGGCGGGCACCGTCGTCTCGTACAAAGCGCAACGGGCATATTCGCACCGCATCGGCTTCAGATGAGTATACATCCCGAGCAATACTCGGCGAATGCTGCCCTTCGGCTGCGTGTCGCGGGCCTTTATGATATCGTCATATGGAACATAGCCCTTGACCTGTTTATCACTGGGGAGGTTCGTCTCGTATCGCTTAGTCACAGCGTCGTCGGCGATTTTGAAGGCGGCCGCCCATTTCTTGTGGGCGGCGGCGTGCTTGAGCTCGAGTTCGCGATTGTATCGAAAGATGCCCAGGATTGCGCTCACATAGGCTTTAAACGTGCCGTCCTTCGGAAACCATTCGTGGAACTTTTTTATATAGATGTCGGGGTGTTGCAATACATAGACAAGGGTCTTTCCGTCGACGAGTTTTAAAAGGGTTCTGAACCTCGAGATATAGTTTTGCTTGGTCTGCGGAGATATCTCACTTTCATAGATTTTGGCGACGAGTTCGTCACTCTGTGACATAAAAGACAGAGACTATCTTTAGCGGAGATATTTTGCATATAGGGGTTTGGAGGGGGCGCACCCGGCCGAAGGCCGCTAGAATATGCTTAGAATTCGTTGAAAGGCGTTGCAACCGCACCAGCTCTGGTGGCAATCTCACGCAATCAGCGAGCTGTTGGGCCACACCCGGCCGAAGGCCGCTAGAATATTCTTAGAATTCGTTGAACGGGGTTGTGGTGGGAAGCAGCTCCGCACTGGATTGGTCACGCCTTTTGGCAGTTTATCGCATCTCGGGGGCACATCGCATCATTCCACAAGTAATACTATCTTGATACATTGGTTCAATCGCACAAACCACACAATGTTAATATTCTGCATCCCTTTCACTATAATTCAACACTCCTCATCATACCACTAATTACTATCAACTAACTCTATTCAACAATATAATGAGCATACATCATTTAAAGTATACTTTATATTGGTTTGGTCATTCGTATATAATATATGACATATTGTAAGTAAGAGTTGCACTAATATGTCGGGGGTTATGAACATTATAAGCGCCTCTTCTCAACAGTTAACGTGTCCTAACTATGTTATTGTTGGGAATGTTGGGATTGGAACGACTAACCCATTACAGGCACTTGATGTAACTGGGGCTGTTGCTATTGGAGGGATAACTGTTATCGATTCTAATCGAAATATTACTGCAAATACTGTTGCTGCTACGACTAATATATTTAATAATAATGTTGGTATTGGGACGACGGTTCCTGCACAGAACATGCATGTTTATAATACGAAGGCTGGAATGGTTACTGGGGCTTGTAGCATTGATATGGGTACAAACCCCAGCTTTAAGATTTGGTCTTCATGTTCTGATGCAAGTGGGAATCTCTATGTTACTGGCCATATGTCATTTAGTGATGTAATCGATTTAACTCTTAAAAACTTAGATGGGTCAGCTTCATCGTATACCATTCCATATAATCCTTTTGAGAATGAATATAATTTGCCCGGTTTAATTATTAAATATAACTTGTCGGGGCTTGTTTCTGGATACTCTATTATTACGAATGTTATTATAAGACAAACAATTGTTATAGACCCATACTGGGGAACTACAGGCGAATTTATCGTGGATAATACAACCGTGTCCGTAACGGGTATTGCATCTGATTCATTAGGGAATATCTATGCCGTTGGTTATTGCATACTAACGACAGCAAGCCAAACTACACACATACAAATAAAAAATTTCGACGGGTCATCTCAGAGTACATATAAATTGTCAGTAGGACCCAGAGTAGCACCGAATGGTTCTTGGTCGTCAGAGGGATATATTGTTAAGTATAATTCACTTGGCGTCGTATCTAGCTGTTCAGTTATAACAGGTGCAGCATACGTTGTTATTGTTGGAGTTTGTACCGACGCCCAAAATAATATATATGTTACAGGTCGATATACGAGTACAGTATCTTTACCACTAAAAAATATTGACGTTAATATGACATCGCAAACGATGTACTCGCTTCCAGTAACAATCGGGGCTTCTTATGTTATAAAATACAATTCAAGTGGAATCGTGTCAGGTATGTCTCTTATTGATGGTCCTTATCAATCATACGGCAGACTTCTGGCAATGGATTACGGTTATGAGGACTTCAATGGTAGCTCAGTGTCTAGCGACTTGTCAGGCAATGTTTATGTTTCGGGAACCTACACTAGTTCAACTGAGTTACTTATTAAAAATATGGATGGGTCAACGAACCTACTATTTCCTTTACCAATTGCAGCAACTAACGCAGGTTTTCTCGTTAAATACAATTCATCTGGAGTTGTGTGCGGAACCATAGCAATAGATGGTACTGATTGGAAGGATAATGCCAATAGTGTTTGCACAGATACTTCTGGTAATGTATACATAACAGGACAGTTCAGACGCACGAGTTCTAATAACATTCTTAAAAATATGGATGGGACAACTCAAACTAATTACAATTTAGTTGCTTCATCCGCAAATTTACAAATGTTTTTAGTTAAATATAACTCTAATGGAGTTGTTAGTGGGGCATCGACTTTTGACAAATCTAGTTATGGAATTTCTGTAATATCTGATAGTCGTAATAATGTTTACGTCGGCGGACGCTACAGAAGTACTACTGTTGTACCAATACAGAATCTCGATGGAACATCACAAGCATCTTTGCCAATATCGACGCCATTTACTAGTTTTATTATTAAATTTAACTCAATTGGTGTTGTTTGCGGAGTTATCGCAATGAATAATACTTCTTCAATAGTGAAATGCATCAGCGTTGATAATTTTAATAATGTATATGCGATTGGTCAGTATATTACAGCATCCGTATTAAGCCTAACGGACATGGATGGGGCACCACAGTCAACCTATACGTTACCTATATCTAATGATGGGTTTTCAGCCAGTTACGGTTACTATTATGGGGGTGCTTTCGTAGTCAAGTACACCAACTACTACTATAATACAACCGTAAACTCAACAGGCTACATCGGTATTGGCACAACAGCACCCCTGCAAGCACTTGATGTGCGTGGCACGATTGCATTAGGAGGTGTGAGTGCGATTGATATTAATCGCCAAATCACAACACCCATCGCTATATTCTCCAGTAATGTTGGCATTGGGACAACGGTCGCCATAACACCTTTGCATGTTGTTGGGAGTTCTTCGAATATTGCTACCACAATAGCGCTTCCTACATCGTACCTGCCAACTACAAGCAATTTAACGGTATGGTATAACTTCGAGGGGAGTATTGCAGATAAGAGCGGTAATGCAAATACGCCTGTCGCAACAGGTACAATGCGATATATAACGCCTGGAAAGGTTGGAGGGAGTGCTATTTATTTGGCTAATGAGGCGAACGTTACAGCTGGAACAACGCCGCCAAATTATTTAGTATCTAGTATGTCAATACCCACAATTTTCACAGTATCACTATGGGCAAATTTAACTGTAAACATTAATCCCACAAGAGCAATTATGCTATTTATTACAAATAATACAGGGTCGTGGTTAACAAATAGTATCTTCATTGATATTCATCCAACTAAAGGACTTTCCGCAGGGTTTTATGGAGGTGCAGATTTAACAACATATATTCCTGTTAAAAACACCTGGTACCATCTATGTATAACTGTTGTATCGGGTGTAGTAGTATTTTATATTAATGGTGCATTTGCTGGAACTTGTTCGGGAACACTTGTAAGTTCGGGATTTATGATTGGGAATGAAGGACCAACAGGGAGTCAGTGCTTTGCAGGTTACATAGACGACTTCCGGATTTACAATCGTGCTTTGAGTGCTACAGAAATCCAGAATATCTATAGCTATACGAACCCTGTACCTGCAACACCCTATATCATAACGTCGAGTCTGTCATCTGGGCTTATTACACATTTACCATTTGATGGAGGGCTAACAGAAACCTCAGGAGCAACATTGCTGAGCGTGCCTGCTGTAACAGGCTCTGTTGTGGCGAATGCATCCTATGTCGCTGGAAAAACAGGAACAGCCTGTCTATTTTTAAATAATACCATGGGTGGAAACCATTTATGCCAAGTGAATGTGTTACCGAGTACAGCTATCTATGCCCTAACCTCAATATCAATATCTCTTTGGGCAATGGCTTCGTCGGTCGTTCCAGCAAGCACTGAAGGCTATATTTTTAATATTGGCGCAACTGGAAATGGTGCAACTGCTTACAGTGGGCTCGCGCTGATATGTAAGCCATCAAATTTACTATCGATGTGGATAAACACCACGAGTAATTTATGGGCTCAAATTGGCAGTTCAATAACAATGACACCTGGGCTATGGTATCATCTTGTTGTTACTTATAATAATGCAAATATCTATTTATATGTAAATGGTTCTTCTACAGCGAGTGTCAGTGGAGCCGTTTCGGGAGCCATTGCAAACGGTGGTGCACTCAGATTAGGTGATATCTTAACGACAACAACTTTAACACAATCTTTCGCTGGCTATATTGATGACTTCCGTGTTTACAATCGTGTGCTATCTGCCGCTGAAATTCTATTACTTTACCAAATCCCCAATAATCAACTTGCCAGTACATCTGGGCTTTATGGCCAATGGAAGTTTGAGAACAACTTGCTCGATAGTAGTGGTAATGGATTCAATGGGGTAATACAGAGTAGTGGGGCTACGTATACTGCTGGACACGTTGGGACCTATGCCCTCAGTATGTCCAACGTATCGCCAACGGCATCCAATCTGTGGGTCGATATTCCGATGAGCCTATCTCAAACAAGTACAACACCTTATTCGCTTTCTGCCTGGATTAACCCTTATAGTTATCCAACTACAGCAAATTCTATTGCTTACATTAGTTCATTTATACTTTCGTCAGGAGGACGGGCGCCTGAACTCTATTATAATACAACTGGTGGCCTGTATATGAGTTGCTATGATAGTGCCGATAATGCTAATACACGCAGTATGGGTACACTTAGCGTTGGTCAATGGAGTCATGTTGCTATGTCTTGGGGCGATGGGAGTATGCGGGCTTATTTGAATGGCGTGCAAACGATTAATGCGAACACGATTTCACCGCTCGATACGGTCTTATATAATCGAATGCAGATTGGAATTGGTACTATGAATGCCGTGGTATCCGGATACGCGAGTATTAATGGTGATGGTAGTGATTACGGATTTGGGACTTGCACCGACCCATTTGGGAATGTTTACGTTACAGGCTACTATGTTAGTACACCCAGTATTGTTCTCAAAAATATGGACGGTGTAACAAACTCGGCATATTCATTGCCTGGAAGTGGGCTTGCAACAGCCTTTGTCACGAAGTATAATTCTAGTGGAGTTGTACAAGGCTATTTTACAACTCCTGGACAGGGTTATGGAGTTTGTACAGATTCTTCAGGCAATGTTTATGCAACTGGGCAATATAGTAGCTCGTCGACAGTCCCTCTTAAAAATTTGGATGGTACTACTGTATCAAGCTATACACTCCCTGGGGCAGCATCGCAAGGAGTCTATATTATTAAGTATAACTTGAGTGGCATTGTTCAAGGATTCGCCTCTATTGATGGAACAGCTGCCGATACTGGATATGGAATCTCTACAGATTCTTCACGCAATGTTTATGCAATAGGGCAATATAATAGCACATCGACTATACCCCTTAAAAACTTTGATGGCACGACCGTTTCAGCGTTTAGTTTACCCGCAACGAGTGGAAATGCTATGTATACTATAAAATATAACTCTAGTGGAGTTGTACAAGGATATGTTTCAGTTAATGGTACTGCTTCTGATACAGGCTCTTGTATATGCGTAGATTCTTCGGGTAATGTTTATGTTGCTGGAAGTTATATTAGCACATCAACTATACCGCTAAAAAACTTTGATGGGACAACAGTATCATCTTATACATTGCCAGCCCCATCAGCAGAAGGGGCCTACGTCATTAAATACAATTCTAGTGGAGTAGTGCAGGGTTACGCGCTTGTTGATGGAACGAGTACATACAATTCTGGCTTTGGAGGTTTAGGGGCGGATGGTGGACGGGGTTTATGCTCAGACGCTCTTGGAAACACATACTTAATTGGGTATTATATAACTACAGTGGCAATCGCTCTAAAAAATTTGAATGGTACTACTGCAACAGGGTATACATTGCCTACAACAACCGGTATCGCAATTTACATAATTAAGTATAGTTCTACTGGTATTATAATTGGGTCTACTTCAATTGATGGCGACTATACTGACTATGGAAATGCTATATGTACAGATTCTTTAAACAACGTTTATGCAACAGGTAGCCTCGGTAGTACCACAACTACTACCCTAAAAAACTTAGATGGTACAGTTTCAAATTATATACTGCCAATACAATCGAATGGGGGGAGCATTATCATTAAGTATAATTATAAAGGGTTTGTACAAGGCCATTCCGTTATTGGAGGTGGTTTTGCTCAAGGGAGGGGGATATCTGCATATTCTTCGGACACTTTTTATGTAATTGGTAACTACATGGGTGCAATCGCTCTTAATAATATGGACGGGGCATCTGCGTCAGCATATACCTTGCCTGGAACATCTGGTTTTGGTATCTATGTTATTAAATACACGAATCTCGCACTTAATGGTGCAATAGACGACGTTCGTCTCTACAACCACATCTTAACCCAAGCCGAAGTTACTGACCTTTATACTAACGCAAACTATGTGACAACAAGTAATACCGCCTTAACCGTTGTTGGGCCGTCTGTGTTTAAAGGGGCGTTGCAAGTTACCAACACAGTTACAGATAAGGGGCGGGCCCTCTGGGGAGCACGCATTACTGGGGGAGGAGATGACATTCCAACATCAATCTGCGTGATGAGCGATGGTGGATTTGTTGTATCTGGAACAACAACATCGGCAATACTAAGTATTGTAAATGCTGATGGAAGCACGTCGAATTTAACTCCTCTTGCGCTGATTGGGGTTCAAATGGGGTTCTTGGTAAAATATACGGCGAGTGGGATGGCTCAATGGGTTGCTAAGATGGGTTCATCTGGAACGTCGATTCAAGCAACTTGTGTAACAACTTTAATAGATGACTCTATCGTTGTTTTGGGTCAATATAACAACTCTGGTACAAGTGTAATCCTTTATAACGCAGACGGGTCACAGTTTGCCACGACGCTGCCATTTGGAGTTGGGGGAGCCGGCGCAGGAAACATTCTACTGGCCAAATACAGCAATACTGGTGCAGTACAATGGGCAACACGGGGCAACTTTGATTATCTAAATGCTGTTCTGGGTTTAGCAGATGGGAGCGTGGTATTCGCAGTAAATGGCTATCAATCGGTACCAACGATGTATTCAACAGATGGAACGAATGTTACTACTTCAAGGGTATCTGTTCAATCAGATGGTTATTTAGTTAAAATGACGCCACTTGGGGTTGTATCTTGGTGGGCGAGGGTGGCTTCAACAAGTTATACAGGGGCGCGTGATTTAATACAGTTGACAGATGGTAGTATTGTTGTAACTGGGTTTTACTGGGGAACATGCTCCGCTTACAATGGGGGAGCAACTGTTCCCGGGGCAGTGTTTGGCACAACGCTCGCATTAGTTGGGAATGCAAGTAATACGTTTGTTATTAAATATAGTAATGCAGGAGTTGTGCAATGGGTAACGCGAGTCACAACGCCAAGTAATACAACCATTGGCTATTCTACGTGTGCCACTACGGATGGCGGATGTGTAGTAACAGGAGCATACGGGAATTATGCAAGCATTTATAGTGCCCCCGGAACCGTGTTATATAATATCCTTTCGAATGTGGGAGCGTCGGATTCACTTATTGTAAAATACAATTCGGCAGGTGTGGTCCAATGGGCCACACGAATCACGAACACGACCATCACTGCGAAAATGGGAGGTTATTCGACAGCTGATGGTGGGCATATTCTCGCTGGCTGTTTGACTGGTGGGACTACTGCGACGATTTTCAATTCTGATGGAAGCTTTACGAGTACGCTTACCACAACCGGAACGAAGGCGGGTTATATTGCGAAGTTCTCTTCAACAGGGATGTGTGTATGGGCGACAAAAATAAATGGTGGTATCGATGACCGTATTAATAGTGTTGTCCGGACCGCTGATAATGGGATTCTTATCGTGGGCCAAACAAATTCTGTGGTGCTACCCTTAACGAACGCGGATGGTACAATGACTTTGCCTCTTCCGGGGGCGACGGTGGGCTACGATGGCTTTATCGCTAAATACAATGATAGTGGAACGATTGAACAGGCTGCGGTCCAAGTGAATTCTACGACTGGTTATGTGGGTATTGGGACAACTGCGCCCATAATGCCATTACATACGATGGGGACCGTTTTACATATGAATGGGAATGTGGGGATTGATACGGCGACCCCTGTTCAGGTGCTTGATGTCGTCGGGGCAATTGCCGTTAGTGGGGTTTCGGTGATTGATACTAGTCGCAATATCGCTGGTACGACTCTGACGAGTACTCAAGCGAATACACTCGCTACGAGTGTCAATATGATGCGCGCGGCTTACGATACCAATTCGGACTTCCGACTTAAACAAAACTATACGGTTGCTGGTAATGTTCAATACGAGTTCTGGGGGAAAAATAATGCGGTGGACTATAATGTGCTGACCTTTAAAGCTGGTAAGGTGGGGATAGCGACGATTGACCCAACGGCATATACGCTCGTTGTAACGGGTACAACTGGGGTTTCGGGTGAAATTACTGCGTTGTACTCTGATATGCGCCTCAAAACGGATATTGTGCCGATTTGTAATGCAATTGAGAATATGGCTGGTTTACAAGCTTTTACTTACATGGACAATGCGTTGGCACGTTCTTTCGGATTTAACGAAATGGGGCGACGCGTTGGGCTCAGTGCTCAGGAAGTGCAGGCGGTTTTACCTGAAGCTGTGAAACTGGCACCATTTGATGCTGCGTGTGTTGATGGTATTGAGGTATCTAAGTCTGGGGAGAAGTATTTAACTGTTCAGTATGAGAAGATTGTGCCATTACTTGTGGCGGCTCTTAAGGAAAAAATTCAGCTACGGAGGAGGTTGGAGTTGCGTGTTAGGGCGTTGGAGGGGTGATTTAGATGGAATATATTGCTTTCACTGCGTTATAATTTTTTGTAATCTCGGCATCAGTAAGTGCCCTATTGTACAAGCGTATAAGATGACAGTAACCCGTCCATGTTCCTGTTAAGAAGTATGATGGCCCACCCCAAGTAAAGCCTGCAGATGTTGTATTAGTGCCCGAGTCAATTTGGGAAACTGTGTTTTCAAATACTTGTCTATGTGGGGTTGCCGATGTCCGCGTTCTAAAAATATAGTGCTTTAAATTTGTACCATTTGTATAAGCGTAATTAACGCGCTGTGTTCCATCACAGCACCCGCGTACATCATAGTAAATGTTGCCATTTGACCAATGTAAATGATTTAAAATCATACGAGTTCCATCTGTTGCTTGAAAATGTGTAAATGTTGTTGAGTCTGTCGTTGTTGTTGGTTGGCAAATAATTTCTAGCGTATGGTCTTGATTGATTCCCCATACATCAGATGATGGACCAGTTAAGGTTGCTAACTGTGAATAAAATCGCTTAACAGCTGCTTCATATGTAAATGTTCCTGTAATCGCAAAATTACGATTGTTTCCACTCATATCATACCAGGTAGAACCTGTGCCAGAATATGATGCACTCTCACGCGAATCCAACCATAGTTGAAGGCCGCTTGTTGCATAAAAATATTTTCCTAAAAAATTAGACATTAATACTGTTGCTGCCTGAGGTATGCGACGGTCTAATGCCCGTCCAGTTGCTCCAAAACTGAATGGGCCTGCAACACCATACTCCGCTAATATTTGACTACAGCTAATGGAACCAGACGTTTGTAGCACCATTAAAATAAATATATATTATAACATGGCGTTATACAAGCCAGTTAATACATGGGGATATTCGTTATGGCAATACATCCATAGTATATGTGTTATTGGCGGTACAGAATATGATATTAACAAACACAGTCTAAAAACAATTGAAATATTACATAATTTAAAGGGTATAATTCCATGCGAATTTTGCGCAACACACTATGAAACGCTGTGCTTAAAAACACCCCCTGTGTTTTCTGGTAAGCCATTGGAGCTTTTTCAGTGGAGTGTTAATCTCCATAATGAAGTTAATATTTTCTTAGGAAAGCCTACGTGGACCTTACAACAAGCAAGTGAACGTTGGATAATCCAGAGTTCTCAAGTATAAAACGTGTTTAAATTATTTTTACTCACACATTCTGTCACGAAAATGGTAGCATCTCTGTGTAAATTGTTGTCGCAGTAGCTTATAGACCAAATGCCACATCCGAATCTATAAAGGCATTTGAAGGTCAAATAACACAGCAGTAAAAACTATATCGTGTTAACAATTCCGTATATTATATATGGCATATTGTAAGGAAGTCTGACATAAGAGATGTCGGGCATTATGAATGTTATAAGCGCTTCCTCTCAACGAATAACATGTCCTAACTATATTATTGTTGGGAACGTTGGTATTGGGACGACGAACCCAGTGCAGGCACTGGATGTAACTGGGTCGATTGCTGTCGGGGGTGTAACTGTTATTGATTCTAGTCGGAATATTACTGCGAATACTGTTACTGCTACGAGTGGTATATTTAATAGTAATGTTGGGATTGGGACGACGGTGCCATTACAGCCTCTACATATAGATATTGCTGGTAAAAGCCGAGTAGGAGGGGCTTCATCAATTCTTAAAGCCAGTATTTCTGCAACATGTTCAGATAAGCTAGGCAATATATATGTTGGAGGGTACATAAATAGTAGTGGTACAGGCACAACGTATTATGCAATTCCTAATATTGATGGGTCAGCACAGTCCGTTTATACAATTCCGATTGCACCTAGTACTGCGCCATCCTTTATTGTAAAATACAACTCAAATGGAATTGTGAGCGGTTATTCTATTATCGCAAGTTACGGTTTTGTAAATGGGCTCGCATCGGATACAGCGGGTAATATATATTGTGCAGGCGCATGGAATAACTCATCTGGGATTGAGGCTATTACAAATATGGATGGTAGTAGCCAAAGTACATACACGTTACCACTATCTGGTTATAACCAGAAAGGGTTTATTGTAATATACAGTGTTCTTGGGATTGTTACAGGTTGCTCGAGTATAATAAATGCTACTGTAAGTCAATGTGCGTCGATATGCGTCGATACTTTAGGGAATGTTTACGTGTGTGGTTCTTATAACTGTTCGGGGTCTATCGCTATTAGTAATATTAACGGTACAGCTCAATCTACTTATACTCTTCCTGCGACAACACTATCAGATGGATACGTTATAAAATATAATTCGTCTGGAATTGTGTCTGGATACTCTGTTGTAAATGATACAGGTGATAATGGTGCGTACTCTGTTTGTACTGATTTAAATAACAATGTGTATTTGTGTGGACCATATCGCAATTCGAGTGTAAATCCTGTACTCATAAAAAACATGGATGGTTCATCCCAACAAACAGCAACTCTATCGTTACCAACTACTTTGCTTATTTATACAGCTGCGTATGTTATAAAATATAATTCAGCTGGAATCGTAACAGGTGTCGCATCAATCGACGGGGCCTATTATGATGTTGGTTTTAATGGATGCACAGATTCTCTTGGAAATTTCTACGCGATTGGACAGTATAATACTAATAGCTCTGTAGCCCTTTATAATTTGGATAAAACTACTCAGTCAGCGTTCTCATTGCCAGTATCATCAGGAGATTGTGGGTTTATTATAAAATACAACTCAAATGGTATTGTAATTGGTGCGACGGTTATACTGCAGTATAGTAGTATGATATATAATGTAGTCGCTGACCCTTATAATAACGTATATATAGTTGGATATTATCAGAATAACGCAGGAACAACTGCAATCTCTAACTTAGATGGGACGACTCAGTCAACATATAAGTTACCTATAACCAATAATAGTATAACAGGGTTTGTTATAAAATATAATACGGCTGGAATCGTTGGGGGGGTGGCAGTAATTAACGGAGCAGGCGATACGCGCACGTATGCAGTTGGCACAGATTCGTCTGGGAATATATATGTTGGTGGGCAATATTCTAGCACCACAACTGTATCTCTTGCAAATATTAACCTAACATCCCAATTGAAGTATACATTGCCTACAAACTATAACGCTGCATTTATTGTAAAATACTATAATGAATTTAGCTACGACACGGTCATCAATTCCACAGGTTACATAGGCATTGGTACCACCACGCCTCTGCAGGCACTCGATGTTAGGGGTAATATTGCTATGGGAGGCGTAACGGTTATTGACGTTAATCGAAAAATTACTGCGCCAACTGCTATATTCTCGAGCAACGTCGGTATTGGCACTGCGACTGCTATATCGCCATTGCATGTGGTAGGCAGTGCTTCGAATATTACGTCAACGTCTAACCTGCCAACGTCTTATTTGCCTATTACAAGCAACTTAACTGCTTGGTACAACTTTGAGGGTGCTCTTACAGATAAAAGTGGTAATGGAAATACGCTGACGCCGACTGGAACTATGCGATATGTTGTGCCAGGGAAAGTAGGTGGGAGTGCTATTTATTTGGCGAACACCGCAGGTACGACGGTCACGAATTACTTACAGACACCCTACACGTTGGCTGCAGGGTCAGCGATTTCTGTTAGTGTGTGGGTGATGTTCACAGCTTTACCAGGTTCAGGATTGTTTAGTAATGTATTTCAATTTGGTACGACAACTGTGGAGAGTTTTGAATTACTTTATTCCCCAAGTGTAAGTGCTGGTTTATATGTTTGGGATAGCTCCACAACAGAAACCAGTTCAAGAGTAACTATAACTGTTAATACATGGTATCATTGTGTAGCAATGCGCACAGGTAATGCAGGAACGTTATCTCTCTATGTAAATGGACAACTTGCCGCTTCAACAACTGCTGGCACGCTTCCAGTGGGGACCATTCTTAATATTGGTGTATCAACCATGGCATCTCTTTCAGCCCGTTCCTTCGCTGGTTACATAGACGACTTCCGCATCTACAATCGCGTCCTTTCCCCGTCAGAAATATTGGCTCTTTACAACTATACAAATCCCATACCTGCTACCCCCTACATCACCACTCCGAGTTTGTCAACTGGGCTTATTACACATTTGCCATTTGATGGTGGGCTAACGGAAACTTCTGGAACCGTTACTGTCGCACCTACGCTGTCTGGGTCTACCCAGGCAAATGCATCCTATGTCACCGGAAAAACTGGAACATCATGCCTATTCTTAAACAATACCATGGGTGGTAATCACTTGTGCCAGGTGGATGTATTACCCACTACTGCAATCTATGCACTGAGTACAATAACGGTTGCCTTCTGGGCGATGGCTTTAACAACTACCTCGAGTGGCCAAGGGTATATGTTTAACATTGGTGCGACGTTGAATGGTGCAACTGCTTACTCTGGTATGGCACTTCTAACGACTGCTTCAAACACAGTTAGCATGTATATGAATACTGCGAATAATGCATGGGCCATTGTTGGGGCCGCGACTACAATGCTGCCTGGCATGTGGTATCATTTAGCAGTTACTTATAATGGAGCAAATGCATATCTTTATATAAATGGCTCTTCTACGCCCAGCATTAGTGGTGCGCTTACTGGAGCGATTGCAAATGGGGCGGCGCTTCGGTTAGGCGATATCTTAGCCACGAGTTATTTAACACAATCTTTTGCTGGTTATCTTGATGATTTCCGTGTTTACAATCGCGTCCTTTCCGCTGCTGAAATTCTGTTACTCTACCAAATCCCTAATAACCAAGTGGCCAATACATCAGGGCTTTATGGCCAATGGAAGTTTGAGAACAATTTGTTAGATAGCAGTGGTAATGGCTTTAACGGGTTGATACAGAACACCGGTGCTACGTATATAGCTGGTCGCGCTGGTACATATGCCCTCAGTATGTCGAACGTATCGCCAACAGCATCCAATCTTTGGGTTGATATTCCCATGGGCCTCCAGCAAACCAGTGTATCACCATTTTCGCTTTCGACATGGGTTTACCCTTATAGTTATCCAACTGCAGCAAGTCCTAATGCTTATATTAGTTCGTTTGTTCTTCCAACTGGGCGTGGAGCGGAGCTTTATTATAATACCACGGGTGGTTTGTTCATGAATTGCTATGATAGCGGTGGTAATGCGAACACGAAGTCTGTGGGTACAATTAGTACTAGCCAATGGAGCCATGTTGCGATGTCGTGGGGTGATGGAAGTATGCGGGCTTATTTGAATGGAGTGCAAACAGTTAATACGAACACGCTTTTGCCTTTGGATACAGGGATTTACAGTCGACTGCAGCTCGGTATGGGGAATATGACTGGGGTGGTTTCGGGAGCTACTAGTATTAATGCTCCAAACAATAGTGGATATGGCATTTGTACAGATACTTTTGGAAACGTTTATATTACTGGAGGATACTCTTATAGTGCTTCGCGGACTCCTCTAAATAATTTAGATGGAACAGTATCCCCTCTTTCATTACCGGTAGGTTCATCATGGACTCCTGCGGCGGCCTATATTATTAAGTATAATGCTAGTGGGGTTGTGCAGGGGTATGTAAGTATTGATGGTGATGCAACCGATAATGGAACCAGTATTTGCGTAGATGTGTTTGGTAATATTTACGTGACTGGGAGTTATACTAGTTCAGTTGCAGTCCCGTTAAAAAATATGGACGGTACAACCGTATCGGCTTATACATTGCCAATTACAGTAGGAGCTACAGCCTATATTATTAAATATAATGTAAGTGGGGTTGTTTCAGGATATACGGTTATTGAGACTGGTATTAGTGACGAGCTTGGTTATGGAATCTGCACAGATACTTCTGGAAATGTTTACACAACTGGTGTGTATAGATGGACATCTACAGTATCATTAAAAAACCTTGATGGTACAACTGTGTCTGCTTATACATTGCCAGTACCTGCTCAATCGAAATATGCAATTTACATTATTAAGTATAATGCAAGTGGGGTTGTTTCAGGATATGCAGTAATTAATAACCCTGCTGATGAGTTTCCAGGGGGCATCTGTACAGATTCTGTGGGAAATGTTTATACTACAGGATACTATTCTACTGCTACAGCGTATCCCCTAAAAAATTTAGATGGGGTAACCGTATCGGCTTATACATTACCAATATCAACCGGTAGTAAGACAGCTTATATTATTAAGTATAATGCAAGTGGGGTTGTTTCAGGATATGCAGTAGTTAATGGAAATGGTCTTAATAACGGGGCTAGCATTTGTACAGATACTTACGGAAATGTGTACACGACCGGCCATTATACCAATACATCTACAATTCCATTAAAAAACTTGGATGGTACAACCGTATCTGCTTATACGCTGCCTATTTCAACAAACCAAGCTGCCTATATTATTAAATATAATGCAAGCGGGGTTGTTTCAGGATATGCAATTATTGATGGTGACAGTACAAATGATACAGGATATGGAATCTGCACAGATGTTTATGGGAATGTGTATACAACAGGTGTGTATAATAGCACATCTACAATTACCTTAAAAAACATGAATGACGCGACAACATCTTCGTATACACTTCCGAGCACATCTGGGGGACGTAAGAGCTATATAATTAAGTATAATATTAATGGAATTGTACAAGGGTATTTTGCATTTGGTGAGTATTACGAGGAAGGCCATTCTATTTGTACAGATTCATTTGGAAATATTTATACAACGGGTCACTACTATACAAGTTCCACTGTTCCTCTTAAAAACTTAGATGGTATAACAACGTCAAGTTTTATATTACCTGCTGCGCAATATGGCGCAACCTACATAATCAAATACACAAACCTCGCCCTCAACGGCGCCATAGACGACTGTCGTCTCTACAACCATATTTTAACCCAAGCCGAAGTTACAGACCTTTATGGTAACCCAAACTCCACATACCTCACCGCAACCACTAACACAGCCATCACATCGGTTGGGCCTTCTGTGCTCAAGGGGACACTTCAGGTGACGAATACGATTTCGGATAAGGGCAAGGCGATTTGGGGCGCGCGTGTCACGGGCACTGGTGATGATATTCCGACGTCAATCTGCGTGACTAAGGACGGTGGGTTCGCGGTCTTTGGCACAACCACGTCTCCGGTCCTGAGTATTGTGAACGCGGATGGGAGTGTGTCGAATCTGAGCTTGGTACTGGTGGGGGTGCAGATGGGGTTCTTGGTGAAATATACGGCTAGTGGAGTAGCTCAGTGGGCTACTAAGATGGGGGGGCAGGGGAGTACGATAGGAGGACTTCCGAATGTAGTTACATTAAATGATGGGTCTCTTATTGCTGTTGGTCGGGTTGGTTCGAATGTTAGCTTTTATAATGCAGACGGCTCACAGTTTTCTAAATCTCTTTCTTACATAACAGCGACTAATGGCACCCAGAATTTCTTCATTCTTAAGGTTAACATCTTAGGTGCTATTCAGTGGGTAACACAAGCCGTTCTTGACAATCCACAATCTGTAATCTCTTTAGCAGATGGAGGCTTTGTAATTTCAGGATATTATCGTCAAACAACCCCAGTTATATATTCAACCGATAGCACGAGTGCAACAACTACTAAAGTTGCACCAGACTCAGAAACCTTTATAATCAAATTTACTACAAATGGTGTTTTATCTTGGTGGGCAAGAGGCGTTTCCTCTACTGGCGGCTCATTCTTTTATACAGAATCATACGCATTAACTCAATTGGCAGATGGTGGAATTATTGTTGCTGGATACTTTTACGGAAGTGTGTTTACTGCATATAATGGGGGTTCGACTGCTCCTGGTTCAGCATTTGGCACAACCCTTTCAATAGTTGGAAGTGGGAATATGTTTGTTGTTAAATACAGTAATGCGGGAGCGGTTCTATGGTTAACGAAAACATCACAAAACATACAGTCATTTGCAGCTTGTGCCACTTCTGATGGAGGTTGTGTTATCACGAGTCAATATGGAAATTATGCATCAATCTATAGTGCTCCCGGAACAATATTGTATAGCATTGTGCCTAATGTTGGTTCTGCTGATTCATTAGTTGTAAAGTATAACACATTGGGTATAGTTCAGTGGGTTTCGCAAATAACCAATACAGTTTTGTCGAATAGGAGAATAATATCCTACCCAACAACCGACGGTGGTCACATCCTCGCAGGCATCCTAACAGGGGGAAAAACCGCAACAATCTACAACTCCGATGGAACCTTCACACAAACTCTCACCACAACAGGGACCAACGCAGCTTACATCGCCAAGTTCTCCTCGACCGGCATGTGTGTCTGGGCGACAAAAATAAATGGCGGCCTCGATGACCGCATTAATAGCGTGGTCGTAACACCCGACAACGGCCTCATCGTCGTCGGCCAGACCACCTCCACTCAACTTCCTCTAACCAACGCGGACGGCACCACGACTCTTTATCTGTCTGGGCCGGCCAGTGGTGGTGGTACGGATGGCTTCATAGCCAAATACAACGACATCGGGTCATTAGAGCAAACAGCTTTGCAGGTGACTGCGGCCGGTTTTGTCGGAATTGGGACGAGTGCGCCAGTGGCACCGCTACATACCATCGGGAATGTTCTGCATATGAACGGTAACGTGGGCATTGGCTCTACCATACCCACCCAAAAACTTGATGTAAGTGGTGCAATTGCTATTGGCGGCGTGACTGTGATTGATGCAAGTCGTAATATTACTGCCACGACACTGACGAGCACGCAAGTGAATACACTCGCTACAAGTGTCAATATGCTAAGGGCGGCTTATGACACCAACTCGGATTTCCGGCTCAAGCAGAACTATACCGTTGCTGGTAATGTTCAATACGAATTCTGGGGGAAAAATAATGCGGTGGACTACAATCTTCTAACATTCAAGGCGGGCAAGGTAGGTGTTGCCACTATCGACCCGACCGCCTATACACTTGTGGTAACGGGCACCATGGGTGTTTCCGGCGATATTACCGCACTTTACTCAGATATGCGACTTAAAACGGATATTGTGCCAATTTGTAATGCCATTGAGAAGGTAACGAAACTAAGCGCTTTTACTTACATGGACAATGCTTTAGCGCGTTCCTTCGGATTTAATGAAGTAGGGCGGCGTGTTGGACTCAGTGCTCAGGAAGTGCAGGTGGTTTTACCTGAAGCAGTGAAGTTGGCACCATTCGATGCTGAGCGCATCGATGGTGCCGAAGTCTCCAAATCAGGGGAAACGTATCTGACTGTCCAATACGAGAAGATGGTGCCATTACTGGTTGCGGCCCTCAAAGAGGAAACCCAGCTTCAAAAAGAATTGGAAGAACGCGTTACTGCTTTGGAGGGGCGGGGAGCGGGGAGCGGGGTCTAGCCGCAATGATATGTACAACCAATAAACGCCGCACGGTATACATTCTCCCCATTGGTTTTCCGTATTAAATAATCTTCCTGCGTTATAATTTCTCCATTGAGACCGAGATACCGCATTTGGTAAGGCGGCTCAGTGAGAATCCGCTCGTTCTGGTCTAATATATATCCCCATTGAAGATTACCATATGCATCCAAATCGTTTACGATTTCGTTGGTTGTTTCCTCAATCATGCTATTGTATTCATGCTCCCCAATAACATTTCGATTGACATCATATAACGGTGCCTTTTTCTTAACGTTGACCTTTTCCTTTCTGGTTTCTGTAATGGTTTTTTGAATATATATTTTTTCGACTTCATCGAAGTCCACTACGGTTTTGTCATAAGATATGACTTTTTCCACCATTTCCTCAACCATTTTCGTTGTGGTATTTACCTTTTTCTTAATACTTAACTTTGGTATGTAGGTCTGTAAGAAATCACAATCGGCTGTTATTTTTGCTATAGTATATTCTGAATTCTGTTTCATTCCGTATCCGGGTATTGAAGATGTTGTAATATAGTCGCCGTTTTCTAACGAACCATTCATGTCCGATATCCACATCGCCCCCTCACCGATGGAATTTATCCATACACGATTATCACCTTCTTCTCTCTGTTTTTGTATGGATTCTCGCGATGCTAGAATACCAAAAGCGCGCTTGTCATTTGCGACCGTTGCGAGTTCCACCATCGGTATTGATTCGGATACTGTAATCGCATCAATGCCGTCCTGAACAGTGTTATCTAACATAGAGCGATAGCGTCCACTTGAAATGAAAATCAATCCGGTCAATGCGTCTATGTCTGCGTTTGCCATTGGACTTGTTAAGACACATCGATGTTGGCCTGTGAAATTTAATTGATGTGCAGTGTCATTGTTTAACTGCAATAATGCTGCTATTTGAGTTTCAACTTTAGCATTTAGTTCTTTAACTGCTTCTACTAAAATAGGCGTCATATTTGCATAAGTAACCATTCTGTCACCTGAATAGTTTACTGTAACCAATTCAGGAAATTGAGCCTCTACTTCTTGTGCAATAAATCCAATGTTGAGTTTATCAGCAATTTGAAATGTTTTGTCTATCCAAGTAAAATATACACCATTAATACTTTGTATACGCGAAAGAGCATTCGTTATGGGCTTGATGTTTTCTTTTAAGCGAATATCGGATACCTGTCCGGCGCCACCTCCGTCAAATCTTATTTGATACCGATCAGTACCAGTGTATCTGAAATACCAACCGGAACCTGTATTTGCTCCGAAATCCTGGTAACAAATACCTGCTTGGTAACCTTGATTTGGAGTATTTCCAGTGTAAAACCAGTATCCGGCTCCGCCCGTAAAATTAATAGATGCAGCATAATAAGCCGTATTGTTATTACCTATGTACCCATTTGGGTTTGTACTATTATATGGAGTATAACCTAGCGCACCAGTGACGTTCGCTGATGAAATACCGCCGTAACCAGAAGCCGAAATTGTACCACCGCAATTAATATTTCCAGAAGTGATTAATTGGCCAGCGGCTGCCGGAACCCAATTGCCGATGTTAATTCCTTGTCCACCATTGCAGCATATCCCGAGGTAACAGGCGATACCATTTGCATAAGCAGCCGTGCCTGCTTGGCCTAGACGAAGCCATCCATCAGGTTTGTTTAATTGTATAATTTCATTACCACTTGTATTTTGAAGAGAAGACGTTCCTTTTACTACAGCTGCAGTTACAGTGCCTGTAAACGTTGGATCTGCACTTAAAACAACACTACCTGTACCTGTACTCGACGTCACCCCTGTGCCACCTCGCGCAACTGCGAGCGTCCCAGTGCTCACATTGCCAGCGTTCAATGCCGTTAGCGACGCGCCACTGCCCGAAAACGTCCCTCCAGTCACTATTCCAGTTAACGTCGGGGCCGCACTCAAAACTACGCTTCCTGTCCCTGTACTTGTGGTAACGCCCGTTCCCCCTCGTAACACTGCGAGCGTCCCAGTGCTCACATTACCAGCATTCAACGCCGTTAGCGACGCCCCACTGCCTGAAAACGTGCTCCCTGTAATATTTCGAGCTATATCAACCACCGTGACTCCTCCCACAGCAACAGCCCCATTGACATCCAACTGTTGTGTTGGAGTCGTTGTGCCAATACCAACATTTCCTGCAATCACATAATTTGGAGCAGTTATCTGTTGCGTATTTGGAAATATCGTATTTGCTATCCCCGACATTATATATTATATATGTAGGCGTCTTATAGAAATACCGACATAAAAAATGTCAGGTATGATGAACCTTATTAGCATGTCTTCCCAGCAAATCACATGTCCAAATTATGTGATTGCAGGAAATGTTGGTATTGGCACAACGAATCCAACACAACAGTTGGATGTTAATGGAGCGATTGCTGTGGGAGGAGTGACTGTGATTGATGCGAGTGGTAATATTACTGGAAATGGGTCAAATATCACGAATTTGGATGCAACTGCTATCACAACCGGAACGCTCGATGCTGCCCGATTAGCAACGAGTGGAGTGGTAGCAGGCTCCTATGGTAGTATAACTGAGATTCCGGTTGTGACAGTGGATACCTATGGACGAGTCACGGTGGTGTCCTCTACGGTTATAAGCATTCCAACAAATACCAATCAACTCATAAACGGCTCAGAGTTTTTAACGGTAACGCCGACAACGCTCCCCGCTACCACGTTTACGGGAAACGTTATTGCTGATAATTCAAGGATGGGAACTGTAACAGGCATCGCTTCTACATTTGCGGGATTTGGACATAATAGTCAATGGGCTTCTGGGAGTTATGCTTTATTACAAGATTCAACGGGGAAAACGCTATTAAATTGCGCAAGCAATCAAACTATTGCATTTCGAGTAAACAACACACAAAAAATGACGATGGATACTGACGGTAATTTGACTGCAACGAGTTTTATCGGTAATGCGACGACTGCAACGATAGCTAGTGCACTAACAGACGGCCAAAAAATAGTTATTCAAAATACTGTTGATGGTGGGAGCAGTAGAGGTATATTTATGTGGAGTGCCGGCGATTCCAATTGGGGTATTTACATGGCTCAAAGTGGGGCACTGAAATCTTTAGCAGGGGCAACCGCTTGCACATCATTAGATGGCAGAGTGGCGCACCATATTCGAAACAGAGTTTCGGATAGTTCAGCCGCTGGTTTCATTTGGGAAAATGGCGCGGAATCGTGTTTGATGTCTTTGACTGGCGATACTGGTAATTTGCGCACAAAGGGGGTCGTAACTAGTACACAATTGACAGTGTCTAACAATACTAACGCAGGTGGTGGTTACATTTTATCTCAAAATGTAAATGCGGGTTCATCTGCGTATCCGGTTTTTCAACTCCAATCAGACACTGGCAGTTTTTATATATGGAAAAATTCATCAACAAGAACTACCGATGGAGGAGTTAAAACTACCACGCTTCGGAATGATGACGGTGATGTCAGAATATCTGCCAAGGCGGACTCGCCATACATTTATTTACAAGCAAGTTCTGGAAATGTAGGGATTGGGTCAGGTACCCCCGCCCAAAAACTTGACGTGGCCGGAGCGATTGCGATTAGTGGTACGACGGTGATTGATGGTAGTCGGAATATTAACGCTGCGGGGATTTCATCAAGTGCAGGAAGTGGAACAAGCGCACAAGTTTCTATATTTTCTTCAACTCGCGCATTTAACTTTGTATGCTCTGCAACCGTTGGCGCCTATAATAATTTGACTGCTGCTGGAGACCATTTAATATGGTTTACCGATGGTACACCAGGAACCGGGAATTTGTTGATTGCACCATGGATAAGTGCTACAAGTGGTATTAAAATTATAGGTGCGACGGGATATGTTGGCATTGGTAAGATTCCTACGACGGCATTAGACGTAAATGGAACGGTAACTTGCACCAATTTAAAATCCACAGGTTGGGCTAACTTAGCAGGAGCGGGCAGTTACGCTGTAGCAAATGGATTTAATACAGCCGCTGGATGCGTAACTATTGGAGACCATGGCGTGAATTATGGTGGCAACAGCGGTTGGAATACTAACACGGCTGGTTTATTAATGGAATGCCTAGATAAAACTGAAATAATGGTGCACGATTCAGGCCAGCGACTTGCAAGTTTAATGTATTATAATGCAAATACCGTGACGATTGGACGTGATACGGGTAATGGGAGCGCTTTAGCTGGTGGAACACTTACTGGCAGCTGGAGTTTGACGGGCACAGTAACCGTGCCAAATGGAAATAGTTCTTATACATTGTACGGCCCGAATACATCTTGGTCAGCTTATCTATATGTTGGTTCAGGTCCACCAGATACATGGGTTACAGCTGGTGCAAGCGTTACATCAACAAATGGTAATTTGCATTTGGATTGCAGAACAGGTTATGCAACGTATCTCAATTGGTATCCGTCAGGAAGTACCAGATCAGTTTTGCGCGGCGGAGGCGCAACAACCTTTGACGCTGGCAGTGATGAACGAATTAAAACCGATATAACATTGGCTGATACTAGCATATGCTGGAATAATATTAAATCATTACCACTAAAACGATTCAAATATAATGTGGAAGCTGTCCCGACTTTTGCAACAAATGCAGATACCCATATATTGGGGTTTATTGCACAAGACGCCCAGATTAATTTTCCAAAATCAGTTGCACTATCAACAGAACACACAAAGGATCAATACACCATACCCGAAGTTTTAACGTTAAATAAGGACCAAATTATAATGACACTTTACGGTTGCGTACAAGAAGCGCAAAAACGAATAGAAGCTCAACAAGCACAAATTAATTCCCTCACAATATCTGTCGAACGGTTACTGGCTGCAATGGATTCAAGTGCCTAGTCGTATTTACAATGCTTAACATTATATATATTATATGTAGACGTCTTATAGAAATACCGACATAGAACATGTCCGGTATGATGAACCTCATTAGCATGTCTTCTCAGCAAATAACATGTCCAAATTATGTGATTGCGGGGAATGTTGGAATTGGTACAACGAATCCAACACAACAGTTGGATGTTAATGGCGCGATTGCTGTTGGGGGCGTAATGGTTATTGATGCGAGTGGTAATATAACCACGTCAAACATTGCTGGAACGACCATAACTGCGTCCAACATAATTAGCTCAAACATAACTGCAACCATATTTAGCGGAGCGTACTATGGTAGTGGGGAGGGCCTAACGGGTATACCGTGGAGTGCGCTGCCATATACGCCGATAGAGTCTTTCACAACCCCGACATCTTTGCCGGCGACCACATTTACGGGAAATGTAGGGGTTCTAACGAATACAGCGGCTCCAATCGCTCCGTTTACCGTCTGGTCGAATTTCACATCGGCTACGGGAGATTCGCTGAGTGGATTGTGTATTGATGCGAATGATAGTCCTGGGGCGGCGGTGTCGACTTACAATTTGCGTTTATACTCGTACATTCAGGCAGCCGGCCAAACAGGCTATAAGTTCGCCGTTTACAATAATGGAACGCTAACCGATAGTGCGCTGACATTCGGTTATAATGGTCGGATTGGTATTGGGAACACCGCGCCAGCAACGGCCTTGGATGTTGTTGGAGCCATTGCGATTAGTGGGACGACGGTTATTGATGCGAGTGGAAATATTACGGGGGGGACTGTGACTGCAACAACATTTTCGGGCAGTGGGGAATCTTTGACAGGGTTGAATGCATCTAATGTGAGCACAGGAACACTCGCCCTTGCAAATGGAGGTACTAATGCTGCCATTACAGCTGTTAATGGAGGTATCGTATACTCTACTGCATCTTCCATAGCTATATCTGCTGCAGGTGTAAGTGGTAATATCCTTCGTTCAAATGGAGCAGCGCCGCCAACTTGGGAAGCATTTGCGTTAACAGGCGATGGGTCTTTACTAACAAACATTCAAACATCGAATGTGACTGGGTTGGCATCGGTGGCCACGACTGGTTCATACAACAGTCTAACAGAAACTCCGACAACCATCGCCACTGCAACTAATGTGTCGGGAGGAACCGTAAGTTGTACAAGCATCTATTGCTCTGGTAATGTCGGTATTGGTAAAACGAATCCAGTTGATAAATTAGAGGTCGGTGGCAACGTCGTCGCAACAGGTGGGGTTTTCACTGGAAGCACAGCTCTATCAGCTTCGTCAGATAGTGGGCTCATTGCGAGCTATCTACGGATTCAGGGATTAACAGATTATAGTAACACTTATGCAGTGGCATCGAATGTGAATGGAGGAGCCATTACCTACACTACCGACCCAGCGGGTGGGACGAATGCAACCGTGTTTGTGACAGGTGGCGCAAATTATCTGGATATCACGACTACGGGAGGCCTTTCAGTGCCACTTACGGTTGGTGTTTGGGCGAAGCTGGTGAACTTGTCTACCAATCAGACATTCGTCAATATCGGGGCGACCGGGAATAATTCTGGACTAACTATCGGCTTCTCGACAACCCTGAATACAGTTTCGGTTTCAATAAATAATGCTAATGCGTCGTCTTATTACCCAGCTACGGCAGGCACTTGGACCCATTATGCTGCGACTTTTTCAAATTATCTGTTAACGTTCTTTGTCAACGGTGTGCAGGTAAGCGCTATTACGACGACATCAAATACGTTCACATCTGGTGGAACGAACATTCGGCTTGGTGAGGATTTGGGATTAGGTATTGCGCTTGCGGGAGGGGCGCTTTATGATATGCGAGTGTATAGTCGAGTGCTAACGGCACTGGAGCTGCAGGGGCTGGCTCTAAATACGCCGGCGATTGTGCAAACGTCGTCTACTGCTGTGGCGATTAATGCACCGGTGACGATTAATGTACCGAGTACGGCTGTGGTAGGAAGTACGAGTGTAGGGACACTTGCGACGGTTGGATTTAATTTAACGAAGGATTTGGCTGTTTGGATGCCTTTCGAGGGGTCCGTCGCGGATGCTGTTGGAGGGGTTAATGCCAATTTGACTTTGACGGGGAGTGTGAGTTATGTGCAGGGGCCTTGTGGGGTTAATAGTCGGGCACTTTATTTGAATAATACTGCTGGCGGGACTGCGGCTAATTATTTATCTCTTAATTACACTTTTCCAGGAACCTTTACAATTTCTTGTTGGGTAAATTTCGCAGCAATTGGCGCTCCTATGAATACATTTATCTCAATTGGAACATCTTCATCTGATAATATATTTCTTGCTTATGATGGTACAGTTGGTAGTTTGTACGTATATTGTTATACACGCACAGCAGGACAAGGTATAGTTGGAGGAACTCCCTACTTTGTACCAAATGCAAACACTTGGTATCACATAACTCTAACTTTCACGCTAGGCAATTTTATTACATTATATCTTAATGGTGTATTATTTAAGAGTGACCCTGTCACAGGAGTATTTGGAAATAATGGAGTTCTCCTAATTGGTTCAGAAATGGGAGCCATGACCAGATCATTTGCCGGCGCCATCTCCGACTTCCGAATCTACAACACCGCCCTCTCCGCATCTGACGTCCAAACCCTGTACGCATCCTACCCCAATATGTCCCTGGCAGGCGCTATCAGTTACTTTCCATTTGATGGTAATTTGAGTGATTACATGGGTTTGAATACGCTAATTGTGACGGGGGGTGTCAGTTATGTTAAAGGATGTGTTGGAGGAACGGGAGCAACAGGGACTGTTGGAAAGTCTGTCTATTTGGCGAACGAGTCGAATGTTTTGGCGATATCAACACCTGCTTCAAAGTACATGACTATGACTTACACATTCCCAGCTGCAGTAACGTTTTCTTGCTGGATTAATATTACAAAGTTACCGTTAAATGTAACCTATTTTTCTTACGTATTTAATACTCAACCTGCATCTGCAAATGTTGCGATAGCTTTAGTTGTCTACCCAACCTACATAAGCGCAACCATTAACACTCTTGGTTATACTGCAAATTACACAGGTATTGCGGTAAATACATGGTATCATTGTGTAGTGACAGTTGTATCCAATGTAACATCTCTTTATGTGAATGGAACACTCATTGGGATATTATCAGGAACAGTGACTGTTACTTCAAATACAAGTCTCCTATTTGGCAATGCAACCACAACAGGAACTCTACCATTCGCAGGTTACATAGACGACTTTCGAATCTATAATAGGGCACTCGCCGCCCCAGAAGTCGCCGCCCTCTACACATCCGGCAATTCCCAATCTCTCATCGCACAATTTCCTTTCGAATCATCCCTCGACGATGCGACAGGTAACGGAACAGCCCTCTTACCGATTACAGGCGCGATTGTGCCTTATTCGACCAATTGCAAGCAAGGTAGTTACTCCCTCCAGCTGACGAACACCTTATCGGCGTCCACAAAGGCTGTTAATAGCCTGCAGATGGCACTGCCGATTCCCACAACGAGTGCCACAACCATAGTCTGCTGGATTAACCCTGCCACGGTGCCAACCGCAGGCCTGGTATCGACTATTTGGTCGGTTGGAACAAGCTCGAATGAGGCATTTACACTATTTGCTAACTCAAGTGGTCAGCTCCAAGTTGGCACTAGTAATAACGCTGGAACTGTTTATTATCAAACTGCTGGGGCAGCGAGCACCGTTATAGCAGTTAATACGTGGACTCACACGGCAGCCGTCTTCGACCCTGCGGGCGCGGGAAATAATTACTTGTATGTAAATGGTGGATTATTGGGGACGTTTACTACAACGATTGCATCGAGCACTGCTATCTCGGCAAATAGTTTAATTAGTTTGGGTGATTCCACTGTCACCACGACTTATAGGGGGTACAGTGGGCTGATTGATGATTTTCGTGTTTACAATCGGCCGCTGACGGCTGGGGAGATTAAATTGTTGGCGGGGTCGTCGTTTGTGAGTGGGTTAACTCAGTATTATCCTTTTGATGGGAGTCTTATGAATTCGGTTAGTGGTGGTGCATCACTGACTTTGACTGGTGTAGTAAGTTATGTTACTGGGGGGATAGGAACGAATGCGGTTTATTTGGCAAACGAGGCTAATGTTTTGGCTACTGCAACCAGAGCAGCGAATTATTTAACAACGTCTGCAGTTGTTGTTCCAACTGGTGCACACTCAATTAGTTGTTGGATTTATGTAACTAAAATTCCATTGAAAGCAGGCGGCTCAACGATATGGAGTTTTGGTTCAACAACTGTAGGAGGAGGTTCCCTATTATGTACAACAACTATGACATTATATGCTACTTATAATGCGATTGGCACAACTACGAGTACAGCGGCAATTTCAATAAACACATGGTATCACGTTTGTATAACATATATTGCCAGTGGAGCTTATAATATTTATCTAAATGGACGTGGTTATGTATCAACTGCGACCGCAACAGCATTTGCTGCAAATACAATTTTACTCATTGGAGATTCATGTGTATCCACAGCATTATTACCCTTCGCTGGCTATATTGATGATTTCCGGATTTACAATCGGGTCCTTACCGCCTCTGAAATATCCACCCTCTACTTCCTAGGAACTCCAATAATAACCTACCCTCTCAACAACGCCCTCCAGCCCATTAAATCGGTTCCCGTCATTACCTACCCTTTTCAAAAGGACTATCTGGATTATGCCACGATTGGTGGGGCTGGCACGGTGGTCACAGGGACGCTCCAGTATGTGCAGGGAGTGAATGGGGGGCGGGCACTTTATTTGGCGAATGAGGCAAATGTTTTGGCGGCAACACACGCTGCAAATACGATAGCAATTCCGTACATTCAATCAACTGCAATCAGTATATCATCTTGGATTTATTGGAAGCCAAATACTGCTACTGCTGCTTATCCATGGATTATTGGATCATCAACAAACTATGGAATTGGTATTTACCTAAATAGTAACTCAACAAATATGTATGTTCAAGGTCCTGGGTTTGGGGCGGGTCCTGTAGTTGTTTCGTGGAATACATGGATTCACACAACAGTCGTATACATTCCTTCCGTATCAATCACATTATACGTAAATGGTGTCTTAGGGGTAACCGTAACCCCAGGGAATGTACCAAGTGTTTTATCAAACAATGGGCTCATATCCTTGGGAGATTTTGCTGGAGGGGGGAATTGGCCTTTTGCCGGTTACATAGACGACTTCCGCATCTACAACCGTGCCCTAACCGCCGCAGAAATCTCCCAGATCTACACCACCTCAACTGTCGTCCCCGCCATCACTAATTACACCCTTCCAACGACCTACCCTGTGTCCAACATTGTCAACGGTCTCACTGCCTGGTACCGGTATGAAGCTGTCGCGCCCACCTTGGACTCCGCATACAACTTGAACACTATCGTTCTCACAGGGGCGACAGCCAATGCGTCCGTTTACAAGGCAGATGCGTCTTCTTTGTATTTTAACAACGCGACAGCTGGTGGCACAGCGACTCAATACGCAACGGACGCGCTCACCAATACCATACCCTCGCGTAACTTCACGGTTGCGACCTGGTTCCAGACCATTGGGGCGACGACGTCTGGTTCGCAGATGCTCCTCAATATTGGTGGGAGTGCGAATGTCTACGGGCTCCAGCTGTCCCTCAATACGAGCAATGTTATCACATTGGGTATTGCATCGAGTGCATCCACGTTCCAGACCTTGAGCACGACAGCAGTTATTCCCACGAATACCTGGACTCACGTGGTCGCCGTTCATTCGGCTCCGACTTACTCGACGAGTCCGACGGCGTCGATTTATGTCAATGGTGTTCTGGTGACGGGAACACTACCGCTCACTCTCCAGGCGCTCCCGAATGCGACAGCGTTGCGTTTGGGGGCGGATTTATCGGCGGGAATTGGGAATGCGTTTGCGGGTTACCTGAATGATACACGTATTTACAATCGGGCCCTCACGGCGTCGGAGATTTCGACGCTTTATGGTCTGTATGCGACGTCGACTGTGACGCAAAGTCAAGTGGCCATTACTAGCAACGCAATGAATGCAAGTGCGCTGGTGGCGTCGGGTCTGGTGTCTTATTTGCCTTTTGACGGGAATGTGTTGGATGTGGCGAGTGTTGGAGGGAGTAATTCGGTCATTACATACGGGAATACACCGACCTTGAATTCGGTTGCGTCGTCGAATGTTAAGTTTGTTGTAGGGAGCGTTTCGGGGGCGTCGGCGATGTATTTGGCAAATAACTTTGTGAGTGCGGCGAGTGCCCAGCAGACGCATGTGGATGTTACGTTGCCAGCGGTCACAGGGGCTTTGACGGTGGCGAATTGGTTTATGGTGCCTCAGGTGCCTTCAAGTGGGTCGAATCTGGCTATATATAACGTTGGGTCGACGGGGTATTCTACGAATGGGTTATTGTTGTCTTTTGGGCAAAATACTGCTACTGGGCCGTTGAGGACTTGGCCTCCGGCTGCGCCTACTATTACTGTTGCTTCTTCTACAACAACGTTGCCTTCGGCGACAGGGGTGGTGAGTGGGCAGAGTTATGGTAATGGGGGGTATGTTATTAAGGCAAGTACATGTTTATCAGCAACGTACTATCCAGAAAAAGCATTTAATAAAAACGATGCTGATTTTTGGCATTCAGCTGGGCCAAATTATAATGCTACAACATTTGTCTACACTTTAACTACAAATGGTGTTGGAACTTATTATGGTGAATGGCTTCAAATCCAGTTGGCGACTGCCACAGTATTAACCTCCTATGCATTAGATAATTCTACAGCGTCATATACCTATTTACCATCCAGCTTCAATCTTTATGGGTCAAACGATGGAGTAACGTGGAGTCTTCTTAACTCACAAACAAACCTACCAGCATCAACTTGGTACGGAGTTGGGCTGCCTGTAACATTTGCGATCTTAAATAATTCAATTGCATATTCATTCTATCGAATCGTTATTAATAAAATTGTTGGAAATGCAACCTACACAATTATACCTGAACTAATCCTCTACGACAACTACGCCCCCACCCTCTCCCTACAAGCCGCGTCCGTCCTGCAAACCACCACCAACACCATTATCCCCATCAATCCCCTTGCGCCCACGCAAGCTCTTACCATCACCCCCGGAACATGGTACCACTCCACCGTCACCTTTGACACAAGTAATATTAAGCTCTACCTCGATGGCAACACCAGCACGCCCCTTTTCCAAGGCGCCCTCAATACGAGTGCCACGTCCATACAAAACATGACGACTACGCCCATGGTGCGCTTCGGTGATATTCTGTCCACCACGAATACCACCAGTGCTTTCAATGGCTACATTAGCGATTGGCGCCTCTACAATCGGGTGCTGACGGCGGCGGAGATTTCTGCACTTTACCAGACGCCCCAGACCCTGGTGGCTCCTTCGAATGCCATTCTGGGTTGGTGGCAGTTTGAAAATAATTTGGTGGATAGTTCGACGAATAACTACAATGGTGTGGGTGTCGGGATTGGGGCTAGTTATGTTACTGGTAAGGTAGGGACAACCGCCCTAAATTTATCAAATACACCCGGGACAATTGCGACTAGTTACGTCGATTTCACGGTTAAGGTGGCAACAGTTGAATCTGCTGGACTTGATATTGGTGCAATGGCTTATTCTCTGTCCCTTTGGGTCAAGCCGACTTCATTCTCTGGCAATAATGGATTTGTCGATGGCACACCATCCTTTGTGCTGTCTCTCGTCGGTCAAACTGGTGTGGCATTCGGTCGAGCCCTTGACATTTCGCTCACATCGCTTGGAGTTCCCCAGGTAACTTATATCGATCTGAATGATGTGGCGACGGTGCTAACTAGTTCAGGTGGAGCTATTGTGGTTGGGAACTGGTATCATATTGCAGTCGTTTGGACTGGGTACAGTGTTGCACTCTATGTCAGTGGTATTTTAATGGCGTCGAGCAATTCGGTGCCATTCCTAACAGGCCTTTATACAAAGCTTCGATTGGGCGATTACGTTGGAGGTGGCTTTGCCTATAATGGTGCGATTGACGATATGCGATGGTACAACCATGCACTGAGCTTGGATGAGGTTCAGCGGTTAAATGCGAATCTGTTTGTTACGGGAACAAGTGGGAGCACTGCGCTAACGCTGGGGGGTGGGTTAGATGTGTCTGGAGGAATAGGTGTTAATGGGACAATGGTTATTGATTCGAGTCAGAATATTAGTGGAGGGACTTTAACGTCTAGTGGCGCTTACGATATTGGTGGGGCGAATGGTTCGCGAATTAAACAGTTTTCAATTGACCTGACAAATACTATCTCTGGATATGCTAAACTTTCCTGGACTGCCCTGCAAATTGGATGTCGTGTTTTGGTCACCGGTGCACAAGGGTCTGGAGGTTATGAATATTCTTTCCTGGAAGAGCATTTAATTTGTTATGACGGAACTACGGACCCACCAACAATCCAATCATCTTATAGTGCTTCATACGCTAATGCGAGTTATCGAATGTTGACATCGTCGCTCTATTTTAATCGTGCGACGAAAACCTTGACGCTTATGAGTCAAAGAAATGGGACAAATGGAAGTATTAACGTAAAATATACAATAAACGGTACGTTTGCTTTTGACCCGACAATTAGCAATACAAGCGATATCCCCGCTGGTGTTATAGTTACTCCTACGGTTCTTATTAATAATGATACTGGTACTGTTACTGCCACTAATTTTATTGGCAATGGGTATTTTGGTTATACCAATGCGGCCAATTATGTTGCTTCAACGGGAACTTGGACTGCTGATGCAGCAGCAGGTTCTTGGCATAATACCCTACATTTTTCACCCAATGATGGAAAACTTGGGCAAGTTTATAATAGCACCGCAGCTCCAAGCACTGTTTCAACAGATACTATTGAATATACTGTTCTAGCAGGGGCAAAATCATGTACAATATCCAGTTTAAATTGGAATACTTGTGGATATGTTGATATTTACGGCCGATTAACTGGTACAACAAACTATAATTTCTTATTTCGTCACAATACAATAAACAGTGTATCAAATATCGTCTTTGGAGTAAACCACGATGGAGTGTGTCTGATACCAGTATCAAGTATAACTATTTTTGACCGCATAAGAATTTCAGTTAAAAAAGGGCGGTTTCATTGCATGGGCGTTGGATGGTCATATGCTGACCGACAAAACCATTCAGGAACGTCAACTGGTCAGATACATAGCGATAATATCTATTGGGATGGAACTGGGACTGTGACGGCGGCAAGTTTTAGTGGTAATGTAACTGGTAACTGTACTGGAAGTTCTGGGTCTTGTACGGGTAATGCCAACACGTCATCATCCTGTTCTGGTAATGCCAACACGTCATCATCCTGTTCGGGTAATGCTGCCTCAGCGTATGGGTTGGCGTGCCATGGTGGAACTAATAATGAAGCTAATAAAGTCGTTCGAACGGATGGCAATGGATATACAAATTTTGGATGGATTAATACAATTTCAGGCGACAATTCGACCACTGGAATTACTAGAATTTATGCAAGTCAGGATGCCTACATACGGTATTACACACCGGCCAACTTTAAGTCTGTACTATCACTAGTTTCATCAGGTGATAGTCCAACTTTTGCAGAAGTTTATACGAATGGTTGGTTTCGCAATAACAATGCAGGTACAGGGCTTTATAATCAAGCAAGAGGATGTCACTTTCTACCAAGTCAAGGGAGTTATGGAAACTGGGAAATGTACGGGGCTGCGCAAAACACTTGGCAAGGCATTCGTTTTCATGGTGGTGGAACTGATATGAATCTTATGATGGGTGCAGGTTCAGACAAATCAAACGGTGTTCATAACAATTCAAGTGGTTGGATGTGGTTATGTAGTGATAACCGAACTTTTAATGTATATGGTGGTTTATATGTCAATGGAAACTTACTCGCAACGAACTCGGGATGGTATTTTAATAACAACGGCAATAACGCAATTAGTGCCTATGGCTACGGGGAACGCCTTTTTGGCATTTCGGCTGCTTACGCAGTTCTTAGTGTTGGCTTTTTTGCGATGTCTGACGAACGAATTAAAACAAAAATCCATGGTGCATGGGATGATCTTGCATTAATCAATCAACTTGAAGTGGTGCGATTCAGACACAAGGATAAGTTGAGGTTCCCAAGCGAAGATGGAGAGGGCTTAGAACGTATCGGTTTTATAGCACAAGATGTTCAAAAAATATTACCAATGGGTGTCACTCCGACAACGGGAGTAATCCCCGATATTCAACAGGTGTGTTTGTATTCAAGTTCGAATATTTCATACACAGGTTCAAATATTACCATTGGTGACACGATCAACATAGTGAATGACAATAGTGACCTGTGTGGGTTTAATGTGAAAGTGACCGGCATTAGCGGAAGCAATATAGCAATTGATGATCCCTCAAAAATAACGGGAAGCAACGTATTTGTGTACGGTCACGAAGTGACTGACTTCTTAACTCTAAATTTGGAAGCAATCACTGCGGTTAGTGTTGGAGCCATTCAAAGATTGAGTAGCATTGTTAAATCACAGCAGGTCCAAATTGACGCTCAACAATCACAAATTAATTCCCTCACAATATCTGTCGAACGACTACTGACCGCCGCAATGGATTCAAGTGCCTAATAATTTTACACTCATAACATCACCAAAAATAAAACGAGGTAACAGTGTTGCACTGTAAGGAGTAAAATCATTAAATAGTAAAATTGTAGAACAAAAATAAAACTATTTTATCTTTTGCAGTTGACCAGCTTCAATCATCTGTGGCATCAGGATAATCCTTTTTAATACGGTTATAACACAATGTGAATAGGTTACCACTGAGCTCGGCAACCGCCACCTGAATCGTATAAGGATGGTTGTCAACCGAATGAGATTGGATAGTCGGGCCTCCTTAGAGGCATAAACATACATCCTTCGTCTTACAAATATTAAAGCAACCCCATATATTCATATCGGCCATAATTGTTACATATGCGTTCGTGAAGGTGGCGCCAGTTCTGGTGCTAATGAAGGCTGGAATAATTAGGCCCATTATACTTATTGTTTTTTAAAAAAACGTTAATTAAACGAATAATAACAGCTTAAGCCCATGCCGTTATAACAATCCATTAACAAAATAAGTACGAATACAACTCCTAATCCCCCCTCTGCCGAGCAAGCAGCCATAGTGGAATGCATGCAAGCCGGTCGCAATGTTATTGTAAATGCCGTCGCAGGATGTGGCAAGACCACCACTATGCTCCATACAGTAACCGCACTCCGACATAAGCGCCATCTCGTGCTCACTTACAATAGTCGGCTTAAAGACGAAACTCGTATTCGTGTGCGGGGACTCGAAGAAGCAGGTCTCATTGATGTGGGATTCGTTGAAGTTCATTCCTACCATGCGTTCTGTCGTAAATACTATGATAACGCCTGTTCAACCGATGCACGCATTCTCCAGGTCTTAGAAGACGACGAAGTTGCTGAAGTTACGCCACTGAAGCCCCTCCTATTCGATGTCATTATTCTCGACGAGGTCCAAGATATGACGCCAACCTATTATAAACTCGTTCATATGGCTATTCGGCATGCACCCAAGAATATCCAGATTATGCTTCTCGGAGATGTTCATCAAAGCATTTATGGTTTCGCAGGTTCAGACCCCAACTATCTAACGCTTGCCAATGATCGGTTTGCGGATGTAGGGGCAGGCAATGGATGGGTGCAAAAGACAATTAGTACCAGTTATCGCGTTCCGCCATCTGTGGCGAATTTTGTCAATATTCTCGTTAAGAAGCCCGATTTTATGCGAGCGTCTAAGCCAACGGGGCTCGCCATTAATTACATTGTTTGCAATACCTTCGATAATAACAAAAAACAGCCGGTGATAGGTGAGCTCAAACGCTATCTAGCCGAAGGGTACGCCCCTGGCGATATTTTCATCCTGGCTGCATCGATTCGAAAGCCGTTTGGCGCATCGGGAACGCCGATTACTAACTTAGAGAATCGTATCGTCAATGACTTGAAACTCAGTTGTTATGTACCAGTGTCCGACGATGCCGAGGTTGACGAACGTGAAGCCAGCGGCAAGATTGTATTCGGTTCTTTTCATCAAACCAAAGGTTTGGAAGCGAAAGTTGTGCTTGTCTTCGGTTTCGATAGCAGCTACTTCGAATACTATGCACGCGATGCCGACCCATTCACGTGTCCGAATACACTCTACGTAGGTGTGACACGGGCGAAGGAGTGCCTGACACTCTTCCACAATAATAATAAAGACTTTCTACCGTTTTTGACACGCGATGAGGTGGTTGGTTCGACGAGTGGTTTGCAGATATTCGACCATTTCAAGGGCTGTGGGAGTTTTAAAGGAACCGGAGTCGACGAGGGCGACGATAGTCGACCCAAGTCGGTTACAAATTTATTGCGGGGACTGTCATCCATCACGATTCGAAAGGCGCTAGGGCGGCTGAAAATCGTGCGCGAATGCCCCGAGGGGCCCCCTGTCGAATTGCAAAGCGTTGTTAAGGTTGCAGACGGACTTTACGAAGGGGTATCGATTCTAAATGGGATTGCCATCCCATTGGCATTTGAACAAATGCATCGTCGTCGCTTGACGATTCTTGACGAACTCAGAGAGGGCGATGGTGCGGGTGCCCTCGGAAAACTGGCGCCGTGGCATCGGGAGCGAATTAATGGCTTAACGATACCATTGTCTATTGCTGATTTGCTCTATTTGGCAAATGTCTATAATGCAGTGTCAACAGGATATATTAGTAAGCTGGAGCGGATTCGCTTCTATGACTGGCTTATCGAAGCGGAACTGAGTCGGGTGATGCAGATTTTTGAAAAAAATATTAAGGGATGTGTCAAATGCGAGGTGCCCGTCGAAAGTAAGGGGGGTCGCGTTAGTGGGCGATATGATATACTCGACGAGGATGGAGTCATATGGGAAATTAAGTGCACAAAGGGGGCATTAAAAGACGAACATATCCTGCAATTGGCTATTTATCAGGAGATGGGTACTGGTACTGGTACTGGTACTGGATACAAACTACTAAATGCGCTATCCGGAGAGACGGTCACGGTGTCGTTAATTGACGACAACGGACCAAGTGTACTCGATGTTTGTTTAGCGAGGGACACTTATGAAAGCGCAACGGTTCCTAGTACCGCTGATGGTGCCGATAGTACCCGCATTGTAAATGTATGATTTACAGAAGACGGTGTGGAAGTGAATAGCACGCTCTTTACACTGGCGCGGGTAAATGTTAGCGTCGCCGTCGATGAGCCAAGATTTGCAACAGATAACGATGTTTGTCCATTCGGCCAAGTAATATTATCATTATAAGTATACACCTGTGTGTGTTTTAGAATTGATTTTTCGTTCGATTGTTGGAATGTTTCAACAACTAAATACTGCGTACCATCTAAGCCAATATCGTTGGCCCAAGAGAGGGTAATTGTGAGCGATGTTTGGCTTGCGACATATTTGGAAATTGAATTATAGTTCGATGCGACCACCGTGCCGCTAATGGCGACATTTCCGACCACATCCAGCTTTTGTGAAGGGATCGATGAACCAATGCCAACGTTACCGCTGGTTGCAATTCGCATGTGTTCAGTGCCATTCATTCGAAAAACGAGCGGTGTGACGCCCGATACACCTTCGGTTGATGTATCTAAAAACGCCGCCTGGGAAAAGGTACTTCCATCCACGCCCATGATTAGTTGTTGAGGCGAACCGGAACCGGACCCATTGCCATTTATTTTTACATTTACGGCCCCAACACCGGTGCTGGTATTGTATCTGAATGTGAAATTGGTTGTGTAACAGGTTGTTGTAGGGGCTGTGTTAATCGTTCCACTGGTTGTTAGACCCGCAGCGGTAATATTGCGACTTGCGTCGACCACCGTCGTGCCACTAACAGCGATTGCCCCGGCCACGTCGAGTAGCTGTAAGGGTGTGGTCGAACCAATACCAATGTTTCCACTAAAGTAGTTCTTTTGTTCCCCGGTTGTGTAAATACCGTACGAATTCGCGATAGTACCTGATGTATTTACGTATACACCATAACTATTCGCCAGCGTCCCTGCCGTTTGCCGCATATAGTTGTAAGTGCCATATGCATTTGATGTATAGCCGACCCGATATTGGTAGATGTAATTATAGGTGCCATGTGCTTCGTCAATGTTATTTATGCCTGGTTCAGCAGCGTTATTAATGATATAGTTATAAGTACCAATAGCCGTTCCTAGCTGGCCGGCTCCATTGTCGAGGGGGGCATTTTGAATCTGGTTTCGTTGGCCCTCTGCGGACGGGGTAAATGTTGCGGTTTTAAGGGCACCATTATTTATCATATTGTAACCGCCTCGATAGGTTCGATTAGCCGTTAATGCGTCGTTGCTTGTGTATATATTAACCCGGAACCGGTCGTACGAAGCGTTCGCTAAAACATTACTCGTGGCTGCTGTCCCGATAGTGGTCTGGATGGAACTAATACGCATTGATTCGACACCTCCATTCACAAAACCAATCTGGTCGGTGGCAGGCCTATAAATTCCACAATTTGAATTTGTTTCCCATGAAAATCCTGGAACAGTGATGGAGTCGTTCGAAAAACCTAAATATTGTGTTTTGGTTATAGTTGCGCGAGTTAGTGGGGGAATATTGGACATGGTGTCTTATATAATATGTATAATATATTGTTTATAGTTATTATATTGTTTTATATTGTTTTATATTGTTTTATAGCAATTATATAATATAATATATTTATACTATTTGGTATTATGATATCTAATTAGAAGGGAAGCGCAGGCGCAAGGCCACCACAATTTCCGAGGCCTGTTCCAGGGCGGCTGCATCTCCGAATACAAGGTAAAGCAGGTCGAGTAGGCTCGAATGCAGGAACTCGGTGTCGTTGGGAGGGAATGCCCGGCGGTCATAGTCGAGGTCTTTCATGGTGCCATCGATAACCTGGATGGCATTGCAATCCAGGCGGTGGCCATTCTTAAAGTTCTCAATATGGTTTGATATGGTTCCGATACGAAAGTGAAGAATGACATTGTTGAGGGTAACGAATCGGGTTTTCTTGAACGGAGGGCGGTCATTGTCTTGGAGAATTTTATCAATCATGGCTTTGTATTCGCTCATGGCGTCGGCGGCTGCGCCTTGCATTTTAGTTGGTTTTCTTCTGTTTTAGAATTCATTTTTTGAGAGGTTGCCGAAGAGTTGCACTGTACTGGTGGTGCTATTCGGTAGTTTATCAGAATTATATAAAAATAATAATTATATAAAAATAATAATAAGAAAAACGCAGTCGTAAAAGACTTAGACTTAGATGTCGACCACCCAGCCATTGGAACCGCCCACCTCAAAGTTGCGCTGCGTCTTGGTCAGCCCCAGTCGGGGGAACGTGGATACGAGCGTGCGGCCCTCGACGAAGGATGTAATGATCTCCCGAGTGACGACAGTCTCCATCGCACCCCCATCGGACTCGAGGAACTCGTCTTCGGTGCGAATCGCATTCCCCTTCTCCTCCTGAAGTTCGGTCGGCGTCGCGGGCCACCGCTTCCGCTCCGCGAGGCGTTCCGCTAACGCCGCAAGGTGCTCCCGCGAGTAAAGTCCCATGTTCATGCTCGGCCTATCCCCTTGGAGCCGCAGCGCCTTCCAGGAACGGGGACGGGCGGCGAGTCCTAATGCCAGCTCCTGTAGCCGCGCCGCGAAGGGCGCCCGGACACGAACGGTGTCGTGCATGAGGAATACCGCGTCCCCTGGTGCACCAGGGCTCATATGCTCGCTCGCCCATATCAGAGCCGTGACGTCGAACGCGTTGTACGTCACGTGCACCACGCGGTAGCCGTCCACACGGGACTCTGTGTCATCGTCCTCGCCTCCGGAAACGATGACGACGCTGTCCGGCGCCACTCCAGCCAACAGGAGGTCGCTCGTGAGGACCGGAAGAGTTGTGGTCCGGTAGCGCTTGCACGTATTAACTAACACGGTCCACATGGTTATTTATTGATTTGATTTAAAATAACAAGAATTACGCGTCACACTGAGGAGTCCTTCTCATAATGTTAACAAATGGATCAATAGCAACGATGATTGGGGGCGGCGCCGGCATCCGAACACACTGGTGGCTTTATTTGACATGAACAAAACCACACGTGTTTGCTGAGTTGTTGCTTTTTTTTGGATTTATTATTCTTTTTATTTTTGGGGGTGGTTAACTAATCGATCGTAACAATGAACTGGTTGTCCCAGATCATCTCGGGGGTGCGCTCTTGGTAAAGATTTGTGTTGAAGATGCGATACATATAAATGCCGCCGTGGTCGCCGCAGCAATTGTGCAACTCGGCTCCTGTGTCGCTCATGGTAACCTCAATATAATCTCGCTCTTTCTTCGACCTGGGCAGCTCAATGGACGTGTCCATAAACTGCAGAGCGATGGTTCCATTGTTGCCGCCGCTGTTCCTGACAAAGCCGCGGCTGCCGTGCTTGATAAAGTTGAAGTGGATTTTGATGGCGGGCATGGCCGCATATGCGATCGTTCCGCTCAGGTAGATGCCACCAGGGGCGCGGCAGTCGTTGTCGCCCAGGCTGCCGTTGGCGACGAAATTGTGGAGGCCATGGGCGTCGATGTATTTAATCAGGTCGGAGAGCTGGATGGCACCGGACTTGAGCTGGGGGGTGGCCATTTTGGTGGGAGGATGAGGATTCAGAGGGCAGGCTTTATCGGTTATTTTGCTTTGAGGCCCTATTCTTCTAAGGTCAATTCATTTTTTCGGGAAATTAAGATAAATTGGGGATGGTACGGGTTCTTTACTTTGCCTTACTTCTAACCTTCTTCTTACCACCACCCATATGAGGAACTGGGCGAAGCATATCTAGAATTTCCGTCTTTTTTACGATTGTTCTGAATTTAGAATCACCGGCCAATTTGATGGTCATGTAATTGTAATGTATGTTGTCAATATTAACAAAGATCATCACATTCTCCGCAGTAGAATTGGATAGCAATAGTTGCAAATCTCGTTCCCATTTATCCTTTCCACCATTGTCACTAATAATCAAAAGAGCCATCTCTGGAAGAGCTAAGATCTTGTTAACCTGTTCTACCTCTATTGAACTGGCATACAATGGTTCCATAATAAGATCAGCAGCCAAGTTGTAACGGGAAGGGCCAGATGCATTTATAAGTTCCGCAGTTAAAAGGGGATACATCTCGTTCAGAAAGGTTCTCATTTCTTCCTTGGCAGCACGAGTCGCCTCCTCACTCCGTTTAGAAACATCATTAACGTGTTGACACAGGGCATCAAGTGCATCTCTTGAGCCATTATACAGCTTATCTGAGCGATTCTTGATACCATCAGAGAGAATTCCTCTTATCATTTCGACCCCCTCTTCCTCATCATTAACTCCATCTAATCCAAAATACTCTTGGGAATCCACCTCTGCCTCGCGCATAACATTGTACAATGCTCTATAAAAACAGTGGCCATCGGCAGCAACTTCGTGTGTTTTATAGGAAATTAGGCTATTTAGTTTGTGTGTTGGATTTGGGGACATTCTTGGTATATACTATCTTTATTTATTTAATTCATGTTTCATCGCTTCCTCTTATTTATAGATACAAACCAGTCCTGGTAATTATGGGGCAAGCACCAATCGACGTGGCGCTCTGGGTGCCATGAGACCTTTATTAGCTCATATTTAAAGACGTTGCAACGGGTTGTGGTAAAGGCTTTCCATTCGTTGGTTAGGGTGGGTGGACAGAAGCCGTTTTCCATTAAGATTGGCCTAATATATTCGCAAGACCAAAGGGCGCAGTCGGGTATCGTATAATAGAGTCGGGTGATGCATTGGATTTGTGTCATGCCAATTCTGCCCAGTTTAAGTGGGTTGAACGGTGCTCCCTTATCATGTAAATAGCGAGCACATTCGAAGTTACCCCATGTTATTGCAGATGATAGGGCATCTGGGTGGATTGGGGCACCATTTTCGTAGGCGTAACGGATGATGTCGGGTTCCTTATGGCGTGTGCCCTCGAGGATTGTGAGTTCGTGCCATGGTATTCCGTTTTCGTGCATGTATTTGAGGCAGTCGAGGTTACCTCCAGTAGCGGCGCAGAGAGAGTTTTGCGAACTGTCTATGGGCGCGCCGTTCTCGTGGGCGTAGCGGATGCAGTCGAGGTGCCCGTGTTCGGCGGCCATTCTTATTACAAAGTCATCCCATGGGCATCCATTTTCGAAAGCGTATTTGAGGCAAGCGAGGTGACCGTTTAGCGCCGCCCAGAAGGCAACCTCTTCTTTGCGCCCACCTTTCTCCAAAGCGTATTTGAGGCAGTCTAGATGACCACGTTCGGCAGCGAACCGGGTGGCATGGAAGAAAGGAACGCCATTCTCGATGGCATAGGCCATGCATTCTAGGTGGCCGTATTTAGCTGCTAACAGGCTCGTTAAGGAGTTTACTTTCCATATATCATCGGGAATATGTTTGTGCAGATAGCGCAAGCAGTCAATGTAACCCCAAGTGGCTGCGTTATCGAGGGCACGGGCTTTTAAGAGATGGCCTTTGGTGTGTGCTAGGCGGAGGCAGTCGAGGTGACCATTAAAAGCTGCATTTTCGGCAGCGTTTGTTTCGGTGCCCTCTTTGAAGCATTGGGTACAGACTGTCCCCATCTTTATTTATACTGGTGCCATATTCTTAAATTTGAAGAAAAATAACACTCATTGTCATGGTGTGATTTAGGAAACGTGCTTCCGCTTCTTATTTATAGAAACAAACCAATCCTGGTAATCGAATGGCAGGCACCAGTCGACGTGGCGCTCTGGGTGCCAGGCAACCTTTATTAACTCGTATTTGAAAATAGAGCATCGGGCTGTGGTGAAGGTCTTCCATCCGTTGGTTAGGGTGGGTGGACAGAAGCCGTGTTCCATTAAGGTGGCCCAAAGGGATTTGTATTCCCAGACTGATTCCCACCCTTCGGGTATTGTGTAATAGAGGGTGGCAATGCATTTTACGAAGGCCGGTCCTGGAGCTGGGGCAGAAACCCATCTATTTGGGCTAAATGGGGCACCCCTGTCGTGTAAATAACGGGCGCATTCGAAGTGACCCCATTCTGCTGCGGCCGATAAAGCGTCTGGATGGATTGGAGCACCGTTCTCGCAGACGTAGCGGAGGATGTCGAGTTTATTGTAGTTTGCCGCTTCTTTGGTTATTCTTTCGTGCCACGGTGCCCCATTTTCGTGCAGGTATTTGAGGCAGTCGAGGCTGCCGCCATATACGGCGTAGAGAGTGATTCG